>Ga0208771_1001836_pt1 | contig 10803 bp, 12 predicted proteins | sample AntAceMetag02UKX_FD_184775 | JGI IMG/M metagenome (GOLD analysis project Ga0208771, IMG submission 184775) | Saline lake microbial communities from Ace Lake, Antarctica - Antarctic Ace Lake Metagenome 02UKX (SPAdes) (version 2) | ecosystem: Environmental > Aquatic > Non-marine Saline and...
AAATGGAGATCAGCGAAGATTGGGTAGCTGGCAAAAGATATTTGAATATGAAAACGGAAATGGAGAACGAAAACGAATCCGCTAATTCAGGCAAAAAAAGAATTTACAGAAAAAATGTTGCTTAATCATCGAATCCGCCTATATGGAACCAGATGTTATTGCTAGACAAGTGTTTTCTGGCCTCTGTGGTTACGCAAACGAGTTGGTCTATCCATTGGTATTTGCCTCTCGGCGGCTCTGTAACAACAGCCATATCTACGTTTGAGCTGAACTTTTTATCATCAGATGTATGGACAGTTATAATGAGGTCATCGAAACATGCAATTTCGCTGCAATTGATTGAATGGCGGAGCTTTTCGGCGCTTTTGCTAACTTCGACTTTGGTTACTTTCGGCAATTTCGTCCAGCTGTAGCCCATGTATCCATTATTGATAGTAATGGGGACAAAGGGTTTGTCCTTGAACTTACCAATAACTGATAGCAGGTGGGCATTGGCTGCAGCTGTTTCATTTTTGAAATCTTCACTTAAGCACAGGTAGCAATCCTCAAGCTTGAAGCCCTGCGGCATGACAACTTCTATGGGCTCACAACACTCACCCCATATAAGACCAACCTGGTACTGAGGCTCGGCCTCGGGTAGTTCAATGCCAAGTTCCTTTGCACGCAGGTACTCTTCATAATACAACGTGTGAGTTTTCTGCTTCTGGAAGTATTTATAATACTCCAGTTCAATCGCAGCTTTGAGTTGCTCGAAAGCTTTGTTTTCAACTAATCTTGTCCTTGCAGGCAGCATTAATCGAATGTCTGTCTGGTCTGCGATATCTACCAGGATCATAAGACCCGACCTGTTTTTGCTTGGCCAGTGATCCAGTTGCACAACCTGGCCGTGGAAATTCACAAGCACTCTGCCATTGTAACAGCTTGTGGTCCAGTCCCTATGGTATTTGGATATCTCGTCTGTCACTTCAATTTTGCAGCCGGGATTTTCATAATCGGCTGCTTCACTGCTGCAAAACGGCATCTGGTGACAGTATTTGCCATCAACAATAACTTTTACACCAGCAAAAACGGCATGTTTTTCAACAAGCCCCATATCCCATGGCTTTTCATCGTGGAATTTCAGGATGGTTCCGGATACTGCTTCATCAATCTTTGTCACTTCAACAGGTTTGCCCGTCCAGCCATCTTTGTCGATGACGGTTTTCCTGCCGCCGGAAATAATAGTTACTTTCTTAGGTGCCAGACTAAATAGTCCCACACCTGCAGGGTCTTCGCCGGCTTCGAGTTTTTCGTCCCAGCCGCTGCCACCTAAATCCAGCAGTTTCTGGAAATCCTCAATACCTGAGCCGTTGTCGGCAACTGTAATCAGTCCGTCCTTGTTCGAGATTCGCACCTCTGTTGCACCTGCTCTTCTTGCGTTCTGCAGAATTTCGATAACTCTACCGTCAACCGAACCAATAAACAGTCGGTCAGCCTTAGTTAATAATCTCGGATTAACTTTCGCACAAATTGTTTGTTGCATTTTAATACCTCCATTTTGTTTAGTGTAGCTGCACATTTCAACTTTTTGAGTGTGCAGCCTGGTTAAAATTGATTGTTTTGAAATTTGCTTAAAGGTGGGCTTATTTACACTTTTTATAAACCATAGATGATATGGCTGTGTTTTTAAACTGACCATGAACTCGCGGAACTTAATGAATTTGTAGCCTTTTACGCTGTCATAGTTTGCTTTGATTTCTAATATACTCAATCTGTTCGGCTACCCATTCCTCAAATCTCCATCCCTCATTAGCACCATACTCATAAGCTTTAAAGAGCAGAGATTTAAGTTTCTTTTCTGTTATGACGAAAGTTTCCTGCCCCCTTTTTTTGCATCCAACTTTTACCATATTGACATCAGTTTTCTCACACATTTTAATTCCTCCGGCTGAACTGCTCTGTGGCGGTTCATTTCAAAAATATTGTGAACCGCCATTACTCGCTTATTATTACTTGCGAAAAGCAGAGTCAGGCTTTGGGCAGAATTCGTAGAAAAAAATAAGGACCAAGCCCTTCGCTTAGTCCTTAAGGTATTTTTGAGGGTATCCTCAGGTGGGCATGTGTTCCTAAAAGGAACGCCCACCCAACACATATTTGTGAGGATTGTTAAGTAGTAAATAACGCCTGATTTAAATACTTTGCGGTTAGCTTTACAATTTACTTCCGCAGTCAGGACAGTAGTTTTTCCTGCCGAAGATTTTCGAATCGCAGACAGGACATTGGCTGATAAAACTTTTAACCGAAGCCCTCGGTTTTACATACAATATCAACATAACTGCGACAACAGTTATCGCGGTGCCTGTTAAAAACCGGCCCTTGAACCATCCGGCCCATTCGATAATGCCATGATCGCCGAGCCAGCTTACAAGCATCCAGGCATTGGCAAGCAAGAAAACCGCTGCGATGGCTGTGATTACAAAAGTTTTTCTTATGCCTAATGAAAACATCTTACACCACCTTTCTTTCTTATGGTTTATATTACCTGTAAATATTAGCGCAAAGGGATATGTAGCGCAAGAAGTTTTTGAATAAAAATTTTACGCCGCTTCATAAGTTAAGAATCTACGCGCATTTGCAGGCTAAAAAATATTTTCAAAAAGACATAAAAACCTTTATCTTGCGGGGCTTGGCCGAAAAGTTTGCGGGACTTTTCACGAATCAATCAATGAAGAAAAACACAGCCTTTTTGCCCGGGTATTTCGCCGGATATCAGAAAACTCCTTTTTACTCTCTCGTCGAGAACACAGACTCAGCAAACTTTCATAGAATAAACTATCTAAATCACGGCTGACCTTACGATCAATCCTTATTCAGCGTCGAGGAATCGCTTCAAAATGGCCTTACCCTGCGGGCGGCACTTTTTTGTGCAAAACTTTCCTCTGATTTCGGCATCTTCTTCCGTAGAAAAAGTGTGACAGCCGAAAGTAATTAATTTGATTACAGATAGATGTTAATCCGGCGGCAGTTAAAAATGTTTCGTTTTTTTAGTGCTACTTTAGCTATTGCAGGACAGCTATAAGTACATTATCTTTTTCTTTTCGATCAGGGCTGTTGTCATTTCGCCAGCTGTCGATTCTATCTGCAAAGCAACGCAGAGAAGTGCTCATCCTACCGGATAGTTTCCAGCCTTGCCTGCCATCATAACGGCGGTTCATCCAGCTTACATGTTCTATCAAACCGAGCCTGGCAAGTTTGGCCCTTGTCCTTTCGATGGTTCGCCGCGATACGTTGAATTTATCTTCAATGTCCCGAAAAGATTTCAATAGATCATTTGCATTTTTTAGAGCCAGCAGAATCCTTGCCGCTGCATGCTGCTGATTACGATTGCCCGGAAACAGTATTACTACCAGATCGGTGACGTCATCGATGTCCCTTACTTTCCTGTACCTGAAATTAATCTTGGTCGATTCGGTCATTTTCTTCGGTGTTTTCAATGAGTTTATCGGCACTTGTAAAGGCCTGCTGGCTGAGTATATACTGTCTTAGCTGATACCGCTGCCTGCTTATCTTTACCGCATGCTGGCGAAGGCCGGTACCGAAGGTCTTCTCTATCGTAAGGATACTCTCGAAAGCCGAGATATAAATATCACCAAAGACTCTCTGGAACCGCCATCTTACGCCCTGACGGCTCATCTGAAAAACACTGTGTATCTTTTTGCCATAGGTGCCTTTTAATATCATATAGCTTGGTCTTGATATTTTCATATCTATCCATAAGTCCCTGGATTCAACCAGATCTTTCAATTTCGTTAAAAATTCCTTATCCTTTTCAGTCAGCTTCATTTTTCCTTTTTATATATATAACCTCATCTTCCTGGTACAATTCAATAGTGCCTAAATGTTCCATAAAAATAACCGCCACGAACCGCCATATGCGGTCAAGCCGGGCATCTTCTTCAAGTTGAGGTATGTCATCAAAACACACCTCAAAGTATCCGATATGGGCCTGCAAATGTTGTTGATAGCGTTTCAGGTCAAAGCCTTTACATAGCGGTATAAACCCTGCCAATTGCGGCAATAGTGTCAGCTCATCGATTGCATCTTCGAGTCCTTCAACGGCACTAAAATCAATATAATCGGCTTCGAGTGGATCGCTCCTGTTTTCTATAAGCTCTTCTATTATCAATTCTCTCTGTTGATTCTTTTTTTCACGCGACAGATGCATCTTTTGCTTGAAATATTCCTTATCGAATACATTGCCGTCAAAGACAAAACGCGATCGGGCTATCTGGCCGCAATTTACACACTCATAGCGGCATATCTTAAGCCTAACCTTGCCACCGCAATCGCTGCATCTTTGAAAAGCTATCGTAGGATCAAATTCATTATCACAGCCGGTGCATTTGCAGTTGCCATCGGCGGCCATAACAAGAGCACCTTTGCAGTCAGGGCAACTGTATCCGGATAGCATTACCTCGTAAAAGTACCTGCGAGCATGTGATATAAATGCCTCCACCGCAACTCTCATTTCACAGGCTTGTGCTATTATGTCCATCATCCTTATCTTCGCTCTGATCATGCTGAATAGCAGGATTTTCCGGCGGTGTTTCTGTATCGCAGGCTTGGTGAGTCTGATTTGTATCAGGCTGGTCGTCATAATCGAGGTACTGCTGATTTTTCGGTGTAAATTTCCTGCCGCAGTCCTTGCATAGCCTCAGCCTTCTTTTGCCCATGGTTTTAGTCAATCTATAACCCTTACATACGGTCCTGTGGGAGCCGCACGCGGTACATTTGTATGGTCTTGACATCTTTATATCACCTCCGCAGGGCCTGTGAAGAGGGATGTAGTTATAAACTTTCGTTATCACTGCCCCGTGGGAGTACCGCACAGGTGCCGTTTGTGATTTTTTCGGGACAGAGGGCATTTTTCAGGGGGCCTGGCTTAAATTTACGAGGCCTTGAAACTGCCTTTTTACATGCAGGTTATATTCAAAATTTAGTTCGTGTTACATGTATATGGGCCATAGACACTTTCCTGCGGAACTCAGGCAAAAATCGCGGGACATATATTGTTTTTTGCGGGACTTATCTTTTTGGCAAGGGACCTGACTAACTGTTATAGATGGTAAACTGTGTATTATTGTTTCACCAAGCGGGTCTCAGCGATTATGGCCTCTTTTTTTGTCAACACTTTGCAGTCGTAGCAAAAATCGAAACATTTATATAGTTGACCGTATTTACTACCTGTAAATAGTTAAAATCAAACGGTGATACACATGCAAAACAACGAACCAATCAGGTCGGGTAACCCGATGTATAATAAGATGGCATATCAGTATTTATATGGCCAAAAACAGCAATACGGTTACTCAGCATCAAAAGCTGTTTATCCATCCAGCAGGCAGTTCTACGCAAAGACTTCTTTCTCAACCGGTACTCCAATAACACAGATAGACGAAGGCCCGCAGACTGTAGAGCAGCTGGTTTATAAAGGATATTTTACTGTCCCGCCATTCGACCCTGACACCGCTATTCTATCTGATAAGAAACATACTTCCTGGCTTGGTCTGGAAGATATGATTGGACAGGTCAGGCAACGTCAGAACATTTATGAACAAAACATGAATGAAATTGAATGGTCAAAGTGTTACGCCTTTAACGAATTGACACGAGGCGGCTGGCCGTCAACTTCTGAACAGTATATTGCTTATAATAAAAAGCTGCAGGATCTGCATGTGGATCAGCGCAGCGAAAGGATATCGTTCTGGAAAGATGTATCCAGGTTAAAGCAAACGCTTCCGGAATCCGCTCAACAGTATTTATCCGCCTTTAGAAAGATAGAGATATTAAACGATATCGAAGGTGATGAACTGTGATGCAGAGAGTACAGGAATTGTGCCGAAAATTAAGGCCCGTCTTAGGCAAAAAGATTGACCGCTTATGGTCGGTCTATCTTGCAGAATCTGAACCATCCGGCAAGGCTGATCTTGAACAGACGTTAGAACTGCTTGCAGCCAAACATCTGGGGCAGAATTTCGAGCCGGATAGATCTCCGTTTCCACCGCCGAGCAAAGATTTTGCTAAATCAGGTGAGATTCATCTGGGGAAAATCAGCTATGGCAATAAGGCATTGTATCCGTTTTTCTTAAAAAGTGACCGACTCAAGGAACATCTCCTTATAGCCGGCAGAAGCGGCTCAGGAAAAACCAATCTTACATTCGTACTCATGAAAGGTATCATGGCCAGGGGAATTAAGGTACTTGCCCTGGACTGGAAACGAGGTTACAGGGATCTTTTGACATGCCAGGATGATCTTCGTATCTATACTATTGGCAGGGACATTTCACCATTTAGATTTAACCCCCTCATACCGCCGCCTGGCTGTGAGCCGAATGTCTGGATAAAGCTGATCGTCGATGTTATCGCATCAGCTTATCTGGGCGGCGAAGGTGTGATAAGTCTTCTTGTAGCAGGAATCGATCATCTCTATAGAGAAGCTGGTGTCTTTGATAAACTAAATACAACATGGCCTACTATTCCAGAGTTGCTCATCTGGCTAAAAACAACCAAGCTTAAAGGAAGAGCTGCTATGTGGCAGGCCTCAGCAGAGAGAATACTTCTTGCTATGACCTACGGCGAATTCGGCTCGGTAGTTAATACAACCGATAACAGTCATGTAAGGGATTTGTTAAATCACAATGTCATACTTGAAATGGACGGTCTTTCAAGCAACTCCGACAAGAAGATGTTTTCCGAAGCGCTTACGCTTTATTTGTATAGGTACAGGCTCGCCCTTGGCACTCAGAAAAAACTTACCAATCTGATAATCCTGGAAGAGGCACATAACCTGCTTCTTCAAAAATCGGCTGATGCAAAAGAATCGGTACTTGAAAACTCTATCAGGATGATCCGCCAGTACGGCCTTGGTTATGTATTTGTAGATCAATCAGCATCGCTTTTGAGCAAGGTAGCTTTTGCCAACTCCTACGCAACTATCGCACTTAGCCAGAAACTAAGCAGTGATATCCGTGCTATTGCATCAGCAATGAATTTAGAGGAAGAGCAGAGACATGCTTTGAGCACACTGCCGATAGGTACCGCGGTTGTACGACTGGCAGATGAATTTCCCGAACCTTTCATGGTAAAAGTTCCGAAGATGACAGTCGATGAAGGCTCTGTAACAGACGAAATGGTAAAGAAGCATATGGGCACCTTTTACACCGATTCCAGTCAAACCAAAGCACAAACAACGGCCTTTGAAGCGGTTTCGGCTGTTCCAGCCGCGGATAAGAATAAAATAATAATTGCCGGAACAGGTAAAGATAATAAAGAATCCCACCCAATAGCAGTTCAGGATACAGATAATAAAAAAGTTGCGGCAACTTATCCTGAAACTGACCCACCCTTAAATATAAATCCGGCAATACCGAAACTTTCAAGAGAAGAGATTAGATTCCTTAATGATATATCTGCAAAACCATTATCAACAACAGTGGTAAGATACCACAGACTCAACTTATCGAGAAGAAGAGGTAACGCTGTCCGTCAAAACCTCAATAAGGCTGCTATTATAGAACCTGTCCGTATCGCTACGCGATCAGGCCAGGTGATTTTATACCAGCTGACAGAGTTCGGCAGATTAATATGTAATGCTGCCGGTATCGACCCCGGCCCGCTCAGACGCCCAAGCCTCGAACATCAATACTGGATACAACAAACATCGCGGCATTTTCAAAACAAGGGCTTTGATACAACAATCGAATATCAAGTAAAGAACAACGGCGCTGTCGACATCCTCGCAGAAAGAAAACAAGACAGAGTCGCCGTTGAAATAGAGACCGGAAAATCCAACATAACTCAAAACATTCGCAAAATACAACATGCGGATTTTAACCAGATTATCCTCATAGCAACAAATCCCGATTCAATTACCGCCTGCAAAAAAGCTATGGAACAGGCAGAACCGCAAACAAAAATCCCTGTAACACTTCTTACATGGCTGGACATATCATAAAAACTCAACAAGTGAACCGCTTCATCTAAAACGGTTCACTGATGAGTTTTATAAATCCCTTGCGTATTTAGTGTTTGAGCCATTTTTGGGATTGTAAAGCCTATTGAGTATCTGATAACTTCTTGCGATACGCAGTATCGCCTGATCAAGAGTTTCGGCAGCGTGGTAGTGTGGAGGCCATCGCTGCCTGAAAGGTTGATAAACTCTGGCGATATCAGCGGTATCACAGAAAAAGCTGTCATTATCATCTGCCGGCAGGCGATGATCGTTTCTATTATTTTCATAGTTGATGCTGCTGTAATCTATTTTAGCTCGCCCCCGGCATCTTTTTTGTTATATCGGCAGCAGCCTTGAAAAGCTTTTTTTCAGTTCGCATAATAGCCTTAAGCAGTTTGTCGTTATGAAACTGGAGTCTCTCGGCATCTTTTAGGATATTATCCAAGTGTGCATAATCCTGTTTGCCGAGAGCCTGGCCAGCTTCAATGGTTAAATTTCTTATCCTTCGTTCGTTTTCCGCTACCGCTTTGTCGAGCCTTTCAAGGCGTTTATCAATATGAAGCTCCTTTATCGTTTCATGGAGCTGGGCTTTTAGGTTTTTCTTCATAGCTGCGGGCATTTTTCTAATAGCATCTTTAAGCTCATCGATCCTGTGTAAATGTCCTTTTTTAATCAGATGAGTATGCTCTCTGAGTTTGGCCAATCGCCGTGTAAGCCAACCTTCTGCAGGCAGTATCCGGCGAATCTGTTCAGCCATATCAGTTGCATATTTCGGATGTTCGGCAAGCGATTTGGCCTGCTGTCTTAACCGGCCAAATCCTGCCTCCAGTCTTTTGCCTACTTTATTGTCATCATATAGATTACTCATATCGTGCCTGATATCAGCCTGATCATTGTTTGCCGTAACAGGACAGAAATTAGCACCCGGTTTTGTTATACCGTGTGAATGCAGTAAAAACGCCAACACTCCAACCGTCAAAGCAACAACAGCTATGGCCTGTATTATCTCAGAAGCTACCGGCCACTGGAATCCCAGTACCCAGGCAACAAGTATGCTCCCGCCGAATGCAATACCAGCTCCCGCCCAACTGCCGCCGGTTTGACGTATGCCCTGGAACATTACCATGCCCAGCAGTATCACAGCAAAACCTATCGCTACCGGGCCGAGATTGCGAATTGATAATCCATTTTGCTGCTCCCACCATACCAGGCCGACCGACAAGGCAAGTCCAAGTGCACAAGACATCGCAATCGCAGATCTCTGATGGTCGAAGCGTTTACCGAGTACCGCATAAATCAACGCTGTAAAGAAGGCGAACGCCAGTATAAAATCTGCCAGCAGCGACTCAAACAGCTTGATAAACGGCAGTTCAAAAATGGAATTCATGGCTCTCATAGGTACCGGTAAGAGGCCTGAATATATAAATGTTTCGCTCTTTAGCTTAGCAATCACAAGCGATGACTTCTTTGTGATTTTTTACGCTTTTGTAATTTAACTGCCAGATACCTTCGTTTTCCTGCTTCCAGTTGCTCATCAGATTACTGCCCAGAAAAATAAATGTCCGGCATTTATCACAAGCTGCGTAATGGCCTCGTGAAATATTGAAAAACCTGATTTCATGGCCGTATTTACATTTGACCTCTGTAAAACATTCGCCCAACTCAAAGTTTCCACAAATGTGTTTTTCTTTCAAGGCTGCTGTGTTTGTCATTTTTATTGTTCAGGCCACTGTTGTTCGATAAATTCTTCATCAGGAAAAAAATTCTGCTGGATTGTTAGAACTTCACCATCTTTGAACAGGTTAGTGGCCATTATGCCATTGATATAATTTGTCCCTGCTTCCTGCTCTGTCCAGCCTTCCTTCTTGAGCATATTTACAATTCTCTCTGCTGAACACATATCCTCTTTTTCCAGACTGTAATAGTCATTGCATAACTTCCTGCCAGATTCCGTATCGAAGTTCACATAATTGTGCGGATTGGTTACTTCCCTGAACTGTTTGAGCCGTTCATCGACATAATAGAATACACCGCCAAGCTGTGCTATCGGCAGCCGACGAGGGCCGCAATTCTTTATATCATTTTTTTGTTTCATTCTTGTCCTCCGACTCACCGCTTTGTTGCGGTTCGCCTGTTATTTTAGCGAACCGCAATGGCAATTAGGTTCAAATCTCTTCCTGCCAGTGAGAGTAGTTTTCCACTGCAGCTATATTATAAATATATATACCTATATACTACTACTACTACTACTACTACTACTACTAAAAGACAACGCTTATAAATCATTTTCCAGGCAGATGTTTTTTGCTCTTGTCACTTGCCAGTGATAACAAAAAACAACACTTGCCAAATTTTTTTGAATGTTTCCAGTGGAACGGCACTCTCACTGGCAAAAGCGAAAATTATATAAACCTGCTGTTCTACTAAAGACATATGGAGGTGTATTTCCAATGCAGCCAACGAAAGTTCGTACAAAGATGATGAGCCGGATTCAACATATGGTCAACAACGCCATTATCAAGGATCGGCGATTCCTTGACGATGAGCAGCTTATCAGATCAGAACAGTTAGCGGTCTTAGAAGAGATATTCAATGCTAATGTCCGGGATGCCGAGATTCAGGAACTAAGCAGTCATTTCGCAGGGATTCTTCGCGGCGATCATCCCTGCCACATGGCTATCTGGGGCAAAACCGGTACCGGCAAGACGCTTACACTGAGCTATTTCCTGAATTTTCTTGCCGAGATGTGCCAGACCAAAAATATTCCTATCCGCTATGAACATCTTGATCTGGCAACACCATGTCCGTGCTTT
>Ga0208771_1001839_pt1 | contig 10795 bp, 9 predicted proteins | sample AntAceMetag02UKX_FD_184775 | JGI IMG/M metagenome (GOLD analysis project Ga0208771, IMG submission 184775) | Saline lake microbial communities from Ace Lake, Antarctica - Antarctic Ace Lake Metagenome 02UKX (SPAdes) (version 2) | ecosystem: Environmental > Aquatic > Non-marine Saline and Alkaline...
GAGGTATTATTTTTGGGATTGTATATCTGCTGAAACGGGACATTGTCAAGGCAAGCCTGATCACGCTCATTCTCGATTTCTTCGCGTTTTCTTACGGTCACATCTACACGTTATTGAAGTCGGTTACGGTATTTGGTATCTTAATTGGGCGTCACCGTTTTCTCATCCCTGTTGTATTGTTAATTGGAGCCATCTTGATTTGGCGGGTCATCAGAATAGACGGGAATCCAAAAAACGCAGTCAAGGTTTTCAATCTCCTGGTGGTTATATTTTTCTTTTTCCAAAGCATTCGCATCGCGGTTTTTGAGATAAAGTCAGCTATTGTCAACGCACAGGTGCCTGATGTGGTTTTAGATGATGTCTACCAGGAATCCGATGAGAGTCTGAGAGATATTTATTTGATTGTTCTTGATGCCTATTCACGTTCAGATTGGCTCAATGAATGGAGCGGGTATGACGATTCAGCATTCCTAAGCGAGTTGGAAGATCTGGATTTCTATGTTGTTCCCTGTAGCAGATCAAATTATTCCTACACGATTCAATCAATGACATCCGAGTTGAATATGGATTACTTGCAGAATCTAGATATTCTCTATAATGATGTTGATATGTCGTATGCTCTAAAAAATAGTGATGTACGTAACACGTTTTCAGATATGGGGTATGAATTCATTTTCTTTGAAACTGGTTATCCCTGGATTGAGATGGAGAATGCCGATCGTTTCATTGAAGCTGAAGCAAATGATACGGGGCTGGATGATTTTGAGATCCTGTATCTGAAGACTACTTCATTGATCATCCCTTATGATGCCTATTTAAAAATCACTGGCAACTTAGTGGATTTATCCACAAAGCGGTATGTTGCGCGGGTGAGATCCGTATTTGAGCATTTACAGCAGCCGATCAATGAAGGTGAACCGGTATTTGTTTATGCCCATATTGTCAGTCCACATTTTCCCCCAGTTTTCAGTTCTGGTGGCTCAATCAATTATAATTGGAAAACGGATGGTGTGGAGGCATACCGAGAAACATATCATTATCTTGATAATGAAGTATTGAAAACCATCTCAGCGATCCTTGAATACTCTGACCAGGCACCCATCATCATCCTTCAATCGGATCATGGCAATGGGGATTATGGGTATAAAAATTTAAATCTAAATGCCTATTACCTGCCCGATGGCGGGAACGAATCGCTTTACCCAACGATCACCCCTGTCAACACGTTTAGGGTGGTCTTTAACCAATATTTTGGTTACGAACTCCCCTTTTTGGAAGATTTGAGTTATTATAGCTTGGATAAAGATCGTTACAATTTTGAGCTTGTGAACGACCCTTATGATTATTGTCAAGAATTGAACAAGGAAAAAGCTGAATAATGGAGACTAAAACAGAGGCAGCATCATTTCGCGATCCCAGCGGGTTCTTGTTTTTCAAGGACGGCGCCTTATACCGTCAGATCAATCAGGGTTATCGCGAACATTATGATCATATGCAGACTTCCGGGCTTTATGAATCCCTGATCGCCCAGAAACTGATCATTTCACATGATGAGATTACCGGGATGGACTTCCCTGATCCTGCTTCCGGTTATAAGATCATCAAACCTGATGTTGTTGACTTCATTTCTTACCCGTATGAATGGTCTTTCCTCCAGCTGCGCGGTGCTGCCCTCACGACTCTCCGGTTGGCGCGGGCTGCCCTGGACCATGGGATGATCCTGAAAGACGCCAGTGCGTACAACCTCCAGTTCCATAAAGGACACTGGGTCTTGATTGACACCCTCTCTTTTGAAATCTATGAAGAAGGTGTGCCCTGGGTCGCTTATAGACAGTTCTGCCAGCATTTCCTTGCACCGCTTGCCTTGATGGCATACCGTCGTGACCAGCGCTTGAATTTAATGAGCCGACTGTTCATTGATGGGATTCCCCTGGATATTACAGCAAAACTGCTGCCTTCACGGACGAAACTGTGGTTCGGTCTTCTGACGCATATTCACCTGCACGCCCGGAGCCAGAAACAATATGCTGACAAGGCTGTCAGCCGTGAACAGGTGCGGGGGAAAATCAGCCAGCAGGCATTGATTGGGCTGCTGGACAGCCTCCGAAATACCATTAAAGGACTTTCAGTGCCCGTCGGGGGGACGGAGTGGGCGGATTATTACGGGGAAACGAATTATTCTCCTTCAGCATTTGATGAGAAGAAAACGATTGTCAGTGACTTTATTGACAAGGCGAAACCGGAGCGGGTCTGGGATCTGGGCGCGAACACAGGTGAATTCAGCCGCCTGGCAAGTGACAAAGGCGTTTTTACTGTTGCCTTTGACGTGGACCCGAGTGCTGTCTCGCAGAATTACATCCGTGTCCGTAAGGAACGGGAGGAAAATCTCCTGCCCCTCGTGATGGACCTGACCAATCCGTCTCCCGGTTTAGGCTGGGGACATTGCGAACGGCAGTCATTGATGGCGCGTGGTCCGGTGCCGCTTGTTTTGGCGCTGGCGTTGGTCCATCACATGGCGATTTCAAACAACGTACCCTTAGGCAGGTTGGCATCATTCTTCAGTCAAATTTGTGAACATCTGGTGATTGAATTTGTCCCGAAGTCTGATTCGCAGGTCCAGCGTTTACTGCTATCCCGTGAAGATATTTTTAATGAATACACAGTTTCAGGATTTGAAGCTGCTTTTCAAGCTCACTTTGCAATTATCGAGAAGCGGTCAGTCTCTGGCTCTGAACGTATCCTATACCTGATGAAATCAAATGCGAGTCAGGTTGTCAAATAGAATAAGATGAGGTTCTTATGAGAATTAGTATTCTGTTGAAACCATTGATGTATCTCGATCCAGGGTCAGGCAGTTTTATCATTCAAATGCTCCTGGCGGGATTCTTGGGAATTGCCGTTGCGGTGAGAATCTATTGGAAAAAGATCGTCGCATTTTTCGGGAAAAATAAATCCGGTAAGGTGCAGGACGAATTAGATGAACTGGATGAGTACGGTGAGCAGCAGGACAGCGGATCAGAAGAAGACTAATCCGGGTGAGTCTCCTGGGTTCGCCAGCTATCAGATGAGACTAATATTTTGAAATTCCTCATTGCAGGTTTAGGTTCCATTGGCAGGCGTCACCTGCGCAACCTGTTGATTTTAGGTCAGCAGGATATTTTGCTTTATCGGACTCACCAAAGCACGCTGCCGGATGATGACCTGGCAGCCTTTCCGGTTGAGACGGACCTGCCGTCTGCACTGGCGCGCCAACCTGACGCTGTGATCATCTCCAATCCCACGGCGCTGCATCTGGATGTCGCCCTTTCGGCAGCGGAAGCCGGGTGTGATTTACTGCTGGAGAAACCAGTAGCAGAGAAGCTGGACTCGCGCGTTCAGATTATCACCAGTGCCGTTGAAAAACACCAATCGAAAGTCCTGGTAGGGTTCCAGTTCCGCTTTCACCCCGTTCTGATGCAAATCCGGGAAATGCTCGTCTCAGGACAGCTTGGGCGTCCCTATTCATTCCGCGCCCATTGGGGAGAATTTCTTCCCGACTGGCATCCCTGGGAGGATTACCGCATTGGCTACGCCGCAAGGAAGGACCTGGGCGGTGGGGTGGTCAATACACTCTGTCACCCATTGGATTATGTGCGCTGGTTGTTCGGTGAAGTCACCTCCCTGTCTGCTGTGACAGGTCATGTTTCTGATCTGGATCTTGATGTGGAGGATGTTGCAGAGATTTCACTCACATTTGCAGAAGGGTGTATCGGTTCGGTCCACCTGGATTATTTCCAACAACCGCCTGCACACTGGCTGCAGGTCAACTGTCAAAAGGGATCTATCCATTGGGAAAATAGCTCAGGCATCGCAAAGGTCTATAACACGGAAGAGGACTCATGGGAGACCATTGAACCCCCATCCGGCTTTGAGCGCAATGATTTATTCCTGGCGGAAATGCGGCATTTCCTGCAGCTCATCAAAGGTGAAGCTGTTTCTCGCTGTAATCTCTTAGACGGGATCAAAGCACTTGAATTGACAGAGGCAATCCATCAGTCTGCTAAAGAGGGTTGCAAGGTCTTCCTGTGATTTTTCTCGATTCAGTGATGTTAATTGACATTGATTAAATTGATTTTTCTTATATCTTATAGTGCCATACCTTCCCGCTGGTATAATATCAATCCGAGTACTCATTCACAAAAGGACCTGAATGGCGAGTGTTTTAGATAAATTTTTATTGGCTGGACGGACAGCACTGGTGACCGGCGGCGCTGGGCTGCTGGGGCGTCAGTTCACCCGTGCACTGGGGGAAGCCGGCGCGAATGTCGTGGTAGCGGACCTTGACTTTCAGGCAGCTCAGACCCATTCAGACGAATTGGATAAGAAAGGCATATCAGCCATTCCTGTCGGTGTGGATGTGACCGATCCTAACTCGGTTTCCAAGATGGTCCAGACCGCAATGACTGAATTTGGAAGCCTGGATGTGCTGGTTAATTCAGCAGCGTTGGACCCCAAGTTTGACCCTGAACATTTGGATGAACAGACAGCAAACGCTTTTGAGAATTATGCTTTAGATGCCTGGACGAGGGCTTTGAACGTCAATCTGACGGGCGTGTTCCTTTCCTGTCAGGCTGCGGTCAAGCCCATGCTGAAGCAGGGGGTGGGTGTGATCATCAATATCTCCTCTATCTACGGCTTGGCAGGGCCAGATCAGCGGATCTATCCTGCAGTTGAGGGTGAACAGCAGTTCAAACCCGTGGATTATTCGGTGACCAAAGCCGGGATCCTGGGGTTGACCCGCTATCTGGCGGCGTATTATGCTGGGACACGGATCCGCGTCAATGCTTTGACACCAGGGGGTGTCTATAACCAGCATGATCCAAGTTTTATGGATAAGTACATACCGAAGGTGATCCTTGGGCGCATGGCAGATCTGGATGAACTCAACAGTGCATTGGTCTTTCTGGCTTCGGACGCATCTAGTTACATGACGGGGTCCAATTTGGTTGTTGATGGAGGGTATACCGCATGGTGAAAAAACATAACGTATTAGCGCTCATTCCTGCCCGCGGCGGTTCCAAAGGGATCCCGAGAAAGAATATAAAAAAATTTGCAGGATACCCCTTGATTGCCTACAGCATTGCAGCAGGGTTGCAGTCCAGGCTTGTCACCCGGGTGATCGTTTCCACCGACGATCCTGAGATCGCTGAAATCGCGAATGAATGGGGAGGAGAAACACCCTTCTTGAGGCCTGATGAATTTGCCAGGGACAATACGTTGGATTTTCCGGTCATGAAACACTGTCTGGATTGGCTGGCAGAAAATGAGGATTACCATCCGGATGTGATTGTCTGGCTGCGCCCAACATCTCCAATACGGCCGACAAGTTGTGTGGATGATGCCATTCAGCTGCTGCTCGATCATCCTGAAGCAGATAGTGTGAGGGGAGTCGTTAGCGCTGGGCAAAACCCATTTAAAATGTGGACGCTTGATGAGAAATCAGGGGTGTTGAAGCCCTTGCTGAGGGTTGAAGGCATTCAAGAGCCGTATAATGCACCGCGGCAGGTTCTGCCGGATGCGTATTGGCAGACAGGCCATATAGATGCTATTCGGACGAAGACGATCCTTGAAAAGCAATCCGTAACCGGCGATGTGATCCTCCCTCTGATGATTGACCCTCGATACACTGTGGATATTGATGTCCCTTCAGATTGGGAAATTGCGGAGAAGTCGCTTCAACATGATGGCCTGGATATGATAGACCCGGCATCTGAACGGCGCGAATTCCCTGAGAAGGTCAGCCTGATCGTGCTGGATTTTGACGGCGTGATGACCGATGACCGTGTCTGGGTCAATGATAAGGGAGAAGAAATGGTCGCTGCCAATCGGTCTGACGGGCTGGGCATTGAAAGGTTGAAAGCCGAAACAGATATTCAGGTGATGGTGCTTTCCCGCGAAACAAACCCGGTCGTCAAAGCACGCTGCGAAAAGCTCAATCTGCCCGTCCTGCAGGCAGTCCAGGATAAAGGCGTAGCGATCAGACAGGTGATTGCAGAAAAGCAGATTTCCAGTTCAGAAGTGATCTTTGTGGGGAACGACATCAATGATCTGGTCGTCTTTCCTGAAGTTGGGTTTACGGTTGCGCCGGTGGATGCCCATCAGGACGTTCTGAGGCGAGTGGACCTTGTCCTATCGAAAAAGGGTGGGAGGGGCGCGGTTCGCGAACTTTGTGATATGATATTGACTCGTTTGAATACTGGCAGTTAGCCCTGCGAGATTTTCTCGCATTCTGTTTTTTGATGGAGAACGCATGATTGATATTGAATTTTACATGAAGGCATTTGATTTGAAGTACCGGTTGATGGGCGGTGAACGGATGCCGCGTAAAGAATTGCATCAGCTTTATGAAACATATCGCAGCAAGGAACCTGTTGTCTACAACATCGAAACGACAAATGCCTGCAATATGCGCTGTGAAATGTGTCCGCGCACGACCATGATGACCCGCCCGATCGAGACCATGGAACCGGAATTATTCAAGAGAGTGATTGACCAGCTCACACCCTTCACATCCGAACAGCTTGACCGATGGGGAAAATTTGTTGCGGAGAACTACGGCATTCATAAGGACGATATGAGTGAAAACCATTTCTTCTTATATGTCATCCCCAGGGTCATTGTGCTGCATGGTTACGGCGATCCGCTTCTGGATAAGAACATGCCCCAGTACGTCAAGTGGATGTCGGAAAAGGGGCTGGAAAGCTATTTCTCATGCAACCCAGCGAATATCAATATGGAACGTACTATCGAAACCTTTGAGAATGGGCTTGGCTATGTCAAGTATTCGATTGAAAGTGTGGATGACCTCCGCCATAAGGAAGTCCGGGGGCAGGCGTCCAATTTTACAGAATCATACAAGAATATCCTCAAGCTGCTTGATCTCAAAGCGCAGCGGAATTACGGCACAGAGATCGTGATCACAATGATTAACCTCAATAAACCCTGGCAGGAAGATGAGTTCGAGCGTTTGAAAGAGGCTTTTGACGGTTGTGATGTGTATATCTACCTCAAGAGCCAGGACCAGCAGTGGTATGAGGATAATAAACAGCAAACAAAGTCCATTCACTGGATTGAATTTTGCCAGTTCCCCTGGACCTCAATGACGGTTAAATCTAATGGCGAAAGTGTAGAGTGTGTGGAAGATTTTAATAACGAAATCATCCTGGGTGATGTGCACGATGAAACACTCTATGACATCTGGAATGGTGAGAAATATACCGAATTCCGCAACAACCATTTTGACTTGACGCCCGGCATCAAATGCACAGAGCAGTGCGATATGAAGTTGATTGGGAGTTTCCTCTCTGATTGACGAGGATTTATAAATTCAGCAAGTAAAGTGAAGATTGTTTTCGAAGTTTCTTAACGTGATGTGGTAAACATCCAAAGGAGCCTTAGATGACACGAGAAATAAAAATCGGTGACCAGTGGGTAGGTGATGGGCACCCGACCTATATTATTGCCGAAATTGGGATCAACCATAACGGCAATGTCCAGACAGCAAAAGAGTTGATCAAAGCGGTACATGATGCGCATGTGGATGCGGTCAAGTTCCAGAAACGGGCGCCTGATGTCTGTGTTCCCGATGCTCAAAAAGGCCAGATGCGGGAGACGCCCTGGGGCTATATCTCTTATCTCGACTACCGGTACAAGGTGGAGTTTGGACAGGCGGAATACGAAGAGATAGATGATTACTGTAAGAGTCTGGGGATCAGGTGGCTGGCAAGCTCCTGGGACGTTCCATCGCTGGCATTCATTGAGGCTTTTAATCCCCCGGTGCATAAAGTCGCGTCAGCGCTGTTGACAGATCATACCTTACTTCGTGCCATTCAGGAGACAGGCAGGCCGGTGATCCTTTCCACGGGAATGTCAACCATGGATGAGATACAGGAAGCAGTAAAGATATTTGATCCGGACAATCTATTGATTTGCCACACGACCAGCAGCTATCCCTGCCCGCCGGAAGAATTGAATTTACAGATGATCCAGACCCTCAAAGAGAAATTCTCCTGCCCTATTGGCTATTCGGGGCATGAAGTCGGCCTGGTCACGACAGCGGTTGCCGTGGCAAAGGGGGCGAGTCTCGTAGAACGTCATGTGACCCTGGACCGGGCAATGTGGGGTTCTGACCAGGCGGCATCAGTCGAGCCGCAAGGTGTCCGAACCCTGGTGAAATACATTCGGGTTACCGAGAAGTCCCTGGGCGACGGCGTCAAGAAGGTTTATAAGAGCGAGCAATCGTCGCTTGATAAATTGCGCCGATACAGCATTTGATCGACAATATCCAGATGAGCGTGATCAAACAGGTAAAACAGTTACTCACAGAACGATCTGGGCATTTTGGGGTGAATCAGGACATTCGGAAAATGGCCAAGGTCATTGCCGAGGCAGCGCCAGTGCCCGATGATGAGAAGATTATCCTTTCCTTCAATGCATCCACCCGGATCACCGGGGTCAGCCTGAACGCGGCTTTTGCCTTGCTGACGGGGTGGTCCCTCCGGCTGCAGGGTGTCAGGGTCGTTAATTATGTTTGCAAGCGAGGGATGACCCGTTGCGTTCTCGGTACGAATCGGGAAAATGTGTTCAAGACACCCCCTTGTGGACAGTGTTTGATGCAATCCTCTGCGTTATATGATCAATCCGATGCGATCTGGATGCGGTTTATTCCTACAGAAGAACTTGCGAAGGAGATCCAGGGTACTGGCCTTGATATCCTGCAAGATTTCACCTATGAGGGGATCCCTTTAGGCGAGTTGTGTCTACCCTCAATCCGATGGATCCTGAGACGGCATCACCTGGTGGATGATGCACCGACGCGGGTCCTGTACCGCCACTACATTTTATCCGCTTATAAGGTCGCCAGGCAGTTTGAAAAGTTGGTGACACAGGCACAGCCCACATCGGTCATGGTTTTCAACGGGATGCAGTTCCCAGAGGCGACAGCCCGGTGGGCGGCGCGCAAGCACGGCGTGCCAGTCTACTCTTATGAGGTCGGGATGCGTGCATTTTCTGCGTTCTTCACCCCCGGCGATGCCACAGCTTATCCGGTGGACATCCCGGATGAGTTTCAACTGACATCTGAACAGGACCAGCAGCTGGACGAGTACCTCTCCAAACGCTTCAAGGGTGATTTTAGCATGGCGGGGGTGGCATTCTGGCCTGAAATGACGGGGCTGGATGAGGCATTCCTTGCGAAGATGAAAGCGTTCAAGCAGGTCGTGCCGGTATTTACCAATGTGATCTTTGACACCAGCCAACCTCACGCCAATGTGCTTTTCCCGCATATGTTTGCCTGGCTGGATACGGTCCTAGAAACCGCAAAAGCACATCCGGAAACCTTGTTCGTGATCCGCGCCCATCCAGATGAATCTCGGCCCGGTAAATCCAGCCAGGAGAGTGTTACAGACTGGGTGGCGGCACGTGAGGCAGATACGCTGCCAAACCTGACATTCATTGGTCCTGATGAATACTTCAGCTCATATGAAATGATCCAGAAGGCGAAGTTTGTGATGATCTATAACTCGACGATTGGGATGGAAGCCTCGATCATGGGCGCGCCAGTCCTTTGTGCTGGCAAAGCTCGTTTCACCCAGCTGGACACGGTCTTCTTCCCGGCATTGATGGCGGAATATCAGACAAAACTGGAAGAGTTCCTCTCGGTGGATGAGGTCCAGCCGCCAGCAGAACACCGACTCAATGCCAGGCGTTTCCTCTATTACCAGCTTTACCGCACCTCTCTGCCGTTTGACCGTTTCATTGAGCCGGATGGCGTTTGGCCTGGCTTTGTAAGGTTGAAGGCATTCTCCTGGCAGGACCTGCTTCCCGAAAATTCAACAACCCTGAAAGTGATCTCAGAGGGTGTGTTGTCCGGGAAACCGTTCCTTCTCCCGGAATAAGGGCGCTTGTTGAATGGTCCGTACAACCAGGGGATAAAACCTGCTTATGTGATTGTTTTACCTGTGTGAATTTCTATACCTTTTTCTAAATTATAATTGAATCGTCAGCGGAAGCTTTTTTGAAACCGCGATATAATATGACCCTTGAAAGCATTGCTTTGGATGTGAAAGAAATCTTATGACCTATAAAATTGTTGCTTTGGTTCCCATGCGGCACGACTCTGTGCGGGTCCCAGGGAAGAACTTCCGTGACCTGGCTGGTAAACCCCTTTTCCATCATATCCTGAATACGCTGAATGATGTTCCTGAATTGGATGCCATCCTGGTAGACACGGACAGCCCTGTGATCCTGGATGGGTTATCCAAGCATTTCCCGCAGGTCAAAGCGTTGGAACGGCCGGAACATCTTCGGGCGGATACAATTCCCATGAATGAGATCCTGATCCACGACACCGGTCAATTGGATGCGGACTACTTCCTTCAAACACATTCGACCAATCCGCTTCTGCGGTCAAAGACGGTTTCTAAAGCGATCAATGCTTTCCTGGATAGTGTTCCTGAGTTTGATTCACTTTTTGGCGTCACCCGGCTGCAAACCCGGTTATGGGACCAATTGGGCAGGCCAGTCAACCATAATCCCAGCGTGCTCCTTCGCACACAGGACCTCCCACCCATTTATGAAGAGAACTCGTGCATCTATATCTTTAAGCGCGAAACACTTATCACCAGGCGGAACCGTTTGGGTGACCGTCCATTGATGTTTGAGATCCCGGCGATTGAAGCCTGGGATATTGATGAGGAGCTTGATTTCACGGTTGCAGAAACGCTCTATCGCCAGCTCCACGGCGGATCATAGAAAT
>Ga0208771_1001840_pt1 | contig 10794 bp, 17 predicted proteins | sample AntAceMetag02UKX_FD_184775 | JGI IMG/M metagenome (GOLD analysis project Ga0208771, IMG submission 184775) | Saline lake microbial communities from Ace Lake, Antarctica - Antarctic Ace Lake Metagenome 02UKX (SPAdes) (version 2) | ecosystem: Environmental > Aquatic > Non-marine Saline and...
TGCGGTAGGAGCCGCCCCAACGGCCTACAAGGCGACACCCCCCGCTGCTCCCCCCGTCAAGGCTCCCGTCAAGAGCAAGATGCCCTGGGAAAAGTAGCCGACTTAATGGCTGGTACTTAGAGGTGTGATAGCCATTTATAAATAGCGGAACCTCCGGGCCGGTGAGAGGCCGGCACTATTTACCATCATACAAGGAAAAGACCAATGAATGAGTCAGCACTACAGGAATTAGCCGGCCAGTTGTTTCAAGCAAAACGTGCCGAAGCGGAGGCAAAAATCGAGCGGGTCGAGATTGAAGAGCAAATTGCCGCGCTGGTCGAGACCAACGACAACGGCAGCAAAACCGTGGACACGGGGAACGGGCTGAAGGTCACAGTCAAACGAGGCCTCAGCTACTCGGCCGACCTCGATTCTATCATGGGGCTGGACATCCCTGGAGAAACCATGCCGGTCAAGGTCCAAGCGGCCAAGTATGTGTTCAACCCGAAAGAGTACGAGCGCGTACTCGCGGATCATCCGGACGTCGGCGCGAAGCTGGCCGAGTTCGTTACCACCAAACCGCTCAAGGCCTCGGTGACAATCAAAATGGCGTAACCGCACGGGTTGTGCGCCTCTGCCCGATTGCCGCTGGGCAGGGACGCCGCGCCTTCCACCTCTTCACCACCACAGAGGAACGGACCTATGAGCGACCTATCAAACTTCGCACCTCAAGCGAGCGATACGGTTAAGCAGATTTACGCTTGGCACAAGAAGATGGGCGAATCGGAACCTTCCCGCGGATATCTCGGTGCCAGCATCCTCGGGCACGAGTGCGAGCGGAACCTTTGGTACAACTTCCGGGGCTGCGTTCCCCGGTCCTTCTCAGGCCGCATGTTCCGGCTTTTCGAGACCGGCAACTTGGAAGAGCCTCGGATGGTCAAGGAACTTTGCGCCATTGGCTGCGAGGTTCACGAGGTAGATCCCAACACCGGAGAACAGTTTGCGGTGTCGGCCCTGGGCGGGCACTTCTCCGGACACATGGACGGTTGCGCGATCGGGATACCGGAAGCGCCCCTGACATGGCACGTGCTTGAGTTCAAAACTCACAGCGAAAAGTCTTTCGCTAAACTCGTCACTGCCGGGGTAGCAGCGTCAAAGCCACAGCACTATGCTCAGGTCATGGTTTACATGGGCCTGACGGGCCTGACTCGCGCTCTGTACCTCGGCAAGAACAAGAACACCGACCAACTGTACGCCGAACGAATCCCGTATGATAGCACGGCGTTCAAGTGCCTGATGAACCGCGCCGAGCGGATCATCAAAAGCACGGCTCCGCCCGAGCGGATAGCGAAACGTCAGGACAGCTTTCATTGCCGCTTCTGCGCGGCGAAAGAACTCTGCTGGGGAACCAGCGACATAGCCGTCCCGATCCCGACTAAAGCCTGCCGGACATGCTGCCACGCCACGCCGGACACGGAGCGAGAGGACGCCGTATGGGTGTGCAAAAAGCATAACTTCGACGTAAGCCCCGTGGGGAGCGCAATCGGTTGCGAAAATCACCTACTGCTGCCTGATCTCGTATCCTTTGCCGAACCGACCGATGCCGGCGACGACTGGATCGAGTTCACGAACCACGAGGACGCTGCCGTATGGCGACACGGCCCGGGTAAAGGGATGTTCAGCACCAAAGAGCTGATCACCACTGCTGGACCGCTGGGACCGCCCGGAGCTGCAAGAGTACAGGCCAAGGGAGTACAGTCGGTCGAGCCCGAGCCGGAGCCCACAGGCTTCGAGCTCCCCAAGGACCTCTCATTGCTCGCGCAATATCCTTGGCAGGATTCTGAGCGCGTTTGGGACGGCCCTTCATCCGCCCTGGGTGAAGAAATTACTCGGCTGATTGGATTCAGCGTTGCGATTACGCCAACGGCGCAGGAGAAAACGGCCGAATGGGAGGCGTTTGAGTACGGCAATCATGAACTGCTGGCCGTGGTCTATCATACCGGCGACCAGCATCATGCAGCCATCTGGAGAGGGAAGTCATGAAGCGTCCAAGAAAAGAAGCAACCTGCGCCCAATGCGGGTACAAATTCTTTGTTTCGGCAAGGAAGCCCTACCGTAATTCACAAATGGACCCCAAGAGAAGAAGGCTCCCGATTTGTCCGGAATGTCACAAGGATAACATCAGAATCTGGAACGAGCTCAAGGAGAGCCGAAGACCCGAAGGCGAGGTGTAAGCCATGGAAGCGATGAAGATATCCGAGGCGATTTCTCTTCTGACGGGGATCGAGAAACAGTACGGGAATGTCCGCCTATGCTGTGCCGCCTCTGTGGACCCCGAGACCCTATGCCGAATCAGTAGCATCGACGCTGAAAAGGATGGTAGGGGTAATTGGGAATGTATCGCCAGAGTCACTAATGCCGACAAGCTGAGACCACAATACGAGGAGGATTAAATCATGCCCAAGCGCAAGAAAAAAGAGATGACCGAGCTGGAGATCCGTCGGCATCAGGTAGCGGAGTACGCCGGCATGCTGGGGCGCTGGGGAGAGAAGACCGACAACATCCCTCCGGCTGAGTGCGAGACCCCACAGGAATGGATCATGAAGCGGTTCGCCGAACACCTGAAGGAGCTGCAAGCATGACCGGCCTGTTTCGTCCACCATCGATCGAAAGCGGCGCTATCACGCCCAGGCCGTACCAAGAGGAAGCGCTTGAAGCGCTCGATCTGCACATGCGGTCCAAGGAAACGTACCCGTGCGTAGTGATCCCGACCGGCGGCGGAAAGTCGATTCTTATGGCATGGGCTATCCAGCAATGGAAACGCGCCTACCCACCCTTCCGCTGCTGCATCCTTGCTCACCGCAAAGAGCTGGTACGGCAGAACGCCTCCGAGCTGGCCAGCGTTTGGCCGGGCGGCGACATTGGCATCTATTCCGCTTCGTTGCGACAACGGGACTGTGATAGTTCCGTAGTGTTCGCCAGCATCGATAGCGTGTTTCAGAGGTGGGGAGAGTTCCCCGCCTTTGACGTGATCATCGTTGACGAGGCTCACCGGATACCCGCCCGGGGAGAGGGCAAGTACCGCAGCTTCATCAAGGGCTGCAAGTCGCTGAATCTGAACCTTCGGGTTATCGGGTTCACCGCTACACCGTTCCGGATGGGTTGCGGCCCGATCTGCCACAAGGACCATATTCTCCACGAAGTCTGCTATGAAGCCAACGTAGGAACACTGATAGCACAAGGGTTTCTGTGTCGGCTTCGGTCCAAGATCGGAGACGTACAGCCCGACATGGCAGACGTGCGCCGGAATTCGGGCGGCGATTACATCACGAAAAGTCTTGCTTCTGTCGTGGACACGCCCAAGATCGTGCGCCTTGCCATCCGATCAGCCATGGGCATCATCAACGCGGAGAAGAGACATTCCATCATCTTCTTCTGCGTGGACGTCCGGCATTGCAAGGACGTAAGTGCGGAGCTGCGTAAGTATGGGGTGCAGGCTCCTACCATCACAGCCGGGACGCATAGCCTGGACCGAGACCGCACAGCGGAAGCGTTCAAACTCGGGCAGCTCAGGGCTATCTGTAACGTCAACGTGTACACGGAAGGGTTCAACGCTCAACGTGTCGACTGCATCGTTCTCTTGCGCCCGACGTTGTCCCAAGGGCTCTACGTGCAGATGGTCGGCAGAGGGCTCAGGCAGCATCCGTCAAAGACAGATTGCCTCGTGCTCGACTACGCGCACTGCATCGAGAGGCACGGACCCATTGACTGCATCGAGGGGGGTGAGGTCAAGCTGATGACGTGCGGTCAATGCGGCGACGTGTTCAGTCGTGCTATCAGGGTGTGTCCGCATTGCGGTTGGGAGATCCCGAAACAAGAGATCGAGCGGATGGAAGGCGAAGAGCGCGAGAAGCGCATGCACGAAGCCGAGGCTTCACAGCGGGCCATCCTCGGCTCCGAGCCCGAGGAACTCAAGGTCGACGATGTTATCATCAATCGGCATAGGAAGCTGGACAAACCGGACAGCTTGCGAATTCAGTACCGTTGCGGGATGAGCGTCATCCGCGAATGGATTTGCCTCGATCACGGCGGCATCGCCGAGAACAAGGCTCGAATATGGTGGGCGCAACGGTTCGGCCGCGCGGAAGCCGGAAGCGTTACCGTTGACTCAGCGATCGAGGGGCTGTTTACTGCTCAGAGGATTAACGCTGTCACCGAGACCGTTACCGTCGTTCGACGCGGCAAGCACGTCGACATCGTCAAATACAAGTTCTCAGCTAAGAGCCAAGAACAAAACACGCAAAGGAGGGTCACACAGAATGAACCTGCATCTTCACCGCTACAGGGACACAAATCGAACCCTGATTACCCGGCTGCTGCCGCAAAAGCAATTCCGAGAACGGGCCTGCCGGTGCGGTCGCTCGCGGTTCGTTGAGATCATCGAGACAGCCGAGCTGTCCATGCCGACTCGCCTTGACGTCTTGAGCCCTCGGAGGACCCCGGCAGATGCCTAAAGAACACCTCGATTACGCGCTGGAGTATGCCGCTCGCGGTTGGCCCGTGTTCCCTTTGCAGCCGAAAGAGAAGAAGCCGCTATCGGGAACGCACGGGTTCAAGGACGCGAGCGTCAACGAAATCATTCTCACACGCCTTTGGGACCGGGAACCGGCCGCTAATATCGGCTTGGCGACCGGGAAGGATGCCGGGTTGTGGGTCCTCGACATCGACGGTCCCGCGGGTAGCAAGTCGTTGACTGACCTCGAAAACGAGATAGGACCGCTGCCCGAGACGTTAGAGCAGAAGACAGGCGGGGGCGGGCGGCAGCTGTTCTTCAAATGGCCCGAGCGGCGGGAGATCAGGAACAAGCAGAGCCTACGGCCCGGGATCGATATTCGGGGAGAGGGTGGATACGTGGTTCTGCCCCCCTCCATCCATCCGAGCGGGACGCCGTACGAATGGTCGTGCAAGCAGGATAAGCCGATCGTGGACGTGCCGGGCGAATGGCTGGACGTGGTAGTGCCGCCAAAGAAGAACGTCGCGCCATGGGAGCGCGTGTCTGAATCCCCGGGGCAAGCGGCCGCCGCCGATCCGGCCCCGATCGGCGGGACGCCGATCATCGAACGAGCCGCCCTATACCTTCGGGAATGCGACTCGGCCGTCGAGGGTGCCGGCGGTCACAATGATTTGCTTTGGGCGTCCCGCGCCCTGGTGATTGGGTTTGATCTGAATGACGCCACGGCGCTGTCGTTGTTGTGGTCGGATTTTAACCCGCGTTGCAGTCCTCCGTGGGATCAGGCAAAACCAAAGGACCGCAAAGATTTTGAGCGTAAAGTCCAAGAAGCACGCAACACGCCCGGGGTGAAACCGAAAGGATGGCTGTTGGATGAACTGGGCTTGCGGTCTGGCGAGGACATGGCAAAGGATATCGCTGTCGGGCTGGAGTCCCGGGACAACCTGCTGGCCAGCATCCCCGATATACTGGGGATCGAGACCAACCCCGGCGCCGCATGCGAGGTGGAACGCCAGCCGTTTCCGGTCGAATACTTCCCCTCGCGTCTCGCCGATTACTGTCGGCAGATATCAGAAGCGCACGTGGTAGACCTGTCCTTTGCGGCGCTGCCCGTGCTTGCCGTGGCCGGCGCTGCTATGGGGAACCCCTGGCGATTGCAGCTTAAACGCGGGTTTGTGGTGTCGCCGAACATTTGGGTCGGGATCGTGGCGGCGTCAGGGACGAACAAGAGCGGGCCGCTGCACGAGATCGTCGCGCCGTTACAGACGGTGCTTTCCGTCGAAGACATCAAAGAAGATCCGATGCTGTGCCCCACAGGGCGGATGATTGTGTCCGACGCCACCATAGAAGCGGTGATATCACAGCTGGTAGTGCAGCACCGCGGGCTGTTGATGTTCCGTGACGAGCTGGCGGGCTGGGCAAAGTCGTTCAACGCTTACCGGAAAAGCGGCGGTGACGAACAGGCGTGGATAGAGTTTTGGGGCGCGAAAGCCTACTACCTCGACAGGAAGACCGATAACGAGCAGGTCGTCATCCACGCTGCCAGCATGTCCGTCCTTGGCGGCATCCAGCCGCATGTATTGGTCGAGTGCTTTGACCCCGGCAAGTTCGCGTCCGGTCTCGTCCCGAGACTGCTTATCACCTGTCCGCCGCCGACTGACATGTATTGGTCAGAAATAGAGGTAGGCAAGGACGCTACCGAGGAATGGAACGATGCTATAATGTGGCTCAGGACCCGACCCTTTGCTTCGCTCGAAACGAACTCGGGCCGCTTCTTGCCGTACACGCTGAAACTATCATCCAAAGCCAAGGAGGTTTACGTCGGATACTTCAATTCCGTAAGCCAACAGATAGGCAAACTGCAAAGCGAAAGCGCAATCTCGTTTGCCAGCAAAGCCCGGGTCCTTGCCGGAAGACTGATGCTGATACATCACGGGCTCTCGCTGGCCAGCAAGCCAGCAAAAGACAAAGCGGTAGGCGTTCCGGATGCTCCAGTCGGGCCGAAGAGCGCTGAAGCCGGGGTGGCCTGGGCCGCGTGGTGTCTTGCCGAGCAGCTCCGGGTGTACGGGTTCTCGCGCTTGGAGTACAACAAGGAGCAGGCGACAAGGTTGGCCGCTCTTATCAAGGACAAGTCTGCCAACGGTCTGACCGCTACTGTCCGACAGGTCCAGCGTTACAACAGCAGACGCTACAAGAACGGAAAAGAAGCCACGGCAGCTATGGATCAACTGGTAGAAGCTGGCTTAGCGCACTGGGATAGCAAAAAAGAGAAAGTGACACTGATATGAGTCCACAAGCGAACTCGATAGGTTATCTCGTTGGCGACCCCAAGCCTCTCAGGGATAGCGGTGATGGGTTGCAGGACAGAGCTGACAGCCTTCGGTTGCTGGCCGCTGAGATACTGGCGACACTGGTAGCCAATCGCGAGCGGGGAGCGCTGACGACTACCCCGCCGAAATGCGGAGAGGCCTTCGATGGAATGATAGTGCAGTGGCGGGCCCGTCTCAAGACGCTAACCAATTCCGCTCCCCGCTCCAGCTCGCCGTGCGGCGTGGAGGAGGGAGCATGAAATGCTTTAGATGCGGAAACGAATTGGCGACGGGAGATGCCCCGAACTCGTTGTTGTGCAGAACGTGTGAAACGCTGCTCAATGTTACGCTCGCGCCCGTTCCGCAGCCAAAAACAGACCGCTCCCGCATCACCGAGCTTGAGGCCGAGCTCGCGAGACTGCGCGGGACCGTGAAGGCGGAGCGGCGACGGATCGAGGCGTACCAGTCGGAGGTTGTGGAACTGCGGGAACGGTTGGACGACGCGACGTGGATACCGGGCGATCCCAAATCCGCCGGTTTCTATCAGGTGTTCCGACCGGAGTATGTGCCCTATGTCGATACGGCATATTTCAACGGGTACGCTTTCGGCTGGTATTCGAGCGGGTACGACCACAACGAGCGCGACTGGATACAGGGTGTGACGCATCACAGAGCGGTACAGGCAGGCCCGCCAGAATCGGAAGGAGCATGAGGATGACACCATCACACTCACGCAGAACTTTTGACGAATGGCGCGGCCCCCCTCCGACAACGGACCGCGAATGCGGCCTCGTTGAATGGCGTCACATGACAAAACTGCTTTGGGAGGCCTGGCAGGCGAGCAGAGAGTGGCGGGGCAACGAAAGAGCGGCTGGACTTTTAAAACGGGTAGAGCGTGCGAGGGCAGAGTTTGAACAGGAAGGCGGCGACAAATGAGCAAGCTATCACACTGGCTCAACCCGAGCATTCCCATCGGCCCGCAGTTTGTGGTCTGGCCCTTGAGCGAGCGGGCAAGCTGGTTTCCGTTGTTCGTATTTGAACGGTTCAAGGGACGCGCCCTGCGTCACATTTACCGTTGGGCCTTTCAGATTGGCCCGTTTGAGGTTCGCTGGTGGCGGCCGGGTATATGGGTTGAAGCAAAAGGGAGCCAAGGATGAAAATAGTTGGAATGCTCACAACTCATCAACATAGCCCCGACCTCAGCGTCGTGGTTCTTGCCACGCTCGGACATGCAATGATCCCGTTGGACATCTCGGGTGTCATGCCCCAATACGCTCGTGCCAACACGTCTAAGCCGGTTGGCATAATCGGCGAGATTAAGGACGGCGCAATCAAGGTTGAACAAATCATACAGGACGAACCAACACCGGGACCTCGGGCAGCATAACGCCAGAAGCGGAAGGAGCATGAGGATGAACCGGCAGACGACACTTGTGATGGGCGATACGGTCCAACGCGAAAAGATGGGGGAAGCAGCGTTGGCAAAGATGAAAGCCTTGGAGTGTGTGCAGGACGCAACCCCGGCTGAGTACGAGTTCAAGCCCCCGCCGCCCCCGATGCCGATGTTTGCAACACGCGGCATGAACCGGGACGATCCGGCGCACCCAAAGAACGCATTCAGAAAGGCAAAAGAAGATGAATGAAGCAATGGTCATGCAGAGGATCAGGAACGAACGATCACGGCAAGAAGCGAAATGGGGCCAGCAGAACCACGACCCGCTTCTCTGGCTCGCGATTCTTGGCGAAGAAGTTGGGGAGGCCAACAAGGCTGCAATCGAGGGAGAAGGTGGGAAATACTGCAAGGAGTTGGTCGAGGTGGCCGCTGTGGCCGTTGCCGCCGTTGAGGCCTACTTCCGGAACTTTCAGGCTGGCGGGCGGCCGATTGAGTCCGAGGTAGACAAGCAACTGGCACGAAAACACGAGGCAGGCCAATGAGCGGCGAACCAATCAGAGGACCTCCGCACGATCCTACGCTGCACAACCGCATGCCGGACGATGGTTTTACGCTGGTATCAGCCGGACAGCCAAACAGCGCCCGTGCTGCAACAGGCATGGCAAGGCGTAGAGGACGGTAGCATTTCTTGGAAAGACATTGAACTGGTAACAGAAAGAGACAAGCCAAATGAATGAAGAACCGAAAGTTACGTTGACAGCAAGGGCCGCAGAGAAAGAGCCGAAGGAACAAAGCCTGAGATACAGAAAGAAGCCAGTAGTGATTGAAGCGTTTCAGATGACGAAAAAGCGGAGGACAGACAATCAGGATTGGCCGGAATGGCTCAATAAGGCGTGGAACGAAGAGCATGGAGATGCCGGCTCAGTCTATCCTACCGTGAAAGGGACCGGAGACGGCACAATCTCGATTTGCACGCTGGAAGGCGAGCATCTGGTGTCCTGGGGAGACTGGATCATTCAAGGGGTACAGGGCGAATTGTACCCGTGCAAGCCCGACATTTTCGAGCAGACGTATTTATCTGCCCTTGCCTGCACGAGTGCAGTGCCGGAGCCCGAAGAGGAATACATGGTGCTCGATGGGGGCCATGGCGATACACCGATGGACAAAATATACCCAAGCCTTGTGTCGGCCGAGGCGGCGATCTCCGCCGAGCTACAGGACCCGCTCTTGGGAAATTTTAGGGCATGGGGAGAGGACGACAGGCTGTTCGAGGTATACACCATCGTCAAGGTGGTCAAGCGGATGCTTCCGGTCGCCACCGCTACCTGCTCTATCCGGCTGGAGAAGGTTGCGGCCGTCATTGATGTCCACGCATGACCGAGTCAGCCAATATCATGCTGCCGTTGCCGCCGGCATGTTTGTCTCCGAACCGGCCGCCCGGATCTCGCGGCGGTCGGTTTCGGAAGGCTGCCGCTACCAGACGGTACAGGATGATAGCACGGCAGGCGGCTCAGCTTGAGATGATCGAGACCGGGCCCTGGGAACACGCGACCGTTGCGGCCCGGTTCTTTCACAAGACCAAGCGGCGGAGAGATGACGTCAACCACTTGGCCATGCTCAAGGCTGCGTATGATGGGATCGTAGACAGCGGGCTCCTGGCCGACGACGACAGCGAACACCTGACTACGCTTCCCGCGGTGTTCGGGATCGACCGGGAGTTTCCTCGGGTAGAGCTGGAGATCACGAGGCAAGAAAAAGCCCCGGGGTCGTAATGACCTCGGGGCTGTGAGTCAACCGCTATCAACCGCGGCGGATGATACGTTTGACTGTGGGATAGCGCCACAAAGTCCCTCGCGCAAGAAGCAGACACTCTTCGTTCAGTCGTCTCGTGATATCAGCAATGCCCTCCCCCTGGCTGGCCAGCTCCAGCGCTCGCCGTACCGCAACTTGTTCCTCTTCGTCCGGTTCGATCCTTCCGAAGCCTACGAACTTCGTTCCGTACGGCGGGAACCTGCTTACCCGCTTTCCGTTCCTCTGATGCTGGCGCAACGCGTCCCGGGTCCTGGCCGCTATCTGCTTGCGCTCCAGCTCCGCTACAGCGTCCATGATCTGTCTGACAAAGATAACGGTAGGGTCCTTGTCGTCACCGCTTACATCGCCCGAGACCGCTTCGATGGTAGCGCCTATGCCCGCTACCTGCCGCCGAGTCAGCTCAGCAAGCAGAACGTCACGCGCCAACCGATCCCGTTTGTAGACCAGCAAGACATCGCCCCGGCGCAACGCGGCCACAGCGGCCGCTAATCCCGGCCGCTCAGTGTCCTTACCGCTCTTGGCCTTGTCCTGATGTACCTCGTCCACTGTCCAGCCCTTAGCCGTCGCGTGTGCGCGGCAGACGGCCTCCTGAATTTCGCAAGACTCAGACTTCCCGGCGTTGCGCCGGTCGCTGAACCTCGTGTAGATGATTGCCCGTATAGTCATTATTCGGTCCAAACCTCCAAGTTATCGGCCGCTTCTTCAAGGGCGTCCGCGCACTCTTCCATGCGCTCATAGTTCTCGCTGTAGTAGAGACCCTCGGGGGCGTTCTCTCGTTTCACCCTCTCCTC
>Ga0208771_1001849_pt1 | contig 10754 bp, 6 predicted proteins | sample AntAceMetag02UKX_FD_184775 | JGI IMG/M metagenome (GOLD analysis project Ga0208771, IMG submission 184775) | Saline lake microbial communities from Ace Lake, Antarctica - Antarctic Ace Lake Metagenome 02UKX (SPAdes) (version 2) | ecosystem: Environmental > Aquatic > Non-marine Saline and Alkaline...
AAAATCGATGAATGCATAATCGATTAAGTACAATGCTGCCGGCAAAAATAAATACGGTCTGAAATGAAGAAAGATTACATAAAAAAATAGAATTTCAAACCGGTCAGCGATGATATCGATCTCAGCTCCAAGAATAGTTTCTTGATTGAATTTTCTCGCATACCACCCATCTAAAAAATCAACCAGCCAATGGATCAAAAAACCGATATAATTATATGTTGGATTTTCTTTAATAATGGCAAGCATAAAAAAAGTGAGAGAGGCGACAAGCCTGATTAAAGTTATAATATTTGCTTCACTATAAAAATTTTTTGCATCGAGCGATTTACCCAGTCTAAATTCCATTTTTATTGTCTTACTCTTTAATTGAAATTCCGTTTGTCTTATAAAATTTAGATAAAAAAGTTACATAATTTTAACGATAATGTCAAGTGGATTTTTGGTGATTAATGAAAAGTGAACTGTGAAATAGTTATGTAATAATTAAATATATCAGAACTTCGAAAATTGGAATCACGCCAAAGGCGGATGCGACGGGGTGCTTTTGATATTTTTATTCCCGACACAAGTGTCGGGACTATTCAATTGAAAATATATAAGTTAGATACTTTGAATTGCCCTGACATTTATGTCGGGGAACAGAATTTAACCACTAGATTTGGGGCTTTAGCCCCTTTTTAGAGTGAACTCATAAATTGAATAATAAAATAAAAAAATAGTGTACCTACAGGTACTATCTGATTTCGTAATTTGCTTCAAACGGTACATAAATAAAAATATACAATAGTTTTAATTTTTTGTAATGAATTGTAAAATATTAACTTATTTGTCAATATGATTTTTGGCTTACCATTTGCATAAATCAGCGGCAAACACCGGGATCCCAAATTAGTTAAACTCTTAAACAATCATTTAAATTTAAGGAGAAACCATCATGAAAAAATATGCTTTGCTTTCAGTGTTAATTTCGTCATTATTGACAATGCTATTTTTAGGAGGCTGCTCTAAAAATTCGCCCACGGAACCAGACAATACCGAGATAAATGAACTTGATAAAGCTTACGGCGGATATTCAACTTCAGATGAACTGCCGGCTTTTGGTGACGCAACTTTATCTACTGAATTTGTGGACGATGACAACGTTTCTGATCCGATTGTAATAGATGAAAATTTTGTCGCAGCCGTAGATTCTAATACCGTGAACGCTTATTTCATTCGTATTGTTTGGGGTATGTTGGAATACGACTCCACTGCAACTGAAGCCATTGATTGGAGTGGAACAGCAACTGTTGATAAAGGCGTTCTGGGAATTATGAAAGCTATTCATTTTGAAGGTGGTGACCAAATCATACTGCCGCGTCCTGATCGAAAAGTTGTTCAATGGGGATCCCATACAACTACTCATTTAGATGGCATCAGCCTTGTTATTCTTGATAGGGACAGCACTGATTCAAAAGGGCAGTTCACTTTCTCTACTAATTTGTACAGCAGAACCTTTACTTATGATGAATTAGATTCTCTTGAACTCGTAGAAACAGTTACCGAATCTGGACATCAAGTTTCTATTATGGCTTATAAAAAAGAAGTTATCCCTTTTGGCGGCGGCTTCTTTGATGGACGCTGGATAAAAACAAGAAAGAACGGTGGGAAATTTTATGGCAGATGGATCAACAGGCTGGGTACCCGCTCTGGACACTTGAAAGGAATCTGGGGCATTAATAGAAATGACCTCAAAGTTTTCCATGGCAAATATGTAACACTAAACGGTAAATTCGGTGGTCTGTTGTCAGGACTCTGGGGCTATGTTGAAAACGACTCAACCAAAGGCTGGTTAAGTGGACGCTGGGTTAATAGAAATCTGACCACAATCGGTAAACTCAAAGGTCATTGGAAGATCAAAGAAGATAACAATAGGCGTGGCTTCTTCCATGGCAAGTGGAAAAAGACGCGTCCGTAAGTTTTTTGAACACCTCGCATTGCATAGCAAAACAGGATCATAATCAGATTGATTGTGGTCCTGTTTTTTATTTTTACTATTTTTTAAAATGAAATATTTTTCCACCGGATTGAAACAACTCAACAGATATAAACTAATTTAAATTTTTTCATCCGTTGGGTCGTTTCTATCAGTTGGGATTTTTTTATTGAAATACTGCATTACATTTTAACTCTAACCAGGCATAATATTTTGCTATCAAATTTTCTTTACTTGCCTCGTTTAAAAAACGCCTTTTCTTTCAATTCCTTAAGTCTCATTTGAGCTGCAATTATTGTCACTGAATCTGCATTACCACCTTCAGCCAATTCAAGAAATTTTTTGTAATACCTGATCGCAGACGATTTATCCTCATAATACATATCATAAGCAACTGCTAAATTATAATAAGCAAAACTAAAACCTGGATCAATGGTAATAACCTTTTTATACCATTTTATTGCTTTGTCATATTTCTCCTGGTAATAATAATTTAAACCGCGATAGAAATATGTCATGCTAATAAAATCCTGATTAGAGAATTGAATCGCCTTTATAAATTCTTCATTGGCTTTATTAAATTCATTTTTATCCGAAAGCGCCCGCGCGTAGAAATGATGAACAAGTGGTTCCTCAGGTTTTTCTTTTAAGTATTTTTTTGCTGTGCTGATACTCGCCTCCAGACTATCAATTTTGTGATAAAATTGAACCAGAGACTTTAACGCCTTGAGTCGATATTTTCCGGTTAATTTGTGACATTCTTCCAACAGCCCAATCGCATCGGGCAGCCGATTTGATCTGGCGTAAGTTTTTGCCAGGTAGTATTTTGCTTCATCAGATTTCGGGCTCAATTGTTTCGCTTTTTCTAACGAGTTCGCTGCCGTGTCCAGCTTTCCTTTTTCAAAACTTGCGATGCCCAGGTTTAATAAATTCGGCACATGTGTACTATCTAATTCTAACGCCTTACTGGCAATCGTCAAGGCGCTGTCGTATTTTTCTGTTCTCAAATAAGCTCGCCCCATCAAATAATAACCCTGAAGATTGGTAGAATCCTGGGATAAAAATTTTCTTAACAGAGAAATCGACCTAAAATAATTTTGCTGTCTGTAATAAAGTGAAGCTAACTTTAATTTTAAACGAACAGACTTCGGTTCCAATCGCATTACTACCTGATATCTCTCAATCGCTTCTGCCAGCATTCCCTGGTCTTCGTAAATTTGCCCCAGATATTTCAAAATATGTTCGGGGGAATAACCATTTTTTAATGCCAGTCCAAATTCCTTTTTAGCCTGCTGGTACTTCTTTAAGACAAGGAATGTTTTGCCAAGGTAGAAATGCAGCTCTTTGTTTTCAGGATCTGCTTTTATATTTTGTTCTAAATAGGATCTGGCATTTTCAAAATCGTTATTCATAAAATATTCAAAAAATTTGTTGAGATTGGATTCTTGTGAAAATAAAATAGTTGGAATAAAAAGTATCAAAATAAAAATGACTGTTTCTTTCACTTATAATTCTCCTTTGAATGAAAAGTGCCACGTACTTCAAAATTGCGTGGCACTTTCCCGATATTATTTATTCAAACTAAATTTCACTGGAACAGATACCCACACGCTAACAGGCTTATCCTTTTGCATTACTGGTTTCCACTCTACACTTTTAATGGCTTGAATCGCAGCTTCATTGCAGCCGCTGTTGCCCAACGGTTTAACGACTTTAGTATTAATTATTTTGCCATCCACACTTACTTTTGCATAAATTATCACTGTGCCTTCAATACCTGCTTTTTGAGCAATTTCCGGATAATATACTTTTTTCTGGATAGCATCAAATCCACCGATTGGTTGCGGCGGATCATCATAAGGAACAAAAGGTATTTGATCTTCATTATTTTTAAGCTGCTCCGAAGGCGGATAATAGTGTGGTGTCGGTTCATCAAACTTTATTATTTCATTTTCTTTTTGATCACCAGAGATTGCTTTTCGTTCTGTGCCGTTCAGTTTAAATTTCACTGGAACAGATACCCAAACGGTAACAGGTTTACCTTTTTGTTTGGCTGGTTCCCATTTTATACTTTTTATTGCCTTGACAGCAGCTTCATCGCAACCATGCCCTAAAAATTTACTGATCTTTGTGTCTCCGATTGTACCATCTGCGTTCACCTGTGTATAAACAGCTACTGATCCTTCAATGCCAGCTTTTCGGGCAGCTTCGGGATAGACAAGATTTTTCTGAATCGCTTTAAATCCACCGATTGGTTTGGGAAAATCGTCGTAAGGAACGAAAGGTAAATCATCAAAATTTTGAATTGGATGCGGTGGCGGAGGTATCTGTTTGATCGGCTCGGCTATAATTTTTCTAATTCTTTCCTGAAAATCTCCTTGTTTTAATCTTTTCCAATCTCCATCTATTGTTAAATACAAAGGTACAACAACCCAAACAGCTACAGGTTTATTATTCAATTTTGCAGGATTCCACTTAACGCTTTTAATCGCTTTTATTGCAGCTTCATTACACCCTGTACATAAAGATTTCTTTGTTCTTATATCAATAATATTTCCATTTTCATCAATTTTTGTGTAAATTTCAACTTTCCCCTCAAGGCTTAATTCTTTAGCAATATTTGGTAATTTAAAATTTTTATAAATCGCTTCTATCCCTTCAACTGGTTCAGGCGGTGTATCATAGGGCAACCGCTCAATTTCATTCTTTGGAAAAACTAATTCTTTTGGTGAGTCTTGCTGGATGTCCTTTTCAAGTAATATATTGCCTTCTTTTTTGTGAGAGGAAAGTTTAAACTTCACCGGCACAGAAACCCAAACAGCCACCGGCTTATCTTTTTTTTGATAAGCAGGTTTCCATTTCACAGATTTTAGCGCTTGAACTGCTGCTTCGTTACACCCGCTTGTTCCCAATGGTTTAACGATTTTTGTATTCACTACTTTACCATTTTCACTGACTTTGGCATAAACAATTACCGTTCCTTCGATGCCTGCTTTTTGGGCTAATTCAGGATAAACTAAATTTTCTTGAATTGCCTTAAACCCACCAATTGGTTGGGGCGCTTCATTGTAAGGAACGAAAATAATTTCACTGGAATCTGAAGGCGGAGGAGGGGGGGGATATGGAATATGAGTAGCTTTCACTTTTTCAATTTTTTCTGCTATAATTTGATTTCCTTTATGACTGAAAGGTAAGGTTATTTCTGCGCTTACTGCTTTACCATCTTTTTGTGCTGGTTGCCATATCACTTTCATCAACTTTTTAGAAATTGATTTAAGATTATCCTCATTTTTTTTAAAGTATTTCTCATCAAAAAATCTTGTCATCTTATATCTTTTGGATTTTAAATTTCCTTTTTCGTCAATTGTTAAAGTAATCATAACCCCAGCCTTCTCTGCAAACTCTGATAATTCGATTAAAACTGTTGGCTCATCTAACGGAATTGGAGCAACATCATATTGAAGATTTTGTTTTTCAATAACGTCACTTTTGCTTAAATCAAAATCTTTTGAGCTTTCACCAGTTGAAACTGTGCTCTGATTAGTTAAATTATCTTTGTGACAAGAAATCGCCACCCCAATAATAATCAAAAACACAACAACAAATTTTTGTAATCTTGAAAATTTTTTCATGACATCCTCCTTATGATTTAAAATATATTCAAACCGATTTAAAAGAGATCTCTTTGATTGATTAAAATAATTGCTCATTGATGGAATTGGCTGCCAGTGGATGGCATTGTTTATAGACTTCAACAAAAACTTACTGTAATCGATTGAATTACCTTTCATTGCGTTGATGGCAAAATCATCGCAGGCTTTTTCCCTGTAGCGTGCGATTTGAATATTCGCCAGCCAAACCAATGGATGAAAAAAGAACAAAATCTGAATTAAGTTTTGAACTGCAATAATTAAAATGTCTTTTCGTTTGATGTGTGCATACTCGTGAAGGATAACCGCGCGCAATTCATTTTTTGACCAGGTTAGCGCATTATCAGGAAGGAATATTTTCGGTTTAAATATTCCCTGCGTAAATGGAATAGTAATATTGGGACCTGAATAAAATTTGATATTTGAATCCAGCGATTTCTCGTTATCAAATAATTCAGAGGAATCCATTAAAAATGAAGTGTTTTTTATTTTCCAATGGAAGCGGATATTATTATAAATCCAGATTGCACTTATCAATAAAATACAAACCATCCAGAATAATAAAAGATAACCCTTGAAAGATAATTCGGGAGTTCTCATTGCTGTTGTTACAAAATTGATTTCAGGAATCGGTAAAATTAAAATATTCGGGTCAATGGGCAAATTTGCTGTTCCGAAAAAGTCAGGCAACGTTATCGTCGGCGGTAAAAGAACTTTGAGCAAACCGATGAGCCATAAAACATATAAAAATTTTGCCGACTGTTTTCTGAACAGAAATGTTAACACAGCAATTATTATTAAAAATATCCCCAATTGTAGCGAAGAGGTTACAATGAACGGCAACCATCTTTGTGCCATTTTTTCAATAAAATAGATAATTGATTCCATGTCATGCCACCTCCTTTTTTTCGATTAATTGTTTGATTCTCTCTAAATCATCCAACGAGAGATTGTCTGAATCGACAAGAAAAGCAGCCAGACTGCCGAACGAACCATTAAAGGTATTGGAGACAAATTTTTCCGTAGCTTGTTTGACTACGGTTCTTTCGTCAACCAATGCTCGATAAAAATTCACCAACCCGATTTTTTCTTTGTGAAGCAATCCTTTTTCTATCATTCGCTCCATGTAAGTCTGGACTGTGGTGTAAGCTTTTTCGCCATCTGGATAAAGCGCCTGCCAGACTTCTTTGATTGACACAACGCCTTTCTTCCAGAGAACCTGCATGATTCTCCATTCAATATCTGATAATGCCTTTAATTTTTTCATACGCACTCCGTCATTTATAGTATTGTTCCTACAATTGTAGTAACAATATACAAAAAAAATTATGGTTTGTCAAGCTTTTTTTTTTTAAAATCCAATCCAGCCCCATCTCCGTCAAGCTAAGAGAAAAATAGGCAATTATCGTTGACAATCCGCCAAAAAGATTGCGGATGTTCCGTTGTGAACGGCTAACTGAGAATTGTCAATTATTAAACATGCTTATTCTTGATGATCTGGCTATAGTTCAGCTTAGCCTTACAGCAATCCCCTCCAACCCCAACTCTCTAATTTTCTCTTTCGTCGGAATACCATTTTCGTCCCAGCCCATTAACTCATAATATTCTGCCAGCATTTCGTCCAATTCAACAACATGCCCTTTTGCGGGACCTGTGGGAAGCGGTTCATGCAGACAACGGTGGGGTAAAGTATCGTCTTTTTTGGTAAAACCTTCGCGGACATTAAACATTCGAGCCAGAGTTGTTACCCTCTCCCCTACTTTTTCTAATTCACGGGGATTTTTATAATTGAAGCCAGTGCAGGGATTCACCATCTGCCAGATTTCTTTTAGTGTGAATCCAAATTTGGTAAAATAGCAGATTATGCAGCAATCAACCACTGCGGTATCCAACTGGTTCATTTTAAAAAGTGACGCTTTTCCTGATACAGTTAGTGGGTCAGCGCCGCCCATTAATTCACTCAATGGCGAACCATGCAGATGACACGCGCCTCTTTCAGAGATAGCATAACTTAATGCCACACCTTTTGCTCCTCGCGGCAGGTAACCGGGCATTTCCAAACCTTTAACGTGCATGGCAAATTTTTCGCTGTCAGCGTAATTTTTACTGATTTCCCGAACACCTTTTTCCAGCAATTTCCCTATTCCAACGCCCTGGCACATTTTTTTTGTTAATTCTAAAAGCGCCTCACTACTTCCCCAGTCGGCTTCAATCCCATCAAGCTCGGCTGGCGTTATCATTTTTCGCTGGTAAAGCTCCATTACAAAACCAATTATTACACCAACGCTGATGGTATCAATGCCGTAATCATCGCAAAGATAATTAACTTCAATAATGGCATCTTTGTCCGCAACGCCACAGTTACTGCCCACGGCAAATATGGTTTCATATTCGGGACCGTCAATCCTGATACCTGATTTCTTGTGCTGGGCAATTTTAGTGCAGCCAATACCACAGCCGTAACAGGCAGCCGATTCGTTCCAGTATTCCTCGGTCCAGGTTTCCCCCCATAATTTCTGGTGTCCTTCAAATTGACCTGATTGAAAATTATGTGTTGGTAATCCACCAGCAGCATTTATTAATTCAACAATATTAGCTGTGCCGTGGTCTTTCATCCTTTGTATTTGTGAACTCATCCGCAGCATCCGATTAGCCACCCACACCATTTCTTGAAATAATGCCGGCTCTTTTACTGAAACTGAACCAGTTCCTCTTACAGCGATTCCTTTTAGATTTTTTGAACCCATCACTGCGCCAGCGCCGCCTCTTCCAGCGGTACGAAGTTCACAAAAAATTCCCGCAATTGGCGCCATCCTCTCCCCTGCCTGACCAATGACGGCTGTCTTAAACTCATTACCATATTTTTTTTTCATTTTAGCAGCTGCAGAAATAGTTCCCTGTCCCCATAAATTTTCTGCATTGTCGAGCCTAACCTGATCGTTATCAATCACCAAAATTTTTGGAGTTGCCGCCTTACCCTTTATCACAATAGCATCATATCCAGCCCATTTCATGGTTTGACCAAAAAATCCGCCGCAATACGAGTCAAGAATTGTTCCCGTAGCAGGGCTCTTTGTAAACACACCCAACCTGCCGGCTGTGGGCGCCGTAGTCCCTGTTAGCGGTCCAACAGCAAAAATAAGCGGCACTTCAGGAGAGAGCGCATCGGTTTGGGGAGCTAATTCATTGTAAAGAATTAAACTCGCCAATCCTTTGCCGCCCAAAATTAGCGGCATAACATGTTCATCTAATTTTTCCGTCTTTATTTTTTCTGAAGCAAGGTCAACTCGTAGAATTTTATTCATATAGCCACTATTTTGAAGCGACATTCTTATTCTCCTGTATGGTTTTGATTTCGAGTAATAAATCTTTTATGATAATTTAGCGCATTGAACAGCAAACAGCAGTGGCAGTAAAAAATTAATTCGACTGCTTCTGCCACTGCCACTTTTAAGCTGATGTTCAAAATTCTGGCACTAATAATTTTCTTGTAAAAAAAATGAAGAGTCGTTATTTAAACAATATCGCATCATACTTACACCAACGCACGCACTGCGGATCACCGCCGCATAAATCACAAATAATAGGAAATACATTTTCATCAAAACTGATAACGTCATGCGGGCAAACTTCAGCGCACTTTTTGCAATTAGTGCAAAGCTCTCTTTTCAATTCAATAGCGCCTTTTTCATTAATAAATAAAGCGTTAGGTTCGCAGGCTTTTATACAGAGCCCACATAAGGTGCAGACATTGACTTTATTCAGCGGCGGCTCCTGATGAACTGGCTTAGACTCAATTCGCAAACGCGCGCCATTTATGCCAAAAGTGTTGTTATGCCATTGAGTACAGACAGTCTCACACACCAGACAACCGACACAGTTTTCAGAATTTGCTCGCAAGCGGAGTTTACCTTGTTTCTGTGTTTGATAAATTTCATCAATGGACTTAACACCGTGTACTAAAGCACAAAGATCTTTTACCATTTTCGTCGGGTCTTTTGCTTTGGTAACATTTCTACCGAACACAGTTCCGCTGGCGCCTGCCCTTAATGCCTCGTCCACCAATTCCAGGGCATCGCGAGGCACATCCGATTTGGCGCCTCCTAAAACCAGTACCGGAATTTTTGCCTGATCCACTAATTGCTTAAAAGTCATCACATCGCCGGTATAGGGAATCTTCAACGCATCAGCTCCGATCTCCACTGCGATTCGGGCAGAGGCAATCAATATTTCAGCAATATTAACACCGGTAACCATGCCTCCCACTGCCATTGGTTCAATGATAAGCGGCAATCCAACCTTTCGGCATTGCTGGGAAAAAACTGCCGCTTGCTCAATGTTAACAGCTTCAAATTCATCGCTGTAACCGATAAAATAATAAATAGTAATTGCGGATGCTCCCATTTGCAACGCATTCTTTGCTTGAGACGTTGCCATTTTTTTAAACTTAATCACTGGCAGGACGTTGCTGACATTGGCGCCGCCTAATCGGGGAAGATTCATCCAATCGGCGCGAATTAAAATTGCCGGTTTATCCTTACCCTGAAACATATAACCTAATCGTTGCGCAGAACCAAATGACATTAACACACCATCAGCGCCACCGGCAACGACCTGCTCCAAAATATTTTTCAGATTTAAAACATTTGCCGTGGGATCAGACATCCAGCCGTGATCTGCGGCAACACAGACTGCGCGTCCATCTTTCGGGTTAAAAAGCCGGTTTAGCCGGGCGGTTTTTCCGGGAGAAGAGTACATTTACTGAGTCCTTTTTTTATTCAAATTTGTAAGGTAAATCTCTGGAACTTATTAAAACATAATTTCCAATCCGCCGCGGCGGAAAACAATCTTCTTTCTGCAGAGATATACTATTGATTGATTCACCGAAGGAGAACCCAACTTATTTTTATTTTTCTATTATTAAATTTGAATACTATTTTAACCATTCTTCTTTATAAAAGTGCTAATATAATTAATTTCATCTGTTGGGTTGTTTCTACCTTTTATGTTAATAGTCAACACTTTTTTAAAGAATATTTTAGAAGTTAGGATTCACATACTATTTTATCATTTTAATTTAGCAGTTTAAGATTATTCAAAAGTCCTGGTTATAAAATCAATCTTTTATT
>Ga0208771_1001855_pt1 | contig 10730 bp, 8 predicted proteins | sample AntAceMetag02UKX_FD_184775 | JGI IMG/M metagenome (GOLD analysis project Ga0208771, IMG submission 184775) | Saline lake microbial communities from Ace Lake, Antarctica - Antarctic Ace Lake Metagenome 02UKX (SPAdes) (version 2) | ecosystem: Environmental > Aquatic > Non-marine Saline and Alkaline...
TCTATCCATCATAAAAAGGATAAGGTTGGATGGCGAATAAAGCACAAAATCACAAAACAAAAACGACATTATTAGAAAGCCGCAGCCCGGTGGTTAATGTTGTACTGGTCGTCATAGATGTCTTGACCATTAGCCTGGCTGTGATCCTGGCGGCGTTAATCCGCTGGCTGCTTGAGCCAATCATGGGCGGCGAGATGAATTGGCCTCTGGTATTCAATGGATTAATCTCTTTTGTCATCTTTTGCATCCTTTTAGCATGGTTGAACGGCCTCTACCCCGGGTTCGGGTTGGCTGCCGTCCATGAGATGCAAAAAGTCTTATATGTCGTCTCTCTGGCATCTGTTTTCCTGGGTGTATTCCTGTATCTGCAGCAGTTGGCGCTGGCCTATTCACGGTTCATTTTCTTACTGACCTGGTTTCTCTCCACTCTCTTCATGATGTTGGGTCGGTTTGCCCTGCGCAACCGTTTCTCCAGATTCAATTGGTGGGGAATCCCCATGGCGGTCATTGGCTCTCGGGATTTTGCTGCTCCAGTCATTGAAAAAATGCTTAATAACCGCCGTCTTGGATTCCGACCTGTCTGTTTCTTTGACTCGCAAAACACATCGTTGCAGCCTATCTATAGCGTGCCTGCAATCGAGACAAAAGAATCTTTGCTGAAATTCGTGGCAGACTCGGACATCCAACATGTGATCCTGACCGATTCGATCGAGGAAGTGATGAGCCATAACATTCACTGGATGCGGGATGTGTTCCCAAATATTCTGTTTGTGCTTAACACTGCTCCATTTGGATCATTATGGGTTCGGACGATTGACCTCCATGGTTCATTGGTGGTTGAAACAAATTATCACCTTTTAAATAAACGGGAAACCATCATCAAACGTATCCTGGATATGATCCTCACGATCATATTGCTGCTGCTGAGCTGGCCGCTTTTCCTTATTTTGGCTGTGCTGATTAAAATTGATTCAAAAGGTCCGGTTCTCTTCAAGCAAGAACGCCTAGGTCAGGATGGTCAATTGTTCAACAGCTTAAAGTTCAGAACAATGTATGGGAACGCTGAAGATAAGCTGGCGAGACTATTGGAGGAGGATCACGAAGCTTTTTTGGAATATGAAGAATACCATAAATTAACCAATGACCCCCGCGTCACCCGAGTAGGGAAGTTCCTCAGGCGGTACAGTCTGGATGAGTTGCCCCAACTTATCAACGTGATAAGGGGTGAAATGAACCTGATCGGTCCCCGAAGCTACCTCCCGCGTGAACTGCCGCAGATAGGCGAGTATGCCAAGATCATTCTCAAGGTAAAACCCGGGTTGACCGGCTGGTGGCAGGTCATGGGCAGGAACGCTACCTCCTTTGAAGAACGGTTGAGGCTTGATGAGTACTACATCAGCAACTGGTCCATCTGGCTGGATATTTATATTGTGATCAAAACCGTCTGGGTGCTCCTGTCAGGGCAGGGCTTGTAGCCTCAACCACATTTCCTCAGCCTCTCCTGCAATCATGATTTTCCCAATGCTACAGAACAGAATAAGGTAAAATTCTGGTTGTTATCGTATTGGACGGTAGATTGGGTAGAAAGAAGAACACATTGGAATTCAATTCACTCTGTATTATAGGTTTGGGCTACATTGGATTGCCGACGGCAAGCGCTTTTGCAAGCAATGGCATCAACGTAACCGGGATGGATGTCAATTCAGATATCATCGAAGGCTTGAATGTCGGGAATTTACACATCTTCGAGCCCGGGCTGCGTGAGCTTGTCTTGGGTGCGTTGGACAGCGGCAAGTTGAAGGTTTCAACCGAGGTTTGTCCTGCAGATGCGTTCATCATCTCTGTCCCCACGCCATTTTTAGAGGATAAACGCGCTGACCTGCGGTATGTGGTTTCCGCTGCAGAATCCATCGTCCCACACCTTCAGCCAGGCAACCTGGTCATTCTTGAATCAACCTCACCCCCAAAAACAACCACAGACATCGTTGCGCCCATCCTGGAAAAAAGCGGCTTGAAAACCGGAGAGGACTTCCTGCTCGCCTATTCTCCTGAACGGGTCCTGCCTGGACGGATCCTCTTGGAACTGATCAACAACTCACGGGTGATTGGGGGCGTGACCAAAGCTTCGGCGGAAGCTGGGCGCGACCTTTACAGCACATTCGTGAAAGGCAAGATCATCCTGACCGATGCGACCACCGCCGAGATGGTTAAATTAATGGAAAATACCTCCCGAGATATCAACATCGCCATCGCCAATGAATTCTCAAGGCTGGCGGAGGAGTTCGGCGTCGATATCTGGGAAGCGATCGGGATTGCTAACCACCACCCGCGGATCGAGATCCTCCAACCGGGCGTTGGGGTCGGCGGGCACTGCATCAGCGTTGATCCATGGTTCCTGGTTGAAGCTGCCCCCGAGGCAGCACAGCTGATCAGGACCGCCCGACAGGTGAATGACAACCAACCCGGCTTTGTCGCAAACCTGATTGAAGGAGTATCAGGTGGTCTGAAGGAAAAGACGGTTGCCCTCCTGGGGTTGTCCTTCAAACCCAATGTGGATGACCTACGGGAGAGTCCAGCAGTGGAACTGGCGCATCGCCTTCAGGACCAGGGCGCTGTTGTGAATGCTTATGAGCCTTTTAAGCCGAATGCAAAGCTGCCGGGCGTCCACCAGGCAGAAAGCCTGGATGCGGTACTTTCGGAAGCAGACGTGATCATTCTCGCGGTCAGCCATGACCAATTTAAAGAACTGGATCCGGAGGAAATCCGCAAGAGAACAAAAGCGGACATTGTCTTTGACTGCGTCCATGCCTGGGAGAAACAGGCTTGGGAATCCGCCGGCTTCAAGTTTTTCGGTCTGGCAAGAAATTACTAGGCAAAAATTGGCAACGATCCTGACCAGCTAAATCCAGTAATTTTTTGATTAAGGGAGTGTACGATGCTTGGCGCCATGATTGGGGATATCGTCGGCTCCATTTACGAATGGGACAACATCAAATCAACAGATTTCGTCTTATTCCAACCCAACAGCACCTTTACCGATGACACGGTCCTCACAGCAGCCACCGAAAAGGCGATCATTACCAGGATGAGCTATACGGATGCCTATCAGGATTTTGCCCGGCGATATCCGGGGCGCGGCTATGGGGGGAATTTCAGCCGCTGAAGGACGAAAACACCTGCCGGAGGAGTTCTTGGAGATCTTGGATGATTTCCGGACTTGGTTTGCACATTAATTTTTTGTTATTGCGAGGAACCCTTACTGAGACCAATATAGCAATCTCAGATATATATTGTATGTCGCTTAAGTAATGGTGAGATAAAATAATCACTCGCGTGATCTTTAGATTATTGCGTGGCGCAGGCGATGCACGGGTCAAAGGCGCGTACAACCCTTCCCACTGCTTTCTCCAACTCCAGGCTGATCGCTTCTTCTGTGACATATCGTTCGCCGGCGACCTTCAATGCCCGTTCAATCGCCAGCATATTGTGAACCGTGGGGATAATAAACTCAGCGTCTTCAATCAATCCATCCCTGACCGTGTAATGATGGATCAATGGGCCGCGCGGCGCTTCCACCAATCCATACCCTTCGCCATCCTTCACTTTATAAGGAACAGCTGTATCCTCATACTCCAGGTCATTGGAAAGCATCTCGATTGTCCGTTCAAAAGCATAGACCAGCTCGATCCCCCTGCAGAGGTCAAACAGCAGGATCGGATGGGCAGGTTTACCAAATGTGCTGGTCAATCTCTCCAGATAACCATCTGCGCATGGCGTTCCCATTGAGTTCACCAGGTTGATCCGCGCCAGGCTGTTTGCCCGCAGGACCTCCCCCTGATAGCTGGTCTGTCCAGCATAGCTGTATGCCGTATCCTGATAATCGAGATACTCCCGGAAAAGGTGAGGCCGGAAACTTGCTCGCTCAACCCCGTCCGGTCCCAGTACCCGGATCAGTTCACTGTTCAATTCGGGACGGCTTTGCCCCGTGGAAGCGATGTAATAGGCCGGCTGGTCGTCCCCCCAGGTGCCGATCCGTTCCTTCATGGACATGGACATTTCCCAGTAAGCATCAAATAATTCGCAGGCAACCGGCAGCATTTCTTCCAGCTCCGCCAGCATCTCATCTGCCCCTTCCCGCTTGATCCCGCTGGTCACGCCACCGATGACGGCTTTCACAGGGTGGATGAACTGCCCCCCTGCCAGGGTGATCAGATGTGTACCGACCTGGCGCACCTTGAGCGCGCGCTGCGCCAGGCTGAGACGCTGTTCTGGGTCAGCCTCAGTATTATCCATTTGGAAAATACTGCTGGCGCCAACCCGGTCTGGCATGGTGAAAATGAAAAGTGAGGTTGCCTGGTTCTGGATCAATTGACCGAGCAGGAGGATCTCCCTGATCTTCTTCGCCAACTCTGGCGGTTCGACCTCAAAGACATCTTCCAGGGCCTTGACAGAAGCGACATGATGCGCAGTGGAACACACGCCGCAGATCCTCGGCGTGATAACTGGCATTTGCTCTGCTGGCGTTCCCTGCACAAAATACCGGAAGCCGCGCATTTCAATCGCCTGAAACTGCGCTTTCACCACCTGGCCGTCCTGGATTTCCATTTCTACCCGGGCATGTCCTTCTATCCGACTGAGGGGGAATCTGAGCGTTGTCATTTTAAAGCACCTTCTCCTTTGGACGGGATGGGCGATCCCCGTTCATATAATCGGTGAACTGAAACAGGAACAGCGATAGCTGCGGAGAATGGAGGGCATCCCGGATCTCTTCAGGGGGGATATCTGTCATTCGTTCAAAGACTTGCTGGATCCGTTCAAACCAGACGTCGGACGTTTTCTCGATATATGCATCTGACGGTCCCCGGCAGCCCACGCACGGGTGTCCCGGACGGGTGCAAATCGCCCGGCAGCCGCCGCGAGTTGAAGAACCGACGCAAAGATAACCTTGATTGATCAGGCAGATATCCGGCAGGACCTCCCCTTGTTGGAATCCAACCAGGTGTTTGGGGCGCATATCTTTCAGCTTTTTCCTGCCGCACTCCCCGCAAACGGTGCTGCTTGCTTTGAAATTCTCGGGGCCTGTCAGTGCCGCCATGAACAGCTCGGGCGTTGGAGGGCAACCCGGTAGGTAGAGATCAACATCCACGAAGGCGTCAACAGGGTGACTTTTGGGAAGCAGATGCGGCAGGTGATGGCGGTCTGCTTGTGCCATGAACAGTTCCCGCACATCATCCCGATCCCCCAGGTTGGCAACACCGCCGGATATCGCGCAGGTTCCCACCGCAATGACCCGGTCAACGACCTCTACAGCCCGTTTCAGGTTATAGACATCTTCATCATTGCGGACGCCGCCGCTGACGAGAAGTATTTCGGTGTCATCTGGTATTGCATGGGTTGAGACCACCAACGGCATATAAACCAACTGGTATTTTTCCACCCATTCAGAAGCATTAATCAACGACACTTCACATCCCGCACAGCCGGACAGCTGTAAAACTGCAAAGCTCGGTAGTGATTGTTTCTCAGACATAATCGGATGATCCTTTCCGTACCGAACCTGAGTTGTCCTGTTTACCCACAAGTGTGAATAATGACCTATAGCAAGACACAGGGTACTATAATTTTACTGCAAACTTATGCTTCTTCTAAATGGATCAGAATCCATAGGGTTTAGCATATCCCTCAGAGATAACAGGCAGTTGAGCTTAACCCGTAAAGCACCCGTTCATTCGATGAAATTATAAGCACGATATGCCTATCCTGTACGGCATACGCATTGATCAAAAGTTAGCTGAGACATCGTGGTATCCCTTGCCCAGATGAAAAGCGTTCTTCTTTCTTAACAATTATTTAAACATTGCTGCATCTATATCGCTGACATCGGTTGGTGTGCTACAATGAACCCTTGGTTTATATTTTTAATAGAAAGAAAGTAAAGCAATGAAACCAACTTTGGAATTTATCACAGGAATGGCATCTCGTGCCGGTGAAATCCTGCAGGGTATCGTTGGTGAGGACCTGGAAATCCGGCATAAAAGCCGCACCGATTTAGTAACCCGTGCAGACCACGCTTCTGAAGAATATCTGATCAATGCCATCCGAGAGGAATTCCCGGACCATGCAATCAATACGGAGGAATCCGGTGAACTGGCAGGTTCAACTGAACATCAGTGGTATATTGACCCGCTTGATGGCACATTGAACTACGCTCATGGTGTGCCAATTTATTCGGTTTCGATTGGGTATGCCTTCCAGGGTGAGCTGGAATTGGGTGTGGTCTATGACCCAACCCGGGAGGAATTTTTTTGTGCTGAGCGCGGCAAAGGGGCAACCCTCAACGGAGACCCCATCCACGTGTCACAATATGAGAACCTGATCGATTGTATGTTGGTAACAGGTTTCCCAAAAGACATCTGGGGGACGCCGAATGATAACACAACAAATTTCGTCCAATTCTCAAAAACAGCCCAGACCGTCCGGAGATTGGGCTCGGCAGCCCTGGATGCGGTTTATATTGCTGCTGGCAGGTTGGACGGGTTTTGGGAAGTAACGATCAACCAATGGGATGTCGCTGCTGCCGGGTTAATCATCAGGGAGGCGGGGGGGATTGTGACCAATGTGTATGGGGACCCAGATTTTCTAAAAAAACCGGTAAGTATTGTCGCGGCGAATCAGGTAATCCATACTCAAATGTTGGAGATATTGAAGGAAGTCCGGAAGCAGAAAGAAAATTAATTCCTGACCGATAAATGCAGAGAAATAACCGGTAGACCCAAATGCTGGGTTACCAGGTTAATATAGAATGTAATAACGAAATGAGATTATTGCGTGTATGATATTAGTTTCTGATTTTGATGGGACACTCAAACGGCAGGATGTTACGAAAAAAGACCTTCAAGCTATTGAGGAGTTCAGGCGCCAGGGCCATATATTTGCGATAGCAACCGGCAGGCCTTTTCATTTTTTACAGCAAGGTTTATCACGCTATCATGTGCCGTCCGATTTCATCATCGCGACCAATGGCGGCCTCATTAAGAACAAAGAGGTGATTTTCCTTTCAAAAATTAGTTATGACACCATGATGAATCTGGCGATGTTTCTTGCACAATATGAAGACTCGGAATTAATCGTTTCCAATGGGCTTGATTATTCCCACCCAATCCAACAAATAAGTGATCTGGAACAAGCAAGAGGGATTCCAGGATTACAGGAAACCTTCTTTAATGAGGCAAGCATCATACATGCGACTGTCGATATGTATTCAAGCCTTATTGATGAGCAATCATCCAGGGAATTTCAGGATATCGATTTTCTCTATAATACTTATGGCGCTGGTGTCATCGATGTTGTTCAAAAGGGTGTATCCAAGAGCGCAGCGATCAGTAAGGTCTTTATCGAAGAATTGAACTATCAAAAATCGGATATTTATGTAATAGGCAACAGCCTGAATGATCTTGATATGATCCGTGATTTCAAAGGTTTTGCCGTTTCGGACTGCGATGAAAAACTCCTCGAATATACCTCGGCGATTTTTCCAGATGTATCCACATGTATTGAGTATCTATTATCCTTAAATTAAGTTTTCCACTGAAGTTTAAGGGTCTGCTGGAGTTAAGTAGATCGTAACAAATGAAGTTTGCTCATATCTGACGAAAAATTATAATTCCTCCACACAAATCAATAATTCGACAATTCAAAAAATAAAATTATCAAGTCATCATTGTCCACTTGATTCATCCATTCAGTGGCAATCTAAAAAATAGAATGCCATAATCGCGATGACTCTGATAAATTCTTTAATTAATGATCTTCCTTAAACAATATAGATATTCCGCGTCTTTCTCCATCTTTTGATAAAATTGAGACATATCAGGGAGGTCATTGTATGCAGGGTCGTTCTCAGGAAAAATCCAGATCGCCTTTTCAGGGTTTTCTACCTTTCTTCTGGCTTGCGCTGGCTTTTCTTGGCGGGATCCTATGTGCAGACCTTATAGAAATACCATCCTGGCTGTGGGCAGTGTGTGCAGCGCTCTGCCTGCTGTTGTATATCCTTGCTCTCGCCCTCCCGAAATCTATCGGCTTGACTCACCACCTGAGGAACTGGACTTTGGTAAACCAGCGCCTTCCCGCTGCCGTGCTGGCAGCGGTCTTCTTCCTGGGGGGCTGGCGTTACCTGGCGACTCACCCGGTCATCACCCCCGCACATGCTGCCTACTATAATAACCGGGGATATGTTCAGATAACCGGGCTGGTCACCCAGCCGCCTGATGACCGGGATCAGATGACCAATTTAACAATTGAGGTCGAATCGTTAATGCCGCTGGATATTGATTCTCCGCTGGTCAACCCCGACCAGATCACAGGAAGGATCCTCGTCCAGGTTCAGCCAGGCATGGATTGGGCTTATGGCGACCGGGTGCAAATCACCGGAGAACTCCAGACCCCCTATGAGAGTGCAGATTTCTCCTACCGCACCTATCTAGCGCGTAAGGGCATCCTGAGTTTGATGCAGTACGCGCAAGTGAACCGGGTCGAGACCGGTCAGAGCTCCCAAATCAGGTCATTCCTCTACAATCTCCGTGAAAGAGGATACAACACCTTACAGTCCCTGTTCGCCTCACCGGAATCGGACCTTCTGGCTGGAATTCTGTTGGGTATAGATCAGGGGCTCTCACCTGATTTACAGGAGGCCTTCCGCCGGACAGGAACCACGCATATCATTGCAATCTCAGGATTTAATATTGCCATCCTTTCTGGATTGTTCTCTTCCATTTTCACACGCTGGTTAGGGCGGAAGTGGGGCGCTTTCACTGCTATAAGTGTGATCACCGGCTATACGATCCTTGTCGGTGCTGACCCTGCGGTCGTCCGGGCAGCCATTATGGGTGCGCTTGGTGCATTTGGGGGAATGTTCGGACGCCGTCAAAATGGGTTGAACAGCCTTGGATTGGCAGCCCTAGCCATGATGCTGCTAAACCCAAACATCCCCTGGGACGTTGGATTCCAGCTATCGATTGCCGCCACATTGGGACTGGTCTTATATGCCCAGCCGCTTGAAAAACGTTTTCTGCGGTTTGCAGGGCGTTGGTTCTCTGAGGAACAGGCTGAGCGATTGGTCGGACCGGTAAGTGAATTCTTCCTCTTCACGATTGCTGCCCAGGTAATGACCCTGCCGGTCATCGCATATCACTTCAGCGGTGTCTCCTGGTTGGCGCTGATCGCTAATCCCCTTATCCTGCCGGCGCAATCTCTGGTGATGATCCTGGGCGGGTTGGCAATGCTGATAGGTATGCTCCTGCCGGGACTCGGTCAATTTTTCGCAATGCTCGCACTGCCTTTTGTCAGGTACACCATCCGGATGGTGAGCTGGCTGGCGAGTTGGCCTGGGGGAGACCTGGCTTTCCCAGAATTCAATACACTCTGGCTGGTCCTGATCTACGCGCTCTTGTTCCTGTTCACGCTGCTTCCCCAAGAACGGTTAATAATGTTGCTTCGTAAATTACTCTCCCCTCAAATTGGGCTTCTCATCCTGGCTGCGTTGGTTGTCTTTACATGGAACCGGGTTTTAAGCCAGCCTGATGATAAACTGCACCTGACCCTATTAGATGCAGAAGGGACGGTTCTGATCCAAACGCCTGGCGGGGATCAAGTCCTGATCGGCGGGGGTGCAAGCCCTTCAGCGTTGAACCAGACCTTGGGAGAGATGCTGCCCGCTGGCGATCAATCACTTGGCGCGGTGATCGTAGGCAGCGCATACAGGGATGATCTCAATGCGCTGACAGGAACCCTGACAGCCTATGAAGCTGACATCGTCTTATGGGGGATTGATCCGGAGTCAAACCAGACGACTGCGGCTGTGTACACCACGCTATTGGAGCAGGGGGCATCCGTTCAGGCATTGATGGTCGGTCAGTCACTCGACCTGGGGGATGGCGCTCACCTTGATATACTCTGGGTTGGCGAGAGAGGTGCTGTATTATGGCTTGAATGGCAGAACTTCAGTGCGCTCCTCCCTACAGGGAAGGTTGATAGCAGCTGGCTGAAAGTTCCAGAATCCCCGGATGCAGTGCTTCTGCCGGATGGCCTTGCAGCAGAAGACCAGGCGTTAGCCTCAATCAAGGATTGGTCTCCCGCAGTGATTCTGCTTCCGCTTGCCGAATCAGATCTCCCGCTTCAGGGTCAACTTGATATACTGACAACCTTAGAGGGTTATCCGGTCGTATGCACGTATGAGCATGGCTGGGTGCGCCTGACAACGGATGGTGAGACGCTTTGGGTAACTGGTGACCATTGACCATGTTTGAGCAACCAAAAACGACTTGCCCGGGTTCAGATTATTAACTACAATCAAACATACGAGAAAAATCCGGACTCATCCCCCACAACTGAGAGGATATGCCATTGTGAATGTTCAATTACCTGAAGGTTTCGCCCTTTCTAAGGAACTCGTCCAGGCGCTGGAAGTCAGCTCACCCATCGTGGCGCTTGAATCCGCCGTGATCACGCATGGCTTGCCCAGACCGGAGAACTTGATCCTTGCTCGTGAATTGGAGACTGAAATTCTGAAGAATAGCGCGATGCCTGCCACTGTTGCACTGTTGGAAGGGAAAATCAGGATCGGTTTGACCAGCTCCCAGTTGGAGACTCTTGCCAGCCTGACCAAGACTCGGAAGATCAGCCTGCGTGATTTTGGGATTGCCCTTTCAAAAGGACTGAGCGGCGGTACCACT
>Ga0208771_1001858_pt1 | contig 10723 bp, 6 predicted proteins | sample AntAceMetag02UKX_FD_184775 | JGI IMG/M metagenome (GOLD analysis project Ga0208771, IMG submission 184775) | Saline lake microbial communities from Ace Lake, Antarctica - Antarctic Ace Lake Metagenome 02UKX (SPAdes) (version 2) | ecosystem: Environmental > Aquatic > Non-marine Saline and Alkaline...
AACCACAACTTCACCGGCCGCGAAGACCTGCTCACTCAGCTTCAGGAGATCCTGAGTGAGACGGGGCAAGCGAGCGTGACGCAGGCAATCGCCGGGATGGGTGGAGTAGGCAAGACTCAACTCGCAATCGAGTATGTGCACCGCAACGTGGATCGGTACAAGATTGTTGCCTGGATCCACGCTGAGGAGACCGAGACGCTGGTGGCTGATTTCGCAGATCTGGCACACACCTTGGAAGTTCCCGGCGTTGAAGGGATGCCTCCTGAGGATCTGGTCCGTGCAGTGCACGCAGTTCTCGCAGAGCGGAACGATTGGCTCCTCGTGTTCGACAATGCGGAAGGACCAAGCGCCATCCGTCCCTACCTTCCTCCAGTGGGGAGAGGGCACATCCTGATCACATCGCGCGACCAGAACTGGAGAAGCATCAGCGCACCACTCGATGTCAGTCCGTTCAGGCGGGAGGAGTCCATCAAGTTCTTGATCAAACGAAGCGGAGACACCGATTGCGAAGGAGCCGATGCAGTGGGCGACGCATTGGGGGACCTACCCCTTGCATTGGAGCAGGCTGGTGCGTACGTGGAGACTACCCACGGCACGCTGAAGCGGTATGCTGAGCTGTTCGCCGAGCGCCACGGAGATCTGTGGCGCGACCAGGATCCTCCCGACACGTACCACGGAACGGTAGCTACCACTTGGTCTTTGGCGATCGACACGTTAGCGAAGGAGTTCCCCGCCAGCGTGGAACTGATGAAGCTCGTCTCATTCCTTGCCGCGGACGACATACCGTTGTTCTTACTGACTGAAGGTGAGGAGACGCTGCCTGAACCGCTACGCAGTGTAGTCTCGGACGAAGTAGCCCTACGCAAGACAGTGGGGGCGCTACGCGGCCGGAGTCTGGTGACCAAAACGGCTGATCATCTCTTCGTGCATCGACTGGTACAGCTGGTAATTCACGATGGGATGCGAGAGACGGAACGTGATGAATGGATCGAGGCATGCCTCAACCTCTTGCGTGCTGTGCACGACTTCCGCGAGGACGATCCCGAGACGTGGAAGAGATGCGAGCGGTTGCTTCCGCACGTGGCTGCTGTGGTGTCGCATGCCGAGGAGCGGGGATTGGGCAAAGAGGCGACATCCTACCTGCTCAATGATGCGGGGATGTGCTTGAGGACGCTGTCCAACTTGCCGCTTGCCAAGGAGTACCACGAGCGCGCCCTCAAGATCGACGAGGGCGTCTACGGGCCCGATCATCCGAAAGTGGCCACAGACGTCAACAACCTGGGAATTGTGCTGCAGGATCTTGGCGAGCTTGCCGAAGCGAGGGCGGCGTACGAGCGTGCCCTCAAGATCGACGAGGCCGTCTACGGGCCCGATCATCCGGAAGTGGCCAGAGATGCCAACAACCTGGGCGGTGTGCTGCAGGATCTTGGCGAGCTTGCCGAAGCGAGGGCGGCGTTTGAGCGTGCCCTCAAGATCGACGAGGCCGTCTACGGGCCCGATCATCCGAAAGTGGCCACAGTCGTCAACAACCTGGGCGGTGTGCTGAAGGAGCTTGGCGAGCTTGCCGAAGCGAGGGCGGCGTACGAGCGTGCCCTCAAGATCGACGAGGCCGTCTACGGGCCCGACCATCCGGAAGTGGCCACAGACGTCAACAACCTGGGCAGTGTGCTGCGAGCCCTTGGCGAGCTTGCCGAAGCGAGGGCGGCGTACGAGCGTGCCCTCAAGATCGACGAGGCCGTCTACGGGCCCGATCATCCGAACGTGGCCACAGTCGTCAACAACCTGGGCGGTGTGCTGAAGGAGCTTGGCGAGCTTGCCGAAGCGAGGGCGGCGTACGAGCGTGCCCTCAAGATCGACGAGGCCGTCTACGGGCCCGACCATCCGGAAGTGGCCACAGTCGTCAACAACCTGGGCGGTGTGCTGCAGGATCTTGGCGAGCTTGCCGAAGCGAGGACGGCGTTTGAGCGTGCCCTCAAGATCGACGAGGCCGTCTACGGGCCCGATCATCCGAACGTGGCCACAGTCGTCAACAACCTGGGCCTTGTGCTGAAGGAGCTTGGCGAGCTTGCTGAAGCGAGGACGGCGTACGAGCGTGCCCTCAAGATCGACGAGGCCGTCTACGGGCCCGATCATCCGAAAGTGGCCATACGGGTCAACAACCTGGGCGGTGTGCTGAAGGAGCTTGGCGAGCTTGACGAAGCGAGGGCGGCGTTTGAGCGTGCCCTCAAGATCGACGAGGTCGTCTACGGGCCCGATCATCCTCGTACACGAATCATCCGCAGCAACCTGGAATCACTCGACTCATAGCGTCTGCTCCAGAAGCGCGCTGTCAGCGGCCATGGAGTGCTTCGGCTGCGAGAGCACCTGACTTACACAGAGCGTACGCGTGTGAACTGACGCATCATCCGAAGGCTTCTGTTGCGTGATCCGCGATCGATGAGTTGAGAGCCGAGGCTTGCAGCTTTGGAGTGGAAGCTGCAAGCCTCCGCGGGTCGTTCCGGCTCCCGGAGTCCAGGTAGTTGCAGGCAGTAGGGCCACGCACCCCACAGCCATGCTACTCGTTCAAGAACTCGTCGCGTCTGGCGACGAATTGCCTGGTCTGCTTGTAGAGCGCCTCGACTTCTTCGTACGAGCGGAAGTAGTACCGCTCCTGGCTCTGGTAGAACGGGGACTTGCTGATCTCCGTCTCAAACTTCCGGCGCGTCCCCTCCGTGGCGACGATGAAGAACTGGGTCTGGAAATGCGTGAGTTGATGCATCCGGAGAAGCCCTTTGGTGACATCCGTGCTGTGTTCGATCTCAAAGCAGCAGATCGGGAATTCGTCTTCGAGCCAGATGACGTCAATCTGCTTGGCTGTGTTGAGGATACGCTTGCTGGTGAAGTCGGGTAGTGCATCGAGTGTGGCAAGGTCGCCGACGGTCGTATCTCGATAGGCGGGCGTCTGGTCCGCGCTGAATGTGTCGAAGCCGAGCATGTTGCCCAGCTCAATCAGCATGCCCTGCAGCATCGAGTGCGAGTAGTCAGCCTTCGCCTGCTTCTCAAGTTTCGCTGTTCCTCTCGGCGGTTTGAACTCGATGATGGCGTAGTAGTCCGCCTCGCTGATCCGCTTCACGCCGCCCTGGAAGTGAACACCGTAGTAGTCCTTGTTGCTGATGAATTCCAGACGTTGAACCATGTCCGAGACGGGCTTGGTCTCCTTCCAGATGTCGATGTCAGCCAAGTCCAGGTCGTACTTCGCAGGCTCGATTCCCACAGCACGGCGCTCAGCGGCGCGCGCTTCACGCATTGGGCGTAGCTCAGAGGCCATGGTCGCTGTTCCGATGAAGCGTTGTCCGCCCTTGCCTGCCTGATAGAAGACCACACGGCTTCCTTGGCACAGGTCCTTGCGATATGGTGTTCGCTGTCCGATTCCCCATGATGCAATCTTCATCAGCTCGTCGTAGATTCGGCGTGCCGACATCCGGCCGCGCGAGCCCTGCGCGTCGTTCACGATAAACACGAAGTAGCGCTGCTCGGCACTCGATCCCTTTGGAGGCGCGGACTTCGTCTCAACTTGCCATTCGGCCAGGCCGAACATTCCGCGACCTGTCTTGACGAATCGGCTGGGTCGCTTGCCGGGGATCTCGTTTGAGATCTCTGTGTGGATCACCGCATACATCGTTGCCTCGGGCGTCTTGCCGGTTGTGCTGATCCACTCTCGACAGATTGCCTCTTCGGCCAGCCACCGGTAGTGCCGCGGCTCAGCAGACTCGACAAGAAGCTTGTACGCAGCGTCTGCGAAGGTCATTGCTTCACTCATCCGAATCTCCTTCAGCTTCCAGCGTTTGGGCGAGGTCGTCGGAGATGGCTTGGAGTTCTTCGATGGCGGATTGGGGGTCTTCGATGATTTCGGCAAAGAAGATGTCAGGATCAGAAAGGTGGGCGCTGTCTTCGAAGCCTTCGTGGCGGATTTCCACCCTAGACTTCCTTCGTGATGCGGCCTTCTTTGTCGAACCTGGCTTGCAGGTCCGCCAAGGCGGGGTCCGTTATCCTCCCGCCCGACGTGATGGCCTTCGCGATAGCAGCTTCCAGCTTCTCCACGGCCTCGTTCTCGGCTCTGTCTGCTTCTCTCCTCAACTCGCTTGCCTTCTCAGCCATGTCGGAGATCTCGTCCTCCTGAGGCTTCGACAGCCGTACAACCGGTATCAACTTGACTTCTGCGGGGGGAATCTCCGGCACAGACGTGCCGAATGCGCAGCGTAGCACAAGGGGTCTGCCCAGCTTCGGGTGACCGAGTACGGTCCGCAGGTAGCCTGGACGGATCTTGTTTGTGTCGGGAACAATGCGGATCACATGCTCCGACAGAATCTTGCCCTCATGCCACTCGTTAGCGAGAACAACGCTTCCGTTAAGGCCGTAGATTTGCCCTGAGCGTGCCATGAGGAGCCAACCCTTCTTGACGTGATAGCCAACACGCTTCTCGGCGACAGACCGAGAGAGGAACTTGTCGACCTCCGGGTTGATCTTGAAGATGTCCTCACTATCCACATACGGAAGGCCACCTTCAACGTACGCGCCGCGAGTGAATCGATCGGGCAAGAGGACATCGGACACGATTTCATGCAACGGATCAAGGCGCAGCCCGGCAGACTTGGCAGCCCTGACGATGCTCGCAGCGACAAGGTTGTGGTGGTAGCCATCCAGGCGGCGAAGACGCACGAACAAATCCGAGGCTCGCACGAGCATGGCTTCCTCAAGTGAGCCCGTAGACGTCAGCCCCGTATGACTTGCGTAGAGGTCTTCGGCCCTACGCTCCAAATCGTAGGCTTCATCTCTCCAATCGAACGCTAGCCTTATCAGGCCTTGCAGCTTCGCTTCAAGTGCCGGATCCCCAATGAGGGGAACCGGGACCGCTCCCAGATGCTCCGTTTCCAGGTGCTTGATGATGTTGCCGTACCGATTTGACCGCATCACAGACCGTCCGAATGACGACCGCAGATAGGCGTAGAGGTAGCCCAAAAGCCCTTCATTGTGCGGCTGGACGCGCAGGAGGTCATGAGAAACGACAAGGTCCTCGTGCGGGGCGTAGGACATGATTACGTCGCCAACGCTGCCCGAACACGTGACAAGGATCCAACGAGACCCCAAGTAGCGATTCTCCAGGTCAGGCGTTCGCTTCTCACTCAGCCACTTGCGCGGCGACGGGCGAATGTCAAACACCTGCGTAGCCGTCACGAACGGTGCGCCACGCCCCGGGGCAACCTGAATGCCCTTAAGCCTGCCCGGCTGCCAAACTCGGGCGAGTTCCGACAGCGGAGCGCTCTGCATGAGTTCTTCGATCTGGTGGCGGAGCATGAAACCTGGGGTTAGGTAGGTCTCCCCATCCATGCGACGATGCCCACCAAGCAGAAAGCGGATGGGCAGGCTGAAGCATTCGACATTTGAAACGATGCTTCGACCTTCCATCGCTTACCCCCTATGCCTGCCCATGTAGCCAGCTGCGAAATTCCGTCGCGATCTGGCTCGTGTTGTCGTCTTCAACCTTCCGGGATGTCGTGACTTCTCGGTAGGACTCGGTGCCCTCACGGACTTCCTTGACGCGCTCCGTCGTCGTCTCGACGAGGTCATTGCCTTCTTCGTCTCTTACGTAGGTGATGTAGCCGCGCTTATCGTGGCCGATGTGGTTGGCGAGCGCCATGAAGACCTGATAGTCGTTCTTGCGACCCGCCGCGTTCTCCAGCTCGATCTCGTCGGACCGCTTGCGCTGCAATACAAGGACGCTGGTCTGCGTGCTGTTCTTTGGCTGAAAGGTGTCGGGATGCAGGTCAATGCTGGCGAGCACCTTGGTCTGTTGCAGGATCCACTCACGAACGTAGGCGAGCCCAGGGGAGCCAAGGATGCCGTCCGGAAGCACGATTGCCATGCGGCCCGTGCCAGGTTTCAAGAACTGAACGCAACGCTCGATGAACAGGATCTCGGGCGGCTGTGACTTCTGGAGCTGCTCGGGCTCGCGCATCGTGTAGTCGTCGCTTGCTTCGTCGTAGTCCCAGACCCGGGCCAAGTCAAACTGCTCCAGAATCGCGGGATCATCGACAGGGATCTTTGATCCGAATGGCGGATTCGTAAAGATCATGTCCACGCGGCCGATCAGGCTGCGGTCGCGTAACGCCTCGTTCCAAGTAATAGGTCGTTCCAGGCTGTTGCCCTGGCACAAACCACCCGACCCGTCGTTGTTCATGACCATGTTCATCTTGGCGGCTTTAACGAGGTTCGGATTGATGTCGATACCGATGATGCGCTCTCTGGCGTAGCCTGTGCTGGCCTCGTGTAGTTCCCGGTAGTCGTCCTGGGTTGGGTTATCGGGATCGCGCCACTTCCTCGATTGTGCCGCCCGGATCTTGTCCAACACATGGTTCATTGCGATGGTCAGAAAGCCGCCCGTTCCGCAGGCTGGGTCCAAGACTACATGCTCTGGGCCAGGATCCAACATCTCGACGGCCATGCGGCAAATGTTCCGAGGCGTGAAGAACTCGCCCCGGTCGCCGCGAAGGTTGGCGCCCACGACTTCTTCGTACGCCTTGCCCTTCACGTCGACGTTGCTGTGCAGGAGATCCTGACTCTCCAGTTGCGAGACGATGTAGGCCAGCACACGGGGTTCCAGCTCAACCTCATCATTGGAGCGGAAGATCGCAGAGTAGCGAGCCTTGACCTGGTTGAACAGGTTCACGATCCGCTTCCTAACCTTCATCTGCCCGTTGCGGCTTTGCCGCTCCTCGCTGGTCGCGTAGAAGGTGAGCTCGGTTGAACGCTCGTCCAGGATCTTGCAGAAGATGATCTTGAGCAATTCCCAGAAAGCCTCCGGCTTCTGCAATCCTTGGTTGCCAGCTATGTAATTGTGGCAGCGTCGGAACGCGAACAGGAGCGCATCGCTGCTGGCTGGCCGTAGCTTGTCGTGAGTCGGTCGCTCTACGTCGGCCAGCGTCTTGCCCTTCTCGGGGATATCTGTGATCTCCTCGAAGTCGACGAGACCATCGGTACGGACCCTGCTAAAGCAATGCCGCTCCTGGCCGTTGGTCCACATGCCAAACTCGGCACTGGCACACGCCGCCATGTAGCTCTGGAGTTGAGCGATGCCTTCCTTCTTGTGGTTGGGGGGTACATCCGCCGCCTTACACTCAACGACGGCCCACACGTGCTCCTGCTTGTGTGTGGCGTCCTCGGGGAAGATGACTATGTCAGCGCGCTTCGACGACGAGCCAAGCTTGACCTTGTACTCCACCGAGATCTCTTCGCGAGGATACTTGTACTCTCGGACCAGTGACTTCTCTATCTCCTGCCGGACGTACTCCTCTGGTGTCTCCTTACGGAATTTGCCGTCGACAAAATCCATGATCTTCCCGTGCGGGACGATGACGTTAGTTGGTGACGTTGGCACTCTCACCGAACCTCCCATGTTTACCTCTTGTAACACTTCGCGATCCGCCCATCCCGCCGCGCAGCTCGGATTTCTTTATGGCCATAACTACAGCCTACCCTTCAAGAGCGCCCTCACACCACTCCGTCGCTCGGAGCCCCCCCACAAACCAAAACGCCCCTGGGGCGATGCCCGGGGGCACAGTCGGTTCGGCATTCGAAGCGTGTCGCTGAGCCTGTCACACTCTCCTACATCCTCTCTGCCGCATGAATCTATGATCCTCGGTGAATCCTACCCCAGTCTTCCTTCGCGGCCAACTGCAGATCAGTGATTGGTGGGTAGTGTGAGAACCGGCTCATGGACCATGGCGCGCAGTTCACGATCTGCGATGCCGCACCTGGCCTCACGTGTTGGGCGTAGGTGGAGGCTCGATTGCAGGGTTGTGGAGAAAGCTGCAATCGCCCGAAGGTCGACTCAGCGTCACCGGGACGGAGGCTGACGGACGAAGGTTCTGGGTACGGTGATGACGTCAGCCGTGCCAATGAGAAGTCGCCCAAGAGACACTGCATTCCATGCTGAACAGCTCTCCAACGGGTGTTGCCGAGGGTGCGCGGCCTGCCAAACAGATCCTCGCTGCAGAAGATGCGCTTTCGGAGTTGTTCGCGTCGGTTTTCGCTGCACAGATAAGTCATTGAGCGCTTCGCAAGTCGACTTCAAGCGCGGCATGCTGTTCGCTTCGGGATCCTCGAACACACTCTGCGGCGCTTGAGCGGCGAGAAACGCTATGAGAACCGCGCTTGATAGAGCTGAGGACGACGTTTTTCGCAGCTCTCCGAAGCGCCGTCCGAACGGCTCTCATACGCTGTGCAGAACAGCGGTTGCGAGGCGTTTGCCTCTACTGTTGAGCTGGTAACGTGTAAGAGCTTGCGTCGAGAGTCGATCGAAAGCCTCACGCTGTGCACGTTTGAGATCGCTTCCGGCGTCTCTTCCCGAAGAGCGTACTGAGTAACTCTCATACGCGGTCCAGAGCAGCGGTTGCGAAGCATTCCGCACTGCTGTAGAGCCAGTGACGCGCAAACGCGGGTGTCGAGAGTCGATCGAAATCTTCATGCTGTCTGCGTTTTGGTGCGCTTTCGGCGCCTGCTCCCGAAAAGCCCCCGCTGGAACCCACTCAGGCACGGAAAAGGAAGAGGACGTCTGCGAATCCGAGAATTCAGACAGTGATGCTGCCGTGTCTGGGAACGCTGTTCGCGGGAAACGATTACCCGATCAGCGTTTCGCGCCAGTGTGGAGCACCGTTTTCGCGTCATCCGTTGGCTTCGTGCGCACGGCATGCCGCCCCAAGTGGTGCGTATCGAAACCCCAATTGAGCGCCAGGCAACTTGTGGGGACGCAGAGCAGCACCACGAAACGCTGCTTTCTTCCATGCTCCTGACGTGTCCCGAAGCCCTCTCGAAGCAGGAAGCTGCTTCTCTCTTTCGAGGTCTGAGGAGATGGTGTTCAAGAGGGGGATGAGGGATGATCTTCGCGAGGGTATTAAGGTTCTAATCCGATTCGCTTTAGTTTTTCGTAGAACGGCAAAGCAGGCACCGCAATTCCCAGCAACTAAGGCTGTGACTTGACATCGTCTTCGAGATCTGCTAGAGTCACTCACGGAGGAACCAATGACTGCAGCGCCGAGCGGCAAGGAGTGGTACACAGTGCCCCAAGTGGCCCGCGCTCTGAACATACACGTTCAGTCCGTCTACGACGCCGTCAAGAAGGGACGCATGGAAGCACGCGGGCAGGGCAGAGAACGCCGCATTCACGCCCGTGAGGTGGTTGGCTACGCAGTTAGAACAGGCAGGAACGTTGACGGCGTTGTCGCCAAGATGGAAGAGGTGTCCGGTGAAATCGATTGGAGAGCTCTTGTTGGATGGGTCCTCGCTGGAGTGGGCCTCTATGCACTCCTCAAGAACCTCAAAGAGTAGCTGCAATGGAGTGAGTGAAGATGGGGGGAAGCAAGGGTACCGAGGAAGCAAGGAAGAGACGCGAGCGCCTTGAGTCGCTCTCCAGGGAAGAGTGGGAAGAGGCAGTGCGCAATTTCTGGCGCTACTTCGAGAAGGTCAACAGCTGGGACGAGGCGAAGAAGACGAGACATCGTCTGTCGCGCAATTGATCGCAGCTGCCGCGAGGAGGTAGGCTGAGACCATGGCCAACAAGGTCGTCGCCTACATCCGTGTCTCCACCGAAGAGCAGGCCGAGCACGGCTACTCGATCGACGTCCAGAAACAGGTACTCGATGACTACGCGAGAGGGCACGACCTCAACGTCGTTGCCACTTTCACCGAAGCTGAATCCGCGTTCAAACCCGGTCGTCCGCAGTTTGCACGGATGGTGGAGCTGCTTGAGAAGAACAAGGCGATTCGCGCGGTTCTGGTCTACAAGATCGACCGTGTCTCCCGCAACATGCTCGACTACACGACCCTGGTGGAGAAGATGGGGATGGAGATCATTTCCGCCACGGAACAGCTCCCGAGGAACGCGACGGGGCGATTGATGGGTGACATGCAGGCAGCGTTCTCGCGCTACTTCAGCGCACAGCTGAGTGACCGCGTGAGCGAAGCGATGGCGGCGAAGGCGGGGAAGGGCATCTACCCTTCCTATGCTCCCGTCGGCTACCTCAACGACCGAGAGGCAAGAACCATCGTGCCTGATCCCGAACGCGCTCCACTGGTGCGTGAAGCATTCGAACGCTACGCGGAAACGGATATGACATTGCGCGATCTTGTCGCGTGGGCCGAGGAGCGCGGACTGACGACGCGAAAGGGCGGACACTTCACCAAGAGCACGATCCACCGCATGCTGACTAACCCGATCTACGCTGGCGTGGTGCGTTGGGGGGATGTCACGGCACCGGGCATCCATGAGCCGCTGATCTCCCGATCCTTGTTCAACCGTGTTCAGGACAAGCTTCACGATCGCGGACAGGGAAGGCGAGCGAGGACGAACTCGTTCCCGTTCCGTGGCCTTCTGACCTGTGGCTACTGCGGCTGTCAGATCACGGCATCGAAGATCAAGGGCAGGTACGTCTACTACCACTGCACCAGTGGGCGAGGGAAGTGCAAACAGCCCTACGTACGACAGGAGACGCTCGCTCAGCATCTGCAGTCGATTGTCGATGGCGTGCGCGTGCCGGAGGAGACGGTCCGAGTCCTTCTCGAGGAGATCGAGAAGGGTGAATCCAACCGCGAGGAAAGGGTGAACGCACGTCTGGGTGAGCTGGAACGAGAACTTGGCGAGATCACGCGCCGCCGTGACCAAGCCTACCTCGACAAGCAGGATGGCGTT
>Ga0208771_1001860_pt1 | contig 10717 bp, 7 predicted proteins | sample AntAceMetag02UKX_FD_184775 | JGI IMG/M metagenome (GOLD analysis project Ga0208771, IMG submission 184775) | Saline lake microbial communities from Ace Lake, Antarctica - Antarctic Ace Lake Metagenome 02UKX (SPAdes) (version 2) | ecosystem: Environmental > Aquatic > Non-marine Saline and Alkaline...
CTGGGCTTGATTCACCGCCCGATTGAAACGAAACGGACGATAAATTAAAATATGTAGTGCCCCTAAAAATTTTTCACTGACTGTTTTTATTGGGGTTAACTATGGTTCATGGTAAACTTGGGTTAACCTTGGTCTCGACCTGAATCTGTTACCGAACTATCTTAACTTTCGACCGATGTCTCAGAGTTTCATATCCTTTCACTACCAGCCGGTCGTTAACCTTCAAACCGTCTGTCACTTCGACAATTTCAGGATTTTCTAATCCAGTGCTAATTCTTCTTTCCTGGGCAGCGCCTTTTTCAACGACAAACACTGTTTTGCCTCGCCGTTTTGATAAAATGATATCTTTAGGAATAACAATAGCGCTATCCTTCTTGGCGACTATTATTTCAGCTTTTGTGAACATTCCCGGTCTCAGCAGCCAGTTCGGATTATTAATTTCTATTGACGATTTGAAAGAACGTGTGTCCGCATCCAGGGCTGGCGACACCTGCGTAATTTTTCCTGAAAGCGTATCGTCTGGCATCGTATAATTCATAACTCGCACCGATTGATTTACCTTCACTTCATCCATTGATTTACCCGCCAGATTAACCTCCATATACAGATTTCGGTAGTTCATAATCTGAACCATTCGTGAACCTGCGTCAACTTTTATACCAGGAGTGAAATATGGAAGATCAACAATAACACCGTAAAAAAAAGATGTTATTTTTAATTTGGAAAGTTGGATCAGCGCATTGTCATAATTATATTGGGCATCTATTGCCGCTTTTTCAGAATTTTTCAATTCACGATAAGTGACTCCACCCTTTTCATAGAGTGATTTCTGCTTCTCATACTCCTGTTTGGAAATGTCTAAGTTTAATTTTTGAGATTCTATCTTGGTGGTGTTCTCTAATTCAGGATTGTCTAAGCAAATAATTGTCGAATTCTTCTTCACAAAGTCACCCAATTTATAAGGTGAATTTGTTTTTGGATTTATAGCCAGCCTGTAGAATCCGGACGTTTCCGATTTTAAAACCACTTCTTCCATGGCATTTACAGTTCCCGTTGTTGTGATGAATTCCTCAATCGGTTTTAATTTGATTTCATCTACTGATACAGGTACAGAGATTTCATTACCTGTATCACTGCCCTGGTTCCCGCAACTAATTAAAATTAAAAAACCTAATAATAATATTACACTTGATTTCACAATGAACTCCTTCTTATTTTGCTTGATTTATTAATGATATGGAAACAAGGAGATGGGGGGAACAGGGAGAAAGAGAGAAAAACAATTTATTAAAACTAAATTCTTAAATTTTCTCCTTGTCTCCCCGTCTCCTTGTCTTTATAAATGTTATGTTATTTATAAATATTCATGTTTACAAATGTCATTCTGAGGGAGCTTGTGACTGAAGAATCTCACATCTTTTTTTCTACATTTTTCATTTTAAATAAGAAATTCTTCACTTCCCAACATCCCCAGTCCCATCCCTCGTTCAGAATGACATTTATTCAACAAATAGCTGAACAGTTAATTTTATTTTTGTTAATGCAAATATTTTGAAACGGTATTTACGTTTTCAAAAATCACTCAATTCCCTCTGACACCACACGTTGATCTTTCTCAAAATCGTACAAAGAAAGTATTTTCATATTAAGCAGCTCTAATTTGTAATTTATGAGTGCGCTTATTTTAGACATTTTTGCTTTTGAAAGCTGATTTTGAAATAAGTTCAAGTCCATACTGGTTATGTCGCCATTTTTATAGCGCTCTAAATTGATGTCGTAAGTTAACTGGGCATTGCGAACATTTTGGTTTGCAATTTCAATTTGATTGACAAGATTTTCTAAATTGCGATATGTACTTCGAACTTCAATAATGATACTATTTTTTTGATCTTCGAGCGATAATTCACTTGATTTCACAGAAGCCTCATACGCCTTAATTCTCGATTTTTTTTCTCCCCAGTCAAAAAGAGGAATATTGAGCGATAATGATACTCTTTCATTTTTGGTCGGCACATCGTACATCTGTTCAAATTTTTCGTCATTACCGATGATACCGTAAGACAAATTAATATCGCCTCTAAATTCATTTGTGGCTGAGGCTCTAATTAAACTATATTGAGAGTTTTCAATATCGATTTTGCGCTGACGCAATTCCATTCGGTATTTTAAAGCAGTCTCCAACGCTTTGGGTAAATCAACCTCTACTGGTCTGTGTGAAATATCAGCAGTTACAGCTATATCGTCATAGATTGAAAGACCAATCATCTGTTTAAAAGAATCAAGAAAATTTTCAAGATTGGTTTGATCGTTCTGTACATTTGATTTGCTTGATGTCATGTCGAGTTCTGCCTGGTAGAGCTCTTCTCGTGCTGCGAGACCTGCTTCGACCTTGTTTTTGATAATGTTATAGCTTTGTATTCTGTTATTGTATTCATCAATGGCAATATTCACGCTCGATTTTTTCTGATACACGTTATAAAAGCTTTGCGTTACCTGGTATTCTAAAGCAAGTTTTTGAATAGCATAGTTAAGTTCAGCATTCTCCAAATCCAATTCAAGTCCACGCAAATCCAGCTTAGTACGGTTGTAAGTAAAAAGTGGTTGCTGTAAACTTAAATATAAATCGTTGCTGAAAGTTTTGTTTTTAGAGTCATTAAATTCACTATAAGAATCTCGCCAACTCAACTGGTTAATTAACGCCAGCGTACCATCGGTCCATTTTATCGGCTGAGAAATCGTAAATTCGCCTAAGGACTGCTTGGTCTCACTCGTGTACCAGCTTGAAAATAACCCAATAAATTGACGCGTGTGTGTATAGCTAAAAGGTGTCAATGTCAGGCTAAATTGAGATTTCAACGAAGCCTTCCGTGCGTTCAACATTTGCTGACTGCGCTCAAGACTTAATCTCGAATGCTTAATATTGGGGCTGTTCAAAGCAGCAATTTCCAGGGATCTATCCAATGATAGTGGCTCTTGAGCGATTATTAAATTTGAAGTCAGGCTAAAGAAGACGAAAAAAATGGTCAAGATTAGTTTTTTAAATAAATTAATTCTGCTTTTCATCTGTTATTTCCTTTTTGGAAATTTAAAGTTTGAAATTTTATTAAAAATTGAACGAATTAATGTTTCACCCATTTCACAGCATCAGCAAAAACAATTCTTCCTTTTGACTTGTCAGTCATTTCAACTTTTGCCTTGCCGGCTGATATGTAATATGTACCTAAAAAACTCCAATTGTTTTTAGAATCAGCAACTTTTAGATCCACTTCGTTCGAGCCATCATCATGAAAAACAATAAAGTGAAACTGTTCAATGTATTGACGCCCCCGGCTATGTCCCCCGCCCCTTCTTCTCATCCATGGCATGCGGACTTCAGCTGTGTGGCAGTAAATATCATAATTACCATTTTCCTCGATCTCTGCATTCCAGGCAACTTTTTTTTCACCTTTACCAGCTTTAATATAATATGCGGAATGAATATATTTACCATAAAAATCGGAATAGGTTGTTTTACGCCACACATTTGGTGCTCTCCAAAAATTAAAACCGATATATTCCTCTTCCTCTTCCCCGTCACCCTGAAATAATTTTTTTAGAAAGTTGGCTTCTTGTTGGTAAAGTACTTCAAAGCCCTTGTCCTCATTATCAACAACAATTTCTCCTGGAGATGTTAATTTTATTGGTTCATTCAGCAAGCGCTCACCTTCAAACGCCTTAACTTTTTCATTCAACTCCAGGTCATCAAATCTTTTATTAATTGATGTGGGTAAATTTTTAGAAACGAGCGTGTTCAAAATTAGCGAACGCGGTTGGTCATCTAACACAATCCCGATTTCTTTTATCTGCCCTGGAGCCAGGCTAATAAATTGCTCCGGTGGTGCATCATTGTTTCCACCGCCCATTCCAGAAAATCCTCTTCCGCCTCCAATACGAACGTTAACCGAGAGAAGCCCTTCAACTTTTTCAGCATTTTCCACTTTAAATCGGACTTGAAACCTTGTGCGATCTTCATCCAAAATTTTATAAGCTTTAATATCTGCCACCAGAAATCCCGGTAATTCCCGGCTTTGATACCAAGCATCAAAGTATGGCTTCAGATCGAAGTTCGTTTTTCGATAAAGTTGATTTATGAAATTATCGACATCCGTATCTTTGAAATGATAAGAATTCAACACGGAAATCAAAAAATTTTCAAAATCGTCTGTGTTTATTTCACTTTGAATTAAATTAAATAGGTAAGCGCCCTTAATTTTCAGAACAGTATTAACGATATCTTTTTTATCAGGATCAACTAATATCTCCGCTAAATTTTGTTTCATTAACGCTAAATTAGCCTTTTCTTCGTCAGTAAGTCCTGTAAAAAATCTTCTAAATCCGGCTCCCCCAGTTTCAGTCCGCTGGTTTAGAAAAGACTCAAGCGCGACGTTGAAAATGGGCCACTTTTCCGATTTAAAATGATTCACAAAATTATAATAATTTGGAAATATATAATAACTTGGCGAGATGCTCATTATATCTTTGGGCATAAAACGTCTTCCCATGGAGCCTCCCAACAAAGTTGTTCTTACAAATTGAGAAAAAATTTGACTCTGACCCTCCTCGGGCGTTATGGTTTGATTACTGCGATCGGTTCTCCGTTCTTGCCTTCTCGTTTGATTTGCAAAATCTGCACCGTCAGCAAGTAAACCTTTTTCAGGCAAAAACACCATTTCTGGCTGTACCGTTTCAAGATTAATCGTCCATAAATGTGGATAATAATAAAATTGTATAGGAACTTCTATTAAAGAAAGTCTCGGAAATAAATATTCGAGTCCCACTTTCCCTTCATAATCCTGTTTTAATTCCCGAATAATCGGTTCAAGAGTATCACCAATTTCAGTAAAATATGATGAAAAATAATCATGACCTTTGAGGTTGAAAACATTATAATCTACACTGTCAACCGTAATTGAACGTTTTTCGTAATCTCCAATTACAAGCGAAATTTGGGTTAACGGATTCTCCGGTAGAAAATTTAATTCTCCCGAAGTAAGTTCAGTTTTTTTGCCTTGAGCTAAAACAGTCAAGTCTTTATCCGTTTTAACGTTCAGATTAAATTTAATAAAATCCTTTTCAGTTGATTTCGGATAAACTGCGCCATAAGGAATTCCCGCCACCGGGTACCACATTGCTTCTGGTGTTAATAAAACATAATTAGGTTCAATTATTGCAAATCTTTTTGCAATGTTGTATAACCAAACCCGATAAAGCTTAAATCGTTCTTCATTTCCAATATCCAAATAACATGCTTGTTCGTTAATATTTCCATTATAATGGATTGTTAACGAATCAATTGAATGGGGCGCCAGCGGTTTGGATGGTGTAACTGATATGATTTGATGGTCTCTATTAAAATCTAAAGGCTGTTGGTTTGATAAAATATCTTCAACTTTCAGCCCTGGATTTAAACTAAAGACATATTCGTCAATTGCCAAATCGTGAGTATTTTTGAACTTTAAATTTGCCTGGACATCAATTTTTTTACCGTGATGAATGAGGTTAAGGTTCCACTCTACTGGTGTAATTCTATTTGAGCTGGAAAATTTATGGTTTAAAGCTGTCATTTGAGTTCTTAAATTACTGCCTGAAGAAAATTTAGTTAAATAAAGTCCGGTTAATGCAGTTGCTCCAGCGAGACAAAAAATAAAAAATACAAGTGAAAAACGCGTCATTGCTTTTGACTGCGGTAGTCTTTTGATCATCAGAATGGTGGCAAAAATGAATCCCAGCCCAAGCAGCAAATAAATGCATCGATGCATTAAAATCATTTCGAGATTACCGAAGCCAATAAAATTAGAATACATTAGAGGCACATTAAAAGTCATATAATCATAAATGTAGTGCATTTTGTCGCTCAGAAAAAATAGCGTTACTGCAATATATCCAAGCAAAACAATGAAGGTTACCGCCTGGTTTCTGATTAGTACCATTAAGAAAAACGCTAATCCAAAAATAAATATAAGCGTGGGAATACTTATTACTAACGGGTAAATTAGGTAGGGAATAATAGAAAAAGAGACTTCACTAAAAAAAATGTGAAAAACTGCAGCGACTAAAAGCACTAATATATTAAGCGCCATAAATACAAATAAGATGCCAAGAGATTTTCCAATTACGTAGTCTCCGTTGGTCATCGATCGCATGTAAACAACTTCGGTAGTATCCAGTTTTTTGTCCCGCTTTAAAAAATCAGATGCTAAAAACACACCGATGATTGCCTGCACGATATTTAAAAGTTGGATATACATGTAGGGTATTGAGGCGTCCATACCTTTTAAAAACCATGGTGTGTGTCCAACTTTCGTGTGAATACCAATGCTCATTAGTATGAGAATCGCAATCGCCAGGATAGAAAAAATTCTAAAGAACCAGCTTCTTAATAGCGTTTTAGTTTCGTATCGCGAAACAGTCCATATTTTGTATAATGATAGCATTTCTTTTACCTTTTATTTTTGTTATATTTTAAGTTTGATTTTTTTTTAAAGGCATATTTTCTCTGTCGTTTTGAAAAATACCAAGCTCCAAATCCCAAATTACAAATAAATTCCAAGTTCCAATTTTTCAAATTCCAAAAGTTCGATTATTTGAATTTGAGATTTGAAATTTATTTGGAATTTGGATTTTGGGAATTGGTGCTTTTTTTAATTGTCATGAACAAGGTTGATAAAAAATGACTTAGAAATTAATTGAGCCCTCCATTCCACGATTCACCTAATTCATATTCCATAAAATAAACATAAGCATGCTCTAAATTCGGATCAATTTGTTTGCCGGAAAAGTTATCTAATCTATCGGCGACTACCTGAACTTCCCAACCTTTTTCCGAAGGAACAGTCGAAATGACTGGGTATTTTTCTTTTATTGAATCCAATTCGCTATCAATAGCTTCAATTGACCACACATGATTTTTTGCTTTTTCGATTAGTTTTTCAGGTGCCTGGTTAAACACAAGTTCACCATTATTTAACAGTGCCATATTATTACAGGTGCTCGAAATATCTCCGACGATATGTGTCGATAAAATGATGATGATTTCTTTTTGACTCATATCTGCTAACAAATTTCGGAAACGAATTCTTTCCTCTGGATCCAAACCAGTTGTCGGCTCATCTACAACTACAATTTTCGGATCGCCGATCAATGCCTGGGCAATTCCCAATCGCCGTTTCATACCACCGGATAATTTATTAGCATTTCTATCCCTTGCCTCGTACAAGCCGACCTGCTCCAGCATTTTTTCAACTTCCTTTTTTCTTGTTTTACTTTCTCGTAAACCTGCGAGACTGGCTACATAGTCGAGGAATTCCCATGTTTTTAGTTTGGCAAAAAATCTGAAATCTTGAGGCAGGTAGCCCATCATTGCCCTGATAGCCCGGCGGTCTTTTTGTAAATCCATATTATCAACAAATACTTTGCCGGAAGAAGGTTTCATTAGCGTTACCAATATACGCATTAGTGTTGTTTTGCCAGCGCCATTGGGCCCGAGAAGCCCAAAAATACCGCCTCCTATTTCAAGATGGACGTTCTTTAACGCTTGATTTCCGTTTTTATATTCCTTGGTCAAATCATCAATGACAATTTTCATAAATAAATTCCTCTGTTTGTTGATGTTTTAATTGCTCTTTTTGTGAGCTCTGATTGGCAAAATCGAGCACCACTTTTTTATTAAACAAATGATTACTTAAAAACTTGTGGGAAAATATTCGGGTAATCTAAAATTTTTATTATACTACAATTATGGTTTGTGGATATTAACATATTTAACGTTGTTTGAAAAAAAAAGTTGCAGATACAAATTGCTTGATTGTAAGACATCAATTTATTATATTATAACCAACGCACAAAAAATTTTATAAAGAAAACTGGAGCATAGCCATGGCTTTACCAATATTAAAACAAGGCAATAATTTTACTTATGGCGATTATATTACCTGGCCTGATGAAGAACGGTGGGAACTCATAGTTGGTTACGCTTACAATATGTCTCCGGCGCCTTCGAGAAGGCACCAGGAGATCTCTCAAGAATTGGGAAGACAAGTAGGCAATTTTTTAGTAAACAAACCTTGCAGAATTTATTCTGCACCTTTTGATATTCGTCTCCCTGAGGTAAACGAGCAGGATGAAGACATTCTTACTGTGGTTCAGCCAGATATTGTTGTTGTTTGCGATGAAAAAAAGTTGGACGAAAAAGGCTGTCGCGGCGCTCCTGATTTGATTATTGAAATTCTTTCTCCGGCAACCAGTGCCAAAGATATGAAGATTAAATTGCCCTTATATGAAAGGTTTGGTGTAAAAGAATATTGGGTAGTCCATCCGACAGACAATATCATTCAGGTATTTAAGCTCAATAAAAAGAAAATGTACGGCAAGCCAGATGTTTATTCAGAAGAAGATAAGATAAAAACGCCAATTTTAGAAGGACTTGAAATTGCTCTTGATTTGGTATTCAAGGAATAATGAAAAAATACTATTTAGAAAAATGATGATTTGATTACTTGCCACTTACCAACAGCTTCTCCTAACTCATTTTCCGATATAATCCTTCCTGCTTATTAGTTCCTCGTGCGTGCCTATTTGTTCAATTTATCCTTTGTTTAATACAATGATTATATCTGCGGATGTAAATGTGGATGGGCGGTGAGCAATAATCAAAGATGTTTTACCATTATAGGTGTTGCAATAGATATTTTTTTTGCCTTCAAAAAAAGTATGAAAAAACGCGGGGTAAAAATCAAAACAAACTAAAACGCTTTCATATTGACTTTTTGGCTAATAGTTACTATATTGAAATATGTTTTTGCTGATATTCGGGAGTAATAATTATTATCAAACAATTAATCATGGAGAACTGTCTCAATGGAGAGAATCAATAAATTAATACTATTACCCATTTTGCTACTATTAATGACTGGGTGCGCAACAACTTATCAACCAAAATTTAAACCTACCGCTTCTGAACAATTAGCAAGCCAGATCGAACGCCAGATTTCCATTCCTGAATTGGAAACAGCGCTGGTAGGAATTATAGTACAGTCAGCAGAAACGGGAAAAATTATCTATCAACACAATGCTAATACTTTAATGATGCCTGCTTCCAATGAAAAAATCCCAACATCGGTGACCGCGCTGCTCAATTTTGGTCCTGATTTTAAATATAACACAAAAATTTATACCAACGGTTCTGTCGAGAAAGGGATTCTCAAGGGCGATTTAATTATTGTTGGCTGTGGAGACCCAACAATAAGTTACCGCTTCTGCGAAAATACTGATAGCTGCCTTGTTTTCCAATCCTGGGTAGATTCACTTAAATCTAAAGGTATAAATAGAATTGAAGGCGATATTGTTGGCGTGGATGATGTTTTTGATGATGAGCTAATCGGTTACGGCTGGACAGTTGATAATTTACCTTATTCTTATGCAGCACAAATTTCAGGATTGTCGTTCAATGAAAATTATTCAACTGTAAGAATTGAGTCAGATAGCTCGGTTGATAATATTAAAATTTCAGTCTTTCCTGATTTTAACTATTTACAGATTGACTCACAGTTAACATTTAGTGATGAAGAAACAAATATTTCAGTCAAGCGCATTTTAAATACCAATCAAGTGACAATTGCGGGAACGATAAAACCTAATGATAGATATACTCAAAATATATCGATTCATAATCCGACTCGTTATTTTGGTTGTGCTTTGAAAAATGAATTCCAACGGTTGGGGATTGAGGTAACTGGTAATGTTTTTGATGCAGATGAATTGTCAGATGAAAAAAAACTATCAGAAAACAAGTTGTTGTTTATCCATTCTTCCATTCCAATGAAAGAAGTTTTAAGAATTTTGCTGAAAGAATCACAAAATTTTTATGCTGAAAGTTTGGTAAAACTTCTTGGTTCACACTATGGGAAGAGCGGTAGTTTTCAGGAAGGTGAGAAAATTGTAAAACAAACTTTAAAAAAATTTGGACTTGAAGAAAGCTCTTACGCATTTATGGATGGCTCAGGTCTTTGCCGTTATGATTATATTTCTCCCGCTCATTTAGTAAAAATTTTAAGAAGAATGTATTTTCATCCATACGGAAAGGTTTGGCGGGATTGCCTGCCTATCGCGGGTATTGATGGAACGATTGGTTATCGGTTAAAGAGAACGGTGGCGCAGGGAAAGGTTGCAGCCAAAACCGGAACTATTTCTAACGTTAGATGTTTATCAGGATATGCAACAACAAAAGATGGAGAAATATTGGTTTTTTCCACAATGTTTAATAATTTTCTTTGCAGTGTACAGGTGGTAATGGATGTGCAGGATCAGATTTGTATGTTGCTGACTTCTTTTAGCAGAAATCCAATTCCACTCAATATGGATTCTCAATAAAAACATTTGTGAATAACTAAATAGAAAATTTGCGGAGTTAAATGGATAGCCGCAGTTTCAACAATTCAAACCTTAAATTAACAAAGGAATTTCTATGAAAAACTTTAAAGTAATAATTTTGTGGTTCGTCCTTCTTCTTTTGTTAACGGTTAGTGCTCTTTTTAGCCAGGTACAAATTCCTGAAGAGGGATTAAAAGCAATATCTGCGGATACTTAGTAGTCATACATAATTAAAATAACTATTCAAAGCAGAGCTACAACATAATAACGATACATTCTATCTCGTCATTTTGCAATGATAATGGATTTA
>Ga0208771_1001861_pt1 | contig 10715 bp, 6 predicted proteins | sample AntAceMetag02UKX_FD_184775 | JGI IMG/M metagenome (GOLD analysis project Ga0208771, IMG submission 184775) | Saline lake microbial communities from Ace Lake, Antarctica - Antarctic Ace Lake Metagenome 02UKX (SPAdes) (version 2) | ecosystem: Environmental > Aquatic > Non-marine Saline and Alkaline...
CTGCGACTTCTCCCGCTTCTGGTGGGGTGCGATTACAGCTAACTTCTCTGGCCTTACTGCCAACATACATCACAATACAATAACAGGACGGGGTGAAAATACTGACACCGCCGGAAATGGTATCCAGTACGGTTGGGGCTGTACTGGTACTGCTTCATACAACACCATATCTGACCTGGCTTACATTAGTGGAACCGTTTGGGTTGATGCGGGTATCATGTTCTGGTCCACGGACGGCACCGCTTCGCACAATACCATCATCGATTGTCAGACGGGTATACTCGTCCAGGCAAGAGAGGCAGGGACATTTACGGTGACCGTGGAGGACAATACCATCAGTGCACCAGGCCTTACCGCAGCTGTGCCTGATATAGAAGGAATAAATGTAAGTGCTAACGAAAACAACCCTTCCATAACCGCTACGATACAAGGAAATGACCTGTCCGGTGGCGGCCTGGGCGACGGTATTGGCATCGGGCTCTCTGAGGGTGGGGATTCTCCAGATGTTACTGCGACGATCAGCAATAACGAAATCTCAGGCTGGAAAAAAGGCATCTGGCTCGGAGGAAGCACAGGAACCGTAACCATCACCGGCAACACTATCACCAACAACAACTCAACCGCGTCTGGGATTCATGTTCTCGCAGGCGTTGATGTCTCCGATACAGAAGCACACTTTAACAATATTGAGGGGAATACCGGCCACGGCGTTTACAACGGCGGCACAGGAACGCTCAATGCCACCGATAACTGGTGGGGCGATGCGAGTGGGCCTTCAGGCGAAGGTTCTGGAACGGGCGATGCCGTTTCAACTAACGTGGACTTCGACCCTTGGACCGGTATGTCCACTGAGACCGTGGTCTTCGATGCAGACGTAGGCCAGGGCGAAACGGTTGAGAACGCTGCCGCTGGCACTTCGGTCCACATCGATTCAGGAACCGGCTTAACCGACGTCACAATAGCCCAGTATACGAGCCCGCCTGATGTTCCTAGCTTCGGCGCCGGCGCCACCTATGTAGATGTGCAGCTGAGCAATCCAAGTGGCGTCCAGGAGCTTACCATCACATTCGAGGGCATGGCGGCAGGCACGGTCATCTACTTCTACCTTCCGGGGACTGGGTGGATTGCCTGTTCCCATCAGACTCAGGTTGGCGGGACGATCACGGTAACGGTTACTGACAGCACGGTTCCCACTCTGGCTCAGTTGACAGGTACGATCTTTGCGGAAGGAACGGCGCTGGGGAACGTCAACGGCGACGGTGTGATCGACGTGCTCGATGTGCGGCTGTGTCTGCAGATCGCGACCGGGTTCATTGAAGGCACCGGAGCACAACGAGCATCGGCAGATGTGGATGGTGACGGCGATGTTGACCTCACCGATGCGCAGATTCTGGCGGAGTATATTATCGGAATTCGTACAGCACTGCCGGGAGGTGGGTCGGTATGAACTACCTCGACAAAGAGAGAAAGGGTGTGATGGCGGTGCAAAGTCGAAGGGTCGTATTAGGCCTGCTGGCGGTGGGCCTGATCCTCGGCCTCACTGCCTGCATGGGAGGCTGGTTTACGCACGAGCAAAAGGCAACGCTGATCATTGGGCAACCCGCAATATCAGGTAATCGTGGTGAGGTGCTAATCTCGGTTACAAACATGCCTAATCAGGGCCTGGCCTCGATTGCAATCAAGGATCAGGGGATTACGACTGCAAACATCGATCCCACGTCCGTACAAGTTGAAGGGTTGAACGGGTTCACGCTCCTCGCAAGTAAATTTGTTGGCACAGATGGTCGGTTGGCCGCCGTAAATTCCACATCAGGGAGCGTAGGTGGGACGATCCTCAAGATCACTTTTGAAGTAACAGGGGCCGATCCCACGTTTACGTTAGACAAGACGAAGGTGAGTATCGGCAGTGCACTCAACACGCTGATCAACACGTGGGACCTGAACACCGAGACAAACTACTACGCTAAATAAGGGGGGTGAGAGAAATGACAAAGAAAATACTGATTGCAACAACATTGCTGGCAGTGGTTGTCGGGCTCACCCTCTTCGCGGGTAGCCCGTTCTCTGGAACTTGGTCGAGTGAGATCACATTCGAACAAGGTACTATCAATCCGTTCAAGAGCCTGGATTCGGTTCTCGATATCAACTACTCGTTTGGGAGCTTCCTCTCCACGAGCAAATCGGAGTTCATGCTCTTTGGCTTCATCTGGCAGGGGTTTGGTATCACCGGCACCCTGGGTGCGTTCGATATTCAGGGCGATGTGCTGTTTGGTCCGTCAACAGCGGACTATATCTACTCCCAGTTGATTGTCGAGGCAAGTATCGCCGGAATCGATTTCGGCTTTTACTTCGCCCAGCTCTCCGATAAGGTTCTCGGAGGAGCAGCGGACGGGTTCGCCGTTCGGTTGGCAGGGAGCGTCGGGGCGTTCGATATCGTTAGCATAATGGAGATTGGCGCTCAGATTGAAGACGAGGATGACGACAACTTCAACGGAATCACAATCTACCACGCCTCTACCGGGCTGTACAAGCACTACGTGACCAATCCGATTGTGGTTGGTCAAGGGTTCACCGGTGAGAAGCTCACGGTGAGCGGGTGGTCATTTGGCTGCGTGGAGGATATCTCTACCACCCTGTACATGACGTGCCAGGGCTTCGATTTCCTCCGGTTTGATCTGACTGGGGTCGATGTGGGGTTGTCCTGGTTGACCTTCGATGTGGAGCTCACGTTCCAGCTTCAAACCAAGAGCATTGTGCTCACCCCTACACTCGTTCTGGGAGAGGCAGCGTGTATCGACGTTTATGCTGCAGTCCTCACTGATGCGCAAGACAACACGATATACGGCGGCTTTGCCTCCCTTACAGGGATCAGCCTATACGGGCTTGGGTTCAGCTACTCTTGGGACGGAGTGACTGTTAGGGATCTCACCGTGCTCGACACTAGCTGCTATGCGATAACGACGCCTGAGTACGGGAGCGCGATCGAGGAAATCATCGAGGCGTTGAAAAACGGGCACGAGTTCTACCCCGATTACTGGGAGCTCATCTCGATTGAGGTGGTAGGAGACGGCTGTTGTGGTGGGACCTACATATTCCTCGCCAACACCTACTTCGACAAGAACGAGACTGCTCTGTTTGGTTGGGGAATGACCCACATCGAGGTAACGATCCCCATCAATTCCATGATCTTCCTGAGCAGCCAAGTGGAGGTTGATACATCCGGGCTTGATCACTTTGGCTTTGGATTCAAGGTGGGGTGGTAGAAACGTCAAAAGGCAGCGTCGCAACCTATCTGCCTGTGACATCTCTAGGGCAGACAGGTTGTGGCGTTTTGATGTGAACCAACGTCGGGTATGAAGCCCGACAACGTCTTGAGAATTACGGAACGCTAATGTAGCGTTGCACCTTGTGTGCAACGTTGTGCCTGGGTGTTGTATGGTCACTGATTCTCAACGTGGCAGGCAAGCTGCGCACGCTACGAAAGCAGTCTGGCTTGCGTAGCGCCACGCCTTAGGTGTGCAGCCTTCTGGTTGGGGAAAAGAGTTGAGCAAGGAGCCAGTATGAAGTTGAAGAAGAGATTACTCGCAGTCAGCAGCATAGTGGTACTTGTTATGGGTCTTTTTGCAGCGGTCGTGCTTGCTACAACCGCAGAGATCTACTTTTCCTCGGACAAGAATGGCGCCAATCGGGTAACGAACGTTCAGGAAGGAGATCAGATCTGGATCTGCGTCTACGATCCGGATCAGAACATCGACTGCGACCTGCGGGATAAGATCTGGACCGATGTCAAAGTCTTCGATCCCAAGACCGGTGCCTACATCGTGTGGAACAGCTACTCCAAGACAGATCTTGGTGGCGCTCCTTCCAGGTATACCGGAAATGACGGAAGCACAAGTAAGGGGAACTACCTGGAAGAGACCGGTGCCGATACAGGCCTCTTCGTGAGCAACACACCGTTTCAGATCGGAACGCGTGAGGATTATGCAAAGTCAGAGAGCAATACGCACGTGGTTGGACTGTTGGACGCGAGTGCGGATAATCTCGCTGGCGTAGGAGACTTTCAGTGGGGAAACTACCTCTACGCCTATGAGGGTAAACGCGGTTGGTTCGCACCTGGGCCAACCTTCAAAACCGGGCTCATGCCCGGCGGCCTCACCCCAGTTATGCCTTCGAGTTGGGCTGCGGCTACATCGAATGAAGACTATCTCGTTGGGCGGTTCCAGAACTTGGACACCCTTGTTGGAATATACCAGGACCCGAACGATACAAGTGATGTTGCCGTGATGGTGGGAAAGATCACGAGCACTCAGGCAACGATCTCCTGGGATCGAGAGGTGTACAAGGATCAACGGAGCGCTGCGATGCTCATGATCACCGACCCGGATGAGAACCTGAGCTGTAACGCGGTGGAATACGTGCCGGTGTTTGTCATCATCAACCCAGGCTCGTGGAACGCCGAGGTCGGAAGCCCGGTGAACAGCTTCTGCATGCTCAAGTCGACCGGTGGGGTTATCCCTAATGGAACACCTGCGGGAACCCCTCTTTCTCAACCGATCCGCTGGTATAATATTTACAACAGTGCGATCGGGGCGCAGTATCCGCAGAACTCGCAGCCAACATCGACAGGCGCTTACTACATTCAGTATCCGACCAAGACCTCCAGCCCGGGCAACGTCTCGTTCTTCGATACGGCGGACCCGAACGGGTTCTGCCGCGTGATGTTCTACGCGCAAGAAACCGGGGTCTCGACCGGGGTGTTCCAACTCAACCTCAACGACATCGCCACAGACCTTGGGTTCACAACTCTCAATGTCCGCGACGTCCTGGCAGCTTACTATCTAGATCCGAACGACTTCACTGACTTCCATATTGCGGCGGCCTATATCGAGGAGAATGTGACCTCGATCACCAGCTTCACCGACGCAAATCTGGATGCGCAATCAGCGTACTGGATTGGCCGCGACCCGCTGTATGTCCAGGTGATCGACAGTAACGCCAACGTCGATGCCTGCTGCCCGGAGCAGGTTGTGGTTCACATCTGCGATCCGCACGGCGAGGATGACACGGAATGGCTCACTGCGGATGAGACGAGCTCTAATTCACCGATCTTCTTCACTAACGCCGGGATCGAGCTTCTGCCAGTGTGGGACGCGCTCGGCAACGGTCTTGCAAGAGCCACCGGCGGTTATCAGCTTCAGCTTGGCAATTGGAGGTTCGAGGCATTCAACCGGGATAATGTGTACGCCCGATACAACGACGTCTCCTACACGGCAACTGGTGGGGCAACCTCACTGATTATCGGGGATCCGGTCGTAGCTGGAGGCATCGGAACGGTGCTGATCTCGGTGGCAGGGATGCCACAAGGGGGGATGGCCTCGATGGCCGTTGACGCCAGTGGTATGACCTATACGATCCCCAAGATCAGCAATGTGACGATCGCGCCGTTGAGCGGGTTCACCTTATTGTCGAAGCAGTTCGACGATACGACGGGTAAGGGGCGATTTGTTATCGCCAACGCAAACGGTGGAGTCGTCGCGGGGGCGGTGGCCGAGATCAAGTTCACGGTTACTGGGAGCGTTGACGCAAGCGACATTACCTTCCACAAACCGAAGATCAGCCTGGGAAGTGCTGCAAATACTACGATAACCGGCTGGCAGCTCATCACCGGCAAGACCTACTACACGAATGTGGGAATCATCGATCACGTGCGTGTAGCGAACGACGTCTCATTCGCCCAGATGCAGGTTGGCAACACCGAAGTCTACGATGGCTCAACGGTGAACATGTACTTCCTCGATCGTCAGGGGAACCGTGTGAGCGGTTACGTAAACTCCGACTGTGTATTCGTCGAAGTGGTCGACCTTGATCAGGATGAGGATCAGTACCGCCGTGAGCGCATTGACGGCTTCTGGGATGGTGGACAGAATGTTCCGTTTGGTCCACAGGCGCTGAATACGTTCCATTGCGAGGACACACTAACCCAGACAAATTCGATCAACACACTGTTGGGTGACACGAATATCTTCAACAATAGCCCCGCAGGCAGTGCCGCTAGCATAACGGGTGATGGTACTACTGTAGCTCACGCTGGTTGGGCAAAGCTGTATGTCCTCAACCCGAGAAACGGTCGCTGGGCGACGGTGGATCTCCTGGAGACCGGGGTTGCCACGGGCGACTTTGTGTCAGTTACCTGTATCAACCTCACAATGCAGTACAGTTGTGTACCAACACTGGGCGTGAGGCCTGGCGATACGATCATTGCTGTTTACCAGGACCCGAGCAACCACTCCGACTCGGCGTGGATCTCGATAAAGGTAGGAATCGGGGGAGCGTCTACGGCTCAGGCGTCGTCGACGTTGTTCGTCGATGCAGAAGGTAACGAGATCGAGAGCTACTTCGAGAACGATGACGCATACGTAAAGGTCGTTGATCCGTCGCATGCTGGCGCATCGAAGCTGCTCAGTGCGGTTTCGATTAGCGAAGAGACCTATGATCTTGCGCCGCTCGTTGGCGAGCAGCCGGATACATTCATCACTGAAGCCATCAGCATGAGTGATCTGGGTGCGAAGGCGGGTGACACGCTCACTGCGACATACATCGACCCGACCGATCCGACGGACACCTCGTTGGCAACTGCCCTGGTGATCGCTTCAGCTCTGTCGGTGACCGACTTCTACGCCGGACCAAACCCATTCAGCGCCACGGTGGACTTTGCCTACCACGGTACAGGTATCGCCAAGACCTTCTCGGTTGCGGTGTACGACCTATCTGGGCACCTCGTCTGGAATAACGAAGCGACGAACGTCGCCAAGGTCACGTGGGACGGCATAAACGAAAGAGGCGCCTCTTTGGCAAACGGGGCATACATCTACGTGGTGATGGCGGCGGATGGCACCAATACCTTCCGTGGCAAAGGGACGGTCTTCATCAACAGATAGTGAAGAAAGGGATCTTCCGCTTTCCTAAGGTCCTGTTTCGCAGACGACGGTAAGGTTTTCTCAATCGAAGTAGCTGGTGACGGCCGATGTGGGCGACCTTACAGGTTCAGCACCTTTGCCTGGTTCGATACTGGGAACAGTACGGGATTCTTCGATTGGTCGGAGACGAGGGTGAATCTTAGTGTTGGGATTGGCTCCAACGTATCCGTAACCTTTGGGATAAGTGCCACTCAGGCTGGCACGAATTGGTTCAAGTTGGGAACGGAGGTTGTTTGGTAAGAATCTCCGTAATCCTTTAGGAATACCGGTTGATGTAAGAGCGGGCTCTGGGAGTCTTCAGAGCCCGCTTCTTGTTGTGTGCATCTGAATGGAGATGAAGGGCTGGAAGTCCGATGCTCAGTTCGCGAGTATCAGAGCGGCTCCTCGCTAGATTTGTCGGAGACAAATCGCTCAACGTTGGCGGCAAGCTCAGGCGGTGCGAACGGGTAAATGTAGCGTAGCCGCTTGTCTGCTACGTTGAGACACAAACCCACAAAGGAACGTTGCACACAAGGTGCGACGCTGCACAAGACAAAGCGACTCGATTCGTAGAATGGTAGCTTGTCTGCCAAGTTTATTCTGATGCGACAAAAGCTTCACATCAGACTCCACTATGCTAAGCGGCTTGATGCGGCTTCATTATGGACTCCAAATAGCTACAAGCCATCAAAACTGAATACCAACTCCAAAGATGAGTCCGCGTCGCAGGTGGTAACCGGAAAAGACGCTGGCATGTCCCAGGTTAATCTCCAGGCCGAGGACAACGCTGAGGAAGACTTCCGTCTCTATGTCTGGTTCAATCGTAATAGCAGATGGGGTCACAGCAGAGGTGACCGCTGGAGCAAGCGTCGTGTTCTGCAGGCCGATTCCACCTCCGAGCAGAAGACTGAGTCTTTCAGTTACTTGCAAGTGCAGGCGCAGATCGAGGTCTAGCTCCGGCCCAAGGTTGTACGTCTCTTCCGGCACTGGTGTGGTATCTCCAGTGAAGCGGATTGCCGTTGCAATCCCGAAAGCGCGGGCAATCCCGATTTCCATCCCGATGCTGTCCGCTCCCGCGTCGATCCCGATGGAGACGGGCAGCGACATACCATACCTTCCCGGGTAAGGCATTGCCTCTTGCAGGCGGGCATCGATGTCGATTATGTCCTGATCGTGAACCATAACAGTCTGGTTGAACGGTTCATATCCCATCTTGCTTAACGTGATCTCAGCCTTGCCTGCGGGAAGGATGAGGTCTTTGGGAGCAATGCCACGATCATGCCCGTTGACACGTATCTTCGCGCCGGCTGGCTGTGAGTCGATGTGCACGATCCCCTTTGGTTGATAGACGGTGAACTGCACCCAAGTTGAGGTCCATGTGGTGGAGGTAAGCGCCAGTGAGAGCTCCGTGACCAAAGCCTGTGGTTTCATGTCAAGTGGGCGAAACGGTGCCTTGGATGACGGCGACAATTGATCGATCGGTGCTTGTGCGAGGATGCCGACGACTGTCTCAAGCCCTTCCGGCCCACCGACCACGAAGTGGTACCCTGCACCAGGAAGACGGATCGTTCGTTGGTTGACAAACGCATCGGGTTGATAGCGATTGGGATAGAGAAGCGTGATTGCTCCCGCCGGGTCGATGTCGTACACGTAAAGAAAGCCTACCAGATTCGTGTCGGCAGAGATCGTGATTTCGATCCGATCTCCTGGAGCGTACATGTCCTTGTCAAGCGACATGCTAATTGCGCTGTCGCCAGGAACAGGCGTAGGAAGAACACCGGCAGGGGAGGTTGCACCATAGGAAGGAATACTAGCCACAAGTACCAGCGCAATTAAGACCAAGAGCAGCGATAGCAATCTGGTAACAGTCATGCCTTTCGCCTCCGCAGGATTAATGTCTACTCGCCCACCTCAGCGTGCAGCTTGTCCCGCATCTCCACCAACTTCTTGCGGAACAGCGTAGCCTGCGAAGCATCTACACCGTGCAAGCGGATAGGTTTCTTTCCAATACGTACAATAACTTCATTACCGTCGATTGAGAGATCCACACTGTCGATCGGCTGCTCACGATCGATCCCTGATGCGGCAAGGGATTTGTTAATCACCGCATGTGTGAATCTTGCGATACCTCGCTGTAAGAGCGAAGAGAAAGCCTCATTGCCGGATGACTTCCCCAGTTGAACGACGGCATCGTCGATATGGGCTTGAATATTCTTTGCCAATTCGATTGCAAGTGTGCCCCGTTCGGTGAGAATGAGCGTGAACATATCATCGCGATCGGAGAGACGCGCCACCTCCCCCATCCATGCGACCTCATATAGATGTACATGATCAAGCCCTTTCAGCTCACGCTTGCCTAGCGACATGTAGTGGCACCCGTGTGGCGGTGTCACCTCACGTACAAACGGTTTTGTGACAAGTATCTGCCCGCCCTTGGCCATACTGGAAACGCGCTGGGAAAGGTTGACGGAATGCCCGATGAAGTCAGCTTCCGTCATGATTGGTGTCCCGCTCGCTAGGCCGATTCCGATATCGATCGGCTCTCTCGGATGCTCCGTATTTCTCTTCCTGACAGCTCTATGTATTCCCACAGCGGCGTGCACAGCAGACGGCAACTCGGCGAACGCGGCCATGATTCCATCGCCCATCGTCTTGACGATAATCCCCGCTTGCTCCTCTATCTGCTCTCTCAGGAGCGCTTCATGCGTTTGAGAAAGCTCATAGGCGGCACGATCCCCCTCGCGTGCGGTGTACGAGGTGAACCCGCGGATATCACTGAACATCACCGCGATATCTTCGCGAGCTTCCACGCGTGCGCGTATCTGCTGCCGAATCTTGAGCGTGGTACTCCAGGACACTTTCTTTCACACTCCAGTTGGAAAAGATTCTTCCGTATTATATCATACAGAGAAGGGTTGAGACATCGACCGTAAGTAGGAGATTGACACAAGAGGAGGAACCAACAGATGGAGAAGAACGAAATCGCCGGTCTTATTGCGAAAGCGCCGCTGTTTTCCCACGTGACGAAGAAGGGGCTTGCCGCGATTGCCGAGAAGGCAGTCAGCAAGGAGTTCGCCGCAGGCACGAAGATTGTAAGCGCAGGAACTACTGGGACAGGGTTCTATCTGATACTGTCAGGTGGAGCTGAGGTTGTACGGGAGGACAAGGTTGTTGCAAAGTTTGGTGTTGGTGATTTCTTCGGTGAGATGGCGCTTATCGACGGAGCACCGCGATCTGCGGATGTCGTAGCGACAGAGGATACAGTCTGCTTGGTAATCTCGTTGTGGGCGCTTAAGGGGATTATCGCGGTGACTCCGGACATCGCAGTGGAAATGCTCGAGGAACTCGTGCAGCGGCTCCGAAAGACCGACCACGCGCTGAGTTAGAGCGAGTATGGTTCCTTAACATCTTGCGTCGTAACTTGATGTTGATCTCGCGGGAGGCGGATGCCAAAAGGAATTCACCACGAAGAGTGCGAAGGACACGAAGAATGGAATTTCAGGGGTTGTAGAATCGTGTGACTGGTTGTGCTCCTTAACGTGCTCCGAGAAGTGGGCCCCGGGTTATTGGAGTCAACGTGCGCGCAGTCCTCGCGCACAAGCTCGAGTTGAAAGGCATTGGTTTTGAGCTTCAACATCCACTACCGGTGAAGCACAAAAGCGTGTGAATCGACTGCGGCTACCGTGTGGATATTCTGGTAGAAGATAAGCTGATCATCGAGTTGAAGAGCGTCGAGCGGATTAAGGGGATACTTCCCCA
>Ga0208771_1001867_pt1 | contig 10696 bp, 8 predicted proteins | sample AntAceMetag02UKX_FD_184775 | JGI IMG/M metagenome (GOLD analysis project Ga0208771, IMG submission 184775) | Saline lake microbial communities from Ace Lake, Antarctica - Antarctic Ace Lake Metagenome 02UKX (SPAdes) (version 2) | ecosystem: Environmental > Aquatic > Non-marine Saline and Alkaline...
TCCGGGACCGGGGAAGGTGGGGGGAGGTGCATTTTAGCAATGCGTTGCCGGAGGATATGTGTTAATTTTTTGCGAACCTATTCTCATTTACCTGGGACCCCAGTCTCATTTATAATGGGACGCGACAGACTGACGTTCTTCAGACAAGAGAGCTAATATATTTGCTTGCAAGTTAGAATGAGGATAATCGTCAATAGTCAACTCTGACGCCAAATCGTCAGCGGACTGCTGAGTAGATTCTATTTTCTGCTGAATTAAGTCGATTTGGGACTTTACAAAAGCGGCGAGTCGTTCCCGTTCGATCTTCCCTGCAGTCCCGACGGTTTCAAGACTATGAGTTATTATCTGGTCACGAGCCGTCGCCAGTTGGTTGTTTAATTCCTCAAACCGTATAGATAACTCCTTCCTTCCTATTAAAACATTCAGGAAGTTCTCTTCGTCTTGAAAGTCGCTAGGAGAATAGAGAACTTTAGGATTGAAATTGAGCGTTATGAAAAAGAGAATGAGTAAGAGAACCGGAAACAACATCACAAACCAAATAAATATGATCTGGAGGTCTTTATTTACAAGAGCAAGCGCCACAGTGCCCGCAACTTCAGCCAGCGCAGCAAAAATAGCTATAACTGTTAGTGGGTTTTGAATCTTCTTAATTTTTTCGATCACCATTACCTCCTGGTTTGCCTCTATTCACCCAACGATAAGCTCACTCGCCGTGGCCGCAAAGCGGTCACGGTCGAGTGGAGCGTCTGGTTGGGCCTGTCTATTTATAAAGTGCGGTCAGAAAAGGGAACAATGCCTGCAGTATTCTAACCTGAGTGCTGAGGAGTTCCTCGGGTCCGCATTCATCTGGGGTCATCTTCCCGCTATATTTCCCGAAGACTTCTCCTGCCCGCTGTTTCTTTTTTCTGACCTCGCCAGGTGTACCATGATCGACGTCATGCCTAATAGCCGTTCTTAAAAACTTCACATCCATCGAAAACTCAGGAGGTGGAGAAGGAAGACGATCGCATGCGCCACTACCTTCATATACCAAAAAATATAGAGCATCAACAAACTCACCATATTGTTTGAGATCCAGACAGGGCGTCCCAATCTTCGTCAAGGCAGCAGACGACTCCGTAGTCATTTTGAATAGGTCTTCTCCGTGGATTGACGAATACTTCCGATTGATGTCATAAATAAGTTCGCGCGCGCTTTTTGCCAATTCATCCACATTCCTGGTCGCCACGTTAGTAGCTTCAGAATAAGAGCCAAGAAGTATCGAGAACCGGGGGGAAAACGTGGCTAAACGCTTTGTAAGGATGCTAATGCGGGTTTTTACTGAATCGCCACCTGTAGACCCAGAAGTGATGGCTTGCTGATAGCGGAGAAGCTCACGGTCAGCGGCCTTTACTCCTCGCTCGACCTCGGAAGAAAGTTGCTGAAAAAATGCTTCGGTAAAATCTCGAAATTCTGCTGCTGCGGTGTCGGACCTCAGACCTTGGCTATAGACCCGCCCTGCGAGCATACAGATTGAGAGAGTATTTGCACGGTTCCTCACGGATGAGCATTTATCTGGGAAGGCCTTGTCAAGGAAATCCAGGGCACCGCTAATTTTCTTTGCCGTTTCTGAAGATTTGCTAAAAGTCTTGTTATCTCGAAGCAATGACTCCAGTTGAAGATACCTCATCTGAGGTTGTATGCCCCGGGATTCAACAAATATCCATTTAGCCACAGTTTCGAAATGAGTATATCGTGTATTTCTCAGACCGATTTTCTGGGCGAAAAAGTGTTTGCCGGCCATTTCATGGCAGAAATTTCTAAGATCTCCAGAGATAGCGTTGATCTTTTCTGCCGTGTTTAGCGGTGTACCAAGTTGAAGTCGTTTGAACAGTTCTTCCAGGTCTTCATCTGACATATCTTCAATTTCTTCAATCTCAATCTGGAAATCGTCGAAGTTATCCGAAATCTCATCATCTAGTTCTCTGTATTTCGCAGCACCAAAGAGCTTGGCTGTAGCCTCGTCAAGTTCGAATTGACCATCGAAAAATTCAAAAATGGCGCTCAACCTCTGTTGACCATCTACACACTCAAATGTTCCATCATCGAGTTTTCGGAAGTAGAACTTTGGGAGATGCCACTGTCTCAAGATAGAATCAATTAGTAGGCGCTTCTTTGCATCTGACCATACCTCTTCACGCTGAAAGTCTGGCATCTCGATACGATCGCGCCTTTTGTATATCTTATCAATCGCCCGACTGCGAATTTCAATTTTCATCATGTTCCTCCTTGGCCCAACGTAGAGCTAAGCGGCCGGAAGGGGCCGACCAAAAAACTATGCTACCCCGGAAAAGTCCGGCGAAATAAAAATGTTTGATAGCAGCATTAGCCCTTCCGGTCTGCTTGAGCGATTGGTTAGGAAACATTATCAAAAAACGTTCCGTGTCGAAGTGAAGCTGAAACTGTGATCCCCTCGAATTCTTGCACCGTCATGTGTTGAACGGGATTAGGTGCAATTCGTACTGGAGGACGCTGTAACTGTTGCGCTTGCAGTGGCTTCTCTCCGACCACTGACAAGTCTGCCCCAGCCGGGAACAGATCAGACTTGATTTCGTGAACCAAACCGTAATCCTTTGCTTCTTCTGGATTAAGTGTGGTCCTGGCGTTCATATCTTCCTGCACCTCATTGGCGGATTTCTGGGTGGTGTCGGCGATAACCCGTGCAATATTCTGATAATCTATCTGGAGACCTTTCAATCGTTCCTCAAGCCCTTTCTCATCCAAGGACTGATTTCCCCGGAAATTGGCTTGAACACCATGGATGAGGAAGCGTGCATGAGGGACTGAGAACCTGCGGTCTCCCGCACAAAACACGACAACTCCGATGGAGTCAACACTAGCGAAATTATATGTATAGACCTCAATGGGTGCACCTTTAAGGAAGTTGCAAATGGAGAGTCCATGGAAGACTGAACCACCAGGCGATGAAATCATCAGATGTAACCGCTCAACTTGCTCCCTCAATTTAGCATCAATGATACGGAAAAGCTGATCCGTTGTCTCCGAAAGTACCGGAGCCATGAATCGAATGTATGCTTCTTTCGTCATGGTTTCCTCCTTTTGTTTCCTAACGAATATTGATTGGATAGAAAGAATCCTATCATATTCAATATGATAGAGCGCAGAAGCATCTTAACCCTCATAGGCTCATGACGCAACGGTTAATTTTCGCCAGTAATTTTCGCCAACCTCAGGCACAGACATGGCGCAGTGGTAGTCCTATGATCGAACCGGATTTTGAATCCCTACCCTTGAAATCTTCTATTAGTAGAAGGTTAAGGAGGGAAAAATCCGATGGGAATTTACAAGAAAAAAAAGATCATCCGGGCGTATTCTCGATTTCCCCGGCTGAGGATTCGGGATCTTATGTTTGGGGACATCATCAATTGGACGCCCGGGCGGACTGTCTGGCGGCCTGCGGCGAACTGGATGGAATCGGCCGCCCAACGGGGAATTATCGCCTTCCAGCGCTGGAAGTATCCCAATTCTCCCCGGATTTACAGCACCCATTCCATCATCCACCTGATGGAAGGCGTTTGCTGGAACGTCACTGCGCCCCGGGCGGATTACCTGAGACTTCAGGAAGGAAAGCTTAATCAGAATAAGGTGTATATCGTTTGTCGTTATCGGGACTTCAGGGTGAAGACTGCGGCTGATCGGAAGATCATTTACCACGAAATCGAACTTCTTGACGAAAGCGCCTATGACGCGCCACAACTGCTGGCAATCCTCATTCAGGAATACCTTGGGTTTCCCGAAGAAAATTATCTTCACCTCCTGGATCCCCGAAGGAAGATCGTCTGCAGTCCGGCCGTCCGGGGGCTCTGGGTCAAGCTCTGGCTGGAGAAAGGCGGGGAGAAAAGCCGCTTCCGGCGTCCGGGAGGGAAATTGCACGTCGAGAGGACGCCACCGGCGCTGATGGAGAATCATGAAACCTTTAAGATTGTGGGGATATTGGAGGGGGGGTTTATTCAAGATTAAACGTTGTTAAGAGTCTTCTTTTCAACGTTGGGATAAAGTTTGTCGATTTCGGCTTGGATTTGGATAGTTTTTGAGATTGCGGTCACAACAAGACAATAATGCCGGATATCTTCATGAGATAGGATTCTACCCTTCCGATCTTTAAGCCACTTATTCGACACCTGATAGCCACCAATATGATATGTCCAGACTTCAGGTTGTACGTCCGTGAAGTATTGGGTTTCATTGATATAAACCATCTTCTCTTTTTCATCATATAGAGGTTTTTCTACCCGATTATTCCCTTTGCCAATAAACCGGCAGATCGGCTTGTCTAATTCCGGAGATTTGAGGAGATGCAGGTCGGAAATTTTCTTCCCGAGTTTTGCCATCTTCGAGAATATCACTTCGTCGGAAGTAAAAGGAATTCGGGGAAAGTCTATTTTTAGGAATTCAGAGTATTTCCTTCGAAAAATATTTGAATAGGAAACGGCATAGAGATAGAAAACCATTTCTCTTGGAGATTTAATGAAATCAGGAATAACTCTATAATCAATATTGACTCGCTTTTTATCTCCTTCTACTAAACTAAATAGATCATCTTTAGTAATATCAGGATAAAGATATAAAGGCGCAATATAAGAGACTCCCGCACCAGCTGATTTATTTCCAACAGCGCACTGGTCTATTATTATTTCAGAGACGAGAAGTGAAAATTCATAATTCGGAGAATGAGGTCTTGTAAACAATAAACCTATGTTACTTTTTATCATTGGTCCCAAAACTTTTTTTACTGTTCTCCAGACTAAAGAATCATGATAAAAAATCCACCTTGTATCAAAAGGGCGGTAGAGAACAGGCAAGCAATAATCTTTAATCTCTGAATCGGATATTCCCTGAAGCTTCTCCCACGCTTTTCGAATATCCCATCCTTTCTTTTTGCGAATATTAAAACCTTTATGGAGCATATCGTCAGAGAAATCGCTATTTTTGAAGAGTCTTATCCTATTTATCAGCGTGTTTTTATCAAAATCTATAACAAACGCATCCCGAGCAGTCGTCATTCCTACTCCGTTCAATGGAAATATGTCGGTGATCTTCGAAAACGTTTGGTAAAGTTCGAGAAGAGCCTCATCACGTGGGATGAAGAGATAAAATTCAGGCTTCGGTCGTATTAGCTCCCATTTTGTTGACTTAAAGTCCTTTTTCTCCAGGTAGGAATATTTTTCTTTCCTCAAACCCCAAAGATCTGCGTGGTAAATCTTCTTTTTCAGCCCTGGCTTTTTGATGAAAAGACCAATCGCTACTCCTGTTCTTATATCGAATACATTTTCATCTTTCGATCCGTCGGGGCATTTCTCTTTTTTTAGTGAATTGCCGTGGAGGTCGAGAAGATAGATATGGTCGAAACTTTTCATTAAGGACCGGCGCATCCCCCGGAAGGTGGGATTATCGAGGTATGAGTGATTGGTGATAAATCCCAAAACCCCTTCCCCCGCTTGATCGATCTTCCATTGGGCAAACCGGATAAACTTAACGTAGTCATCCTGTAGCCATTTAGAATTTCTCTCTCCAAGAGGCTTTCCGTCCACCTGATAATAGTCCTTGATCTCCTTGCTGATCCATTCTCCAATGTTGGAAGAATGCCCTGAATATGGAGGGTTGCCGAGAATAACGAGGATGGGAACCTCTCTCTTGACTTTCCCCGCCAAGCGTGACTCCTGGGCTAAAGATGACATCCCCGGCAGGTTTGATTGAGCGAGTTCCTTCATCTCCAACGTGTTGGTAAGGTAAAGCTGAAAACGCTCATCCCCTGAAATTCTACAACCAGCTTCTTCCAGAAGAAAACCGATCTTTAAATGACCAACGGCATAAGGAGCCATCATAATCTCAAAAGCGAAGTAATTTTTAAGGATATGGTTTTTAACAAAGCTCTCTTTCGCTCCCTCTCCATATTTCCCGGAAAATTCTTCGATAGCGATGCGAGCCGCCTCAGCGGGAAAGGTCAAGGTCCCAGCAGCAGGGTCCAGAAGGCGGACGGACGAATCGGCCAGTCCATCACTGATATTGAAATAATCTTTTAAAATACGATGGATGGAACGCGTTATATAGGAAACTACCGGTTCGGGCGTGTAGTAAACACCGAGCCGCTCACGTTCTTTGGGGTCATACTCGGATAGGAAAGTCTCGTAAAAATGGACTATAGGGTCTCTTCCTTTATGTTCGTGAAAGTACTTATTGAGAGTAGCGTTCACATCGGCAACGCTTAACACTTCCGAGATATCGTCAATAATCCATTCCATTTGAGGAGGGATCTCTTCGAGAGAGATAAAACGAAAAATATCCCGGAGGATGCCGATTGTATGAGGTATATTATCAAATGCTTTCCGCCTGCTAAAACTACCGGTGGTTTTCACCCGGGCGGCGAAAAGTCCGTAGGTTACGGTTTGGGAATAGAGATCGGCGAAATCATCATAACTCAGCCCGGATATGAGGTGCGTCTGGAAAGCTTCATAAAATCCAAGCAGGAAACCGCTGCCCTTTTCTTTTTGTGTTTTAAGTTCCTCCGCAACTACCTGCTCTTTGAGAAAACGAGTTCTCTTAGCCAACTCTACAGCCAGCGTTTTAGCGGAATATTTTTTAGGCAGTGAGAAGGCAACAAATTGCTCGATCAGTTTAAAAAAGTCCTCCACCTTTTCAACTGGGGGAACTGTTTTAAGTTGGTAGATAATAAAAGGGCGCCCGATTTGAACGGAGTTAACCAGATTCCCGTCACGGTAGAGGCGGAACTCAAAAAAGTTGGTGAGGATAAGGTTGGGGAAAGTACTCCGATAGCGGGTCAGCTGCTCGCTATTCTCCACGGTATTCAGATTGGTTACAGTTGGATTTTTAGCCTCTATGTAGCCGATGATATGTTGCTTGCCATCCCAGACACGGAAATCAGGGTTGCCAGCTTCTGTTTGTTTCGGGAGCGTAGTTATTTGAACTTTTCTCTTGTCGACTTTCTCGGCACAGGAAGAAACAAGGCCGCTTAGATCCGAGTAATAACTTTCTTCTCGGGCATCCCCGGTCTGAGCTACCTGAAAGAGCCCCCTCAAATATTCTTTCAATAAAAGCTCATCAGTTTTCATTATTGATCAGTCCTAGTTCGTTGAAACTACGGTCAGACTCATTCTCTGCTTTAATACTGACAGAAACATCATTGACCAGTCCACACCATTGCATTGCAAAATACTAACAGAATCTCACGGAGTTTGAAAATATAAAAGGATTGTAATATGTAATATGGATGTGGGAGCGAAAGATGGGTTACACTGGAAAATTCCTGAAATACCAGCAGAGCGGAGCCGTCAGCGGCCTCGGACGACGACCGGGAGCCCGTCGAACGGGTAGGGAGCATACGAATGATGGGGATAGCATTAATCAGCTATTCTCGACGACTACTTCCGCTTCAGTGGCCCCGGTGTCAGCAAGTTGAAGTAGCTCGGCTGATTCAATCTCTGGCATTTGTTCAACTTCGCGTAGCTTCCGTTCCATTGCACGTGTCCGTTTGCCAGTATCTTCGACCGTCCGTCTGGCTGCCTCGAGCTGTTTCCAAAGCTTGCCGAGCACGTCACCAAACTTGCCAAACTCTGTCTTCACAGCGGCCAGTATTTGCCATACTTCGCTGGAACGTTTCTCGATTGCCAGAGTCCTGAAACCGATCCTTAAACTGGTCAATATAGCGGCAAGAGAAAAAATCAGGGGCAAACCCCAAATACTAAGTTTAAAGCCAGGCAATAATTCCTTGAATTCTTCTCTCCAACTATCAAACTTCCTTTAATTTCTCCTGAATTACTTTGTTGACTTGCCTGATCTATCCCCCAGTTAGTCAAACTTAGGAATTGGGGTGTTACCCTGCTCCTTTCATCCTCCGATTTATAATGCCCGGGAGAGTATTTTGGCTAATTCTTTCTCGCTCAACTCTACCGGGTTCCCTTTCATACTGCTGGAGTTTTTCGCTTTAGCGACAACCATCGCGATATCATCGGCTTTGATTCCGAATTGGGATAGCGGGGGTATGGCCAGATCCCGGCAGAGGTTGCTGACCCAATCAACTCCGTCCTCGGCGGTGGTGTTTTTGTTGCCAGTGACGATCACGGCAGCTTCGCGGTAGCGGGAGAGGGCGGGGGAGGAGGGTGATCTTTCGCGGAGCGCCCGGATGTTGGCCTCCATCACCAGAGGCAGGAGCCGGGCGCAGATGGCCCCATGAGGGGCCGGAAACATTCCGCCTAATGGCCCGGCAAAACCATGGGCCGCTCCCAGACCGGCATTGGCCAGGGCCAGACCGCCGAAGAGCCCGGCCAGTGCCATATCCGTCCGGGCCGGGATGTCATCTCGATCTTCATAGGCGCGGCGCAATGACCGGGCGGCCCGGCGCAGTCCTTCCCGGCAGATGGCGTCGGTCAGGGGGTTGGCTTTCCGGGATACAAATGGTTCTAAAAGCTGGGTGAAGGCGTCCAGGCCGGTAGAGGCGGTGATGGCCGACGGCATCGAGACGGTCAGGAGAGGATCGACCAGTGCCACCCGGGGGATCATCAGGGGGCTGCGCATACTAACTTTGACCCGGTGCTCGGGAGAGAGGAGAACTCCGTTCCGGGTTACTTCGGCCCCGGTCCCGGCGGTGGTGGGGATCGCGATATAGGGAGCGGGAGGGAGTTCAATCTTAATTCCCTTCCCGATTACCTCCAGGTAGTCCATCAACTCTCCCCGGTTGGTCAGAAGCGCCGCGATCACCTTCCCGGTATCAAGGACACTCCCGCCGCCGATTCCGATTACCAGGTTACAATCGGCCGCCCGGGCCTCCTCGATTAATCTTAAAACAAGGACGGTGGTTGGTTCACCCTTTACCTGGAGGGTGATGTGATTTATCCTGGCCCGGTCCAGTTCATCGATCAAAACATCAGCCCGTTCCAGTGTCCCCCCGGTGACCAAGCAGGCCCGACTCCCCAGTCCGGCCGCGATTGGACTAATCTCCCGGATGCTCCCCGTCCCGAAGATAATCCGTCCAGCAGTGGCAAACTCGAATTGGGGAATGGGGAATGGGGAATGGGGAATGGCCTGGATCTGTCGTGTCATGTCTTGATTTAAAGTTATCACTTTTCCTGGTTAAATCTTCCTGTTATTTCCCTCCACCTCACCCCCCTTTTTTTAGCCGCAAACCAGCCGTCGTTCTTCGAACTTCCGCCTTTGCATACTCCGGAGCAAAGTGGACACCTAATCCGCTCCAAAGTGGACACTCAATCCGGAGCAAAGTGGACACCCAATCCGCTCCAAAGTGGACAGTGATTCCGGGGCAAAGTGGACACTTTTTTCATGATTTCCGGAATAGGTGTCCACTTTACTCCGGAATCTGAGCGGCTTAAAGAAATATTTTATAGCGACGCTGGATAACTAGACCATACTGAACCTTTTTAACCCTTTAAAAGAAGGTTCATATGGCTAATAGGAGGTTATCTATGCGTAAGACGAGAGAGATCCTACGGCTGAAGTACGAACTGAAGTTGAGCAATCGGAAGATTGCCCGTAGCTGCAGTATATCACCCGAGACCGTAGGTAAGGTACTACGGAGAGCAGAAAAGGCCGGCATTACCTGGCCACTCCCCGAAAAAGCAGACAATGCTTGCCTGGAAGAGTTCCTTTTCGGGAAACAAACCATTTTCTCCGGAGCAAAACGCCCCCTCCCCGATATGGAGTATATCCATCGGGAACTGCGCCGCAAGGGTGTGACGCTCCGCTTATTATGGGAGGAATATCTGTCAGAGAACCCCGACGGATATCAGCATAGCCAATTTTGCGAATACTACAGTCGCTGGAAAAAGAAGCTTCACCCCACCATGCGGCTACCCCACAAGGCCGGGGAGAAAATGTTTGTAGACTGGGTCGGCCATACTATCCCGGTAATTAATCCACAGACTGGTGTTAGCAACCCCGCCAGCATATTTATTGCTGCCCTGGGGGCAAGTAATTATACATTTGCCGAAGCATTCTCCAATCAGAAGCTTCCTCAATGGATTGCCGCTCATTGTGATGCCTATGAATATTTCAAAGGTGTCGCAAAGATAACCGTACCGGATAATCCCAAGACGGCTGTTAACAACGCCTGCCGATATGAACCCGATATGAATGCCACCTACCTGGAGATGGCCGAACATTATGGTACTGTAATCATCCCGGCCAGGGCAAGAAAACCCCGTGACAAGGCTAAAGTTGAAAATGCCGTACAGAACGCGGAACGGAGTATTCTTGCCGCACTGCGTAACCAAACCTTTTTCAGTGTGGCGGAGGTAAACAGAGCCATAAAAAAGCTCTTGGTTAAGCTAAACAGCAAACCATTCCAGAAGCTGGAGGGATCCCGATTAAGCCTGTATGAAGAACTTGAAAAGTTGGTACTCCTACCATTACCGGAACGACGATACCAGTTTTCGGAATGGAAGAAGGCCAAGGTGAACATTGATTATCATATCCAGGCAGACAAACACTTATATAGCGTACCGTACAGACTGATACACCAACAGGTAGATGTCCGACTGACGGGTCAAACGGTGGAAATTTTCATCAGAAGACAGAGAGTAGCTGCTCATCGCCGCAGTTATGTAAAGGGACGATACACAACTGATCCGGCCCATATGCCAGAAGCTCATCGAAAACACCTGGA
>Ga0208771_1001869_pt1 | contig 10690 bp, 10 predicted proteins | sample AntAceMetag02UKX_FD_184775 | JGI IMG/M metagenome (GOLD analysis project Ga0208771, IMG submission 184775) | Saline lake microbial communities from Ace Lake, Antarctica - Antarctic Ace Lake Metagenome 02UKX (SPAdes) (version 2) | ecosystem: Environmental > Aquatic > Non-marine Saline and...
GAGTTGATCGTCGGCCCATCGTCAAGCAGCGAGGCTGATACGTTCAACCCTAAATTATCCTCGATTGTCGTTATAAGGGAGGGATCACCACTGAGATTGTTCCAGTGGTGGTTTATCGACGCGCTAAACGAGATCTCATCCTGTCGCAGGCGCTGTGAGAGGGAGAGTCCTGCCGAATCGCGTCGCGAGCCGGGGAAGTACGAGCCGACAGAGAAGACCTGCCCGCTGAGGTAGTATGGCGTGGTATTGATCTGGGTGCTAAAGAAGAAGGCGCGGCTAGAGAGATCCCCATCCAGTCCCAAAGCCCCCTCCATACGCATCGTCCAATCGTCGAGCGGCTGCGCACTTGCTGTTAAACTCCACACCATCTGTTGCGAGGTTTCACTACGCTTCTCCATGTGAGCAATACCAAGGCGAGCTACGGATGGGCCGACGGCAAACCCGATCCCGCCACGTGCCTCCGTACTGGATCCACCAGCAACCAGTGCTAGCTTGTAGTAATCCGCATCGATCAACAGACTTCCGCCACGTCCGTATACGCTGAGTAGGTCCGTGATCTTCTGCGATATATCGCCAATCTTATACGTTGACGGATTCAAGCGATACGATAGATAGAACGAATTGAGATCAAGTGGGTCGGGACCGAATATCGAGGAGAATCTCAAGTAGCTTGAGAAGTACCCATCGAGAACACCACCGGACACAGAGAACGTGAGGCTGCTGTCAAAGTCGCCCGTGAACACATTCTGACCGAACGATAGTCGCAAGCGAGCAGGCAGCTCCTCCATCAACGTTCCCCCTACCGCCTGCGGAGAAGGAGGAAGAATCGTTGTAAACAGCGATGCCTCCTTCTTCACTCCCGCATAGAGGATCGATGTGACGGTAAATGACAGGAGATCACGTCCGGAGCCTGCATCGCTGGGTACATCGATTGTCACTGTCACCGTGGCGCGCTCTTGCGGTGCGAGGTTGATGGTGGAGTCGGAAACAGCAACGGAAAACCTCTCTGTGGAGCTCACCTCGATATCCATCGTGTCCTGAGCATTCCCCCGATTGACGACGATCACTTCGTAGGTGACGATCTTTCCGGGAGCCACGCTCTGCGGATTAGGCATGATGACATCCAGCTCGTTGACCGGGCTCACCGTCATCGACGCGCTCGCTGTTGAACTCTCTGTCGGGTTGCTTTGAGAGGCAGCTGTAAGTGCGACACTGTACTCTCCTGCAGTAGCGCCAGGAGGGACAGTCACCGTGATAAAGAGAGTTCCCTCTTCACCGGGATCGAGCGACAGCGTAGTCGGTGCGCCTAGGATTCCCCAACCAGGGGGAACTGTGAACGCAAGATCGAATGTATCAGCACTTGCGCTATCGTTGGCAATCGAAAAGACCTGCGTGGCAACGTCACCCGGGGCGACCTCCTTATCTGACGAGAGAACGCCTACGTTCACGCCGGAAAAGCCGGAGAAAGAAACAGCAAGTATCAAACAGATCATCAGCGCGATGGTCTGCCAGGATCGTGATCGCTTCATCATAGCGAAACAAGGTTAAATGGAAGCACGAGTCTCCACAAGGACCCACAAATGGTTACTGCAGGACCTCTGTCGTTCGCATCCGTGACGTTTGTCACTGTTCTGTGCGCATCGTCAAGTCCCGAAGATCCTATCCCCCGCATCGCCAAGGCCGGGAAGGATGTAGCCATGGTCGTTTAACTCACGGTCCAGTGCAGCCGTGTAGATCGGGACGTCGGGATGAGCCTTGGAAAAGGCGTCGACCCCCTCTGGGGCAGCGACAAGACATAGAAACTGAATCTTCCTCGCGCCTTCTCGTTTGAGAATGTCAATGCCCACGATTGCGCTTCCTCCGGTGGCGAGCATCGGGTCAACAAGGATCACCTGTGCCTCACGAATGGCCTGTGGGAGCTTCGCGTAGTATTCCACCGGTTGCAGTGTCTCAGGGTCGCGATACAGGCCGATATGCCCCACTCTGGCCGTGGGAACAAGGTTGAGAACGCCTCCGAGCATCCCCGTCCCGGCACGCAGTATCGGGACGAGCACAACCGGTGTATCGAGCACCTTTCCCGTCATCATCTCCAAGGGAGTTGTCACTTCAACGTTGCGCAGCGGGTAGTCGCGGGTGATCTCGTAGACCATCAAGGCAGTCAGTTCTTCGAGGAGCAGCCGGAAATTGTGATTCTTCGTGTTCACGTCCCGCAATCGCGTCAGCTTATTCTGGATCAGCGGGTGATTGATGATGTGCAGATTCGACATTTACGCCCTCCTAATTTCGAAGAAGATACCAGCAAGAGCGGCGCCGGGCAAGTAACATTGTTTCCGAATGAATTCACGAGTTATGATCGTCTGTGGAGGTGCGAAAGATTATGCGACAGATCCAGTGGAACGAACAGGTGGATACACTGAAGGACGCATTGAATGGTAACGGGGTGTTCCTCGTCGCTTTGGACAACAATGGCCACGCCAACCCGATGACGATCGGCTGGGCGCAGGTGGGCATCGTGTGGAGCAGGCCAACGCTGACCGTGCTCGTGCGCAAATCCCGCTACACCTACTCCTGCCTTCTCGAAGGACCAGACTTCACGGTAAACGTCCCCGCTAGAGGCAGGCTTGGCGAAGAACTCCTGTTGTGCGGAACCAAGTCGGGACGAGATGTGGACAAAGCCGTCGCCTGTAGCCTCACGATGGAACAAGCGCAGATTGTGGCAACACCGATCATCGCTGAGTGTCACGTGCACTATGAGTGCAAGATAGTACTGCGCAAAGAGCTCTCTGCTCGTGACTTTTCCGCTCCGACAATCCTGAAGAAGTATTACGAAGGAGGCGACCACCACATGATCGTCATCGGGGAAATCGTTGCGGCGTACACTACATGAGACGAACGCCTATCATCTGAAGCGCTTGGAGCTAGCCGGAGTATCGGCTTGACTTCCTAGTTCATTCCTCATTAAATGGGGATACGAATATCAGTATCGAAAGGATTGATCAAGATATGACTGAGACATTCTATGAGATTCGCAAGATGACAGTAGATGACGCAGAGGCGGTGGTGGAGTTGTCGCAGCTCTTTGAACCTGTCTCTACAACACTGTGGCGAGGGCTCGATGCCAAAGAGGGAATTGATTGGGTGCGGGAGCGGCTCGACCTCCCTGAGTGGGCCGGTTTCGTTGCCGAGGTTGAACACGATCTCATTGGGTTTGCCATCTGCAAGGACATGAATGACGACACGCGTGGTTTTGTTTTTCCGCAGGCAAACGAGACGGTACACCTTCTCTACTTGGCCGTCGATGAGGCGTTTCGCGGACAGGGTGTCGCTCGCGCGCTCCTTGCGGAGTGCGAGAAGCTGGCGCTCGCGTGGGGACGAAGCGGATTGCTTCTTGACGCCGCCAGCGACAACCCAGCCTTGCGCATCTATCAGCGCTTCGGATTCCGAGAACTCGGATCGCTTGTCTTCCTGCGCAAGAAGCTGTGAGCTTCTTCTACTCTGGCAGCGGAACCTGTATCTCCTTGCTTAGTGGATCAGACATTGCACCGTTCGAATCGACGACAACGAGTTCCACTTTAGAATCAGTCGTCTCAACCACGTACCTTACCGTGAGAACCTTATCAGCCACAGTCATTGTTGTGCCAAGTGGAGCGATGGGAGGAATAATCGTTACCCCGTCTTCTTCGAATACCCACATGTACTTCACGATCTCATCTCCGTCGGGATCGGTCTATCCTGATGCGTCGAGCACAACGACAAGTTGACTGTCAAGATCATCGAGATCAACACTGCGCGTAACGGTAAACGACGCCACCGGCGGGTTATTAGGGAACAGGAAACAACCACCGACTGCGATCACGGCCATCAACAAAACAGCAAGTGACATCAGACGCCATCTGTTCATAGAACCACCTCCTGAAACCACAATACTAGAAACGCCATGAATGATGCTAATTCCTTGCCGCATCACGCAGTACGCGTGCGACAAGCTCGCCTATTACTTCGCGCCTGTAGTCGGCGCTGGCACGCACATCGTCGATCGGCGATACGGCCCGCGTTGCAGCCTTCTTTGCTTGATCGATCAATGAGGGAGTGATTTCCTTCCCGGTGAGTTCTGCCTCCAATTTGTGCAGTCTAATTGGGCGTGGAGCAACGGACCCGGCAGCAAAACGAATCTCATCGATCGTGTCATCCTTCGTGCTGACGAGTGCACCGAGTGAGGCAATAGCGATGATCATCGCCTTTCGCCGGCCAACCTTGTGGAAGAAGGAAGAGAACTTCACACTTGAAACAGGAATCGATACTCCTCGTACGAATTCATCGCTTGCTAGGGCGGTTTTCCCCGGAGCTATGAGAAACTTCTCCACCGGGATACGGTGGTCCCCTTCAGCGCTGGTGACGATTACATCTGCCCCGTAGAGAAGGAGAGGAATGGCGCTGTCCGCCGCAGGGGAGGCGTTCACCAGGTTTCCCCCTAACGTGGCACGGTTCCTGATCTGGGTCGATCCTAGGGTACACAGTACCGTTTTCAGCAGCGGGAGCTTCCCTGCAATCACTGGGTCGGCGATGATCTCCTCTACGGTTGTTGCGGCACCGATGATCACACGACCATCCTTCTCTTCGATTCCCCGCAATGCTTCTGTATCCGAGATATCAAGCAGTAATTCGGGATCGATCGCTCCAGAGCGCATCTTGACCACGAGGTCGGTTCCCCCACACAGGATGCGCGCTCCCGGTTCCCCGATCTGTTCGAGTAGTTCCGGTATCGCCTCAATCTTCACGTAGTGACGCATTTTCATCCTCCCTTGACATCCTCGGGCCGATCAATGTCGATCGTTACCCCGGGATCGTCCACTTCAACCAATACGAGATCATCCTCGTGTTGGGAGATGTAGTTGCGAGCGCCAATCTCCCCACGCAACGTAGGGATTAGCTCCTCGCGGCACCCACAATCGAGATAAACCGGAAACCCGCGCACTCCTTTGTAGACCGGGGCGACGATTTTCGCTCCTTCCAGCGCCCGTGCAGTCACCTTACTTACTGCCTCTGCCTTCACGTAGGGCATATCCGCGTGAGCAACCAGGAAGCCCGCAGCATCCGGAGAGACGAGGCTTACTCCAAGTGCAAGCGAGCTTCCCATCCCGCTCTCGTAGCTCACGTTTTCCCCTACGATGCAACAAGAAAGGTCAATCTTCTTCTCAATCTCTTCAGCCCTGTAGCCCAAGATCACAATCACTCGCTCAATCCCAGCCTCTCGCAAGGTCCGGATTACCAGCGTCAATGCTGGCCTTCCATCGATCTCGACAAGCGGCTTGATCGCCCCCATGCGCTCGCCCTTCCCGGCAGCAAGAACAATCGCTTCGATCGCGGAGATCCTGCTCAATCGTTTCCCTGTCGCATCAGTTGTGCCGCGTAGCGTACCGCATCGAGGATCTTCGCATAGCCGGTACAGCGACACAGATTTCCCTCCAGCGCGGCCATGATCTCCTCATCGCTCGGATCGGTGTTTACCGTGAGGAGTGCGTAGGTGGACATTATGAACCCGGGGGTGCAAAACCCGCACTGCACCGCCCCTTTCTCCACAAATGCTCGCTGGATCGGATGAAGTTCCTCCCCTTTTGCAAGCCCCTCTACAGTAAGTATCTCCTTTCCGTTTACCTGTGGGGCAAGTACGAGACAGGAAGCGATCGCCTTTCCATCGATGACGACAGTGCAGGCACCGCACTCCCCCTCACCGCATCCCTCTTTGGTACCGGTCAGTTGGAGGTCGTCACGGATTAGGTCGAGGAGGCGTTCGTCCTCACGTACATCCCGCTCTTCGACGCGTCTGTTCACTGTAAACGTGATCTTCATAGGTGTTCCTTCACTGTGGCAAGAGAGGGCTCGATCTCGATTGCTGTCCCGGCAACACGCCTGGCGGTGACGATGTCCTTGAGTCCGTTTCCGGTGACCATCACGGCTGCTCTCTTCCCGGTGATCTCTCCTTGTGTCGCCATTTTCAGCAGCCCGGCAAACGGAGCTGCACCGGCTGGCTCGGGGAAGACGCCGGTCTTCCTAGCCATCGTCGCAATTGCCGCCATGATCTGTTCGTCGCTCACGGTGATGAAGTCACCGCCATTTGCGTGCACGTACTTCACCGCCTTCACGATGTCACGTGGCTTTCCGACGCAGATGCTATCGGCCACGGTCTCCGCCTTGATGTCATCGATGGCGACAGTCTTTCCATCGTACTTGGCGAACGCAGCGGCGATCGGTGCTGAACCCTCCGCTTGCACTCCGATCACCTGCGGAAGGTGATTGATCATCCCAAGCTGCTGTAGCTCTGAGAATCCCTTACAGATTCCACTTACCACCGAGCCATCGCCGACACCGACGAAGACGACATCCGGCGGATCCCATTTTAGCTGCTCGGCAAGCTCCAGAGCCCCTGTCTTCTTCCCTTCAACGAGGTATGGGTTCACCGCTGCCGAACGATTGTACCAGCCGAACTCGTCTGCCGCTTCCGCCGCGAGGTCGTAGGCGACATCGTACGATCCATTTACGAGGAATACCTTCGCCCCATAAATAAGAAGCTGGGTCACCTTTGCCTCGGGCGCCGTGCGTGGAACGAAGATCATCGTTTCAAGATCGGTCGCCGCGGAGAAACCGGCAAGGGAGCTCGCCGCGTTACCTGTAGAGGCGGCAGTGACCACGCGTTTCCTCTTTTCTTGCGCCTTTATCACAACGACCGAGCTGGCGCGATCCTTGTACGAGGCAGTCGGGTTCTGGCCATCGTCCTTGATGTACAAGGACTTCAGTCCGTGCTCGGCAGCCAGCTTGGGAAATTCATACACGGGCGTGTAGCCAACGCGTAGCGGCTGGATAAACCTGCGATCCTCGATAGGAAGTAGCGGAAAATATCGCCACATCGAGTGCTCGGTGTCACGCGCCAGCGTCTCTTTGTTGAATTGCTTGGAGACCTGCTCGTAGTCATATATGACTTCTAACGTTCCGCGGCGTGGCCCGCAGTCCGGGCAAGTGTACTCGATATTCTTCTCGCGGAACTCTCGCCCGCATGTTATGCAACGTAACGCCTTTACCTCTCCCATCCTGATCCTCTCCTTTCTCTACTCTGCCGTTACTTTTGCGAAGAACGGTAGCGTCTCCCCTACGCCACGCCACACAGTGACCATCGTGGCGATGTGCAGAAGAGACAAGTTCCCGTCGAATTCTTTTTTCAGATGCATGCATTCAATTGTCAGTTGTCGTGAGAGCGTGATCTCTACGTGTTCGTCCTCGTACACCATCTTCTCACCACTGAATGTCAATCGCGCCTCCGTACCGTTGTGGCGTGCTCTGATCCCATCACTCTCGATCTTGAAGGCGTTCTCCTCCTCCTGCTCGAAATCGGCTTCATCAAGGAACAAGCGCGGTTTGTCCAAATACGGATTGCCGTTGTGCACACAGAACGTGGTGCACACTCCGCACTGATTGCAGAAGTCATCAACGTGCAGTACCTGTCTGTTCTGGGTCAATGAGAACGTTTCTTGTCTTACGGCCTGCAGGTTGCCATTGCGGCAGGCAAGGACCGGAAGTGTTGCCTGAAACGGAGTGACTTGATATGTGTAGTTTGCTCGATTAGGACAGACCTCAACGCATTTGTCACAGACAGTGGAGCACTGCAGGCAGCGGGCTGCCTCGGCGCGGGCCTCATCCTCGGTGAAGACCTTCTCCACCAAGTCGAAACCGGACCGTTCGCTAAGCGGTAGGACTGCGGGGTGGACCTGCGGCACCTTGCGTGTACGTGCTTGCTTGACCTGGACGATTTCCTCTTCAGATAACTGCGGATGCTGCGCTTCTAGCTGTTTGTAGTCGATTCCCAACTTGTTACAGATCGCCTCTGCCGCACGGCGACCGTCAGCAGCACCCTGGATGATCGTCGCTGGTCCACGCGTTGCGTCCCCGCCGGCGTAGATGCAGGAAACACCCGTATCTCCTGTATCCGCTTCGGCTGCAATCCGCCCCTTGTTAGTAACGGAGATCCTGCTCCCGTCGAGGAACGAAAGCTCGGGCCGTTGCCCGATAGCGACGATTATCGTGTCGGCTGGAATGTCAAACTCGCTTCCTTCGATCGGAACGGGACGACGTCTACCGTCGGGGCCAGGCTCACCCAGCCTGTTGTGGATGCACTCGATGGCGAGTATCTTCCCGTTCTTGCGAATGATGCGCACCGGGCTCAATAGCTCCTCAATTGTGTTCCCCTCAGCGAGGAGGTCTTCGATTTCGTCTGCGTCGGCAGGCATTTCAGCGCGTGTGCGGCGATAGATTACCGTTGTTCCTACGCCGACAGCGCGAGCAGCACTGCGGGCTGCGTCCATCGCCGTGTTTCCTCCGCCGATGACGACGATCTTCTTTCCAAGATTCACCTTCTCGCCTTGCCGCACGCGTTCCAGCATGTCGATTGCGGTGAACGTTCCTTCGCCCTGTGTTCCCTCGATGTCAAGCTCCGCATCACGCTGGAATCCTGTCCCAACGTAAACAGCGGAGAAGCCCTGTTCGAGGAGTGCTTCGGGACGTGTGTTGATCGAATGATGCGTCTCGATCTTCACGCCCAGGCCTTTGATCCGCTCGACATCCTCATCGATGATCACCTGTGGCAGACGAAACTTCGGGGCGATCGCCGGCATACCACCGACCTTGTCTTTAGCCTCGAAGATTGTCACATTGATTCCGTTGAGCGCCAAGAACGAGGCTGCAGAGAGGCCGGAGGGGCCGCCGCCAATCACCGCTACTCTCTTATCGGCTTTTCCAAGCGGTGCAATCGATGCCTTTCCGTTCTCAACGGCAAACCGCTTCAGGGAGCGGATCGCCACCGACTCGTCGTAGTTGTTGCGCGTGCACTTTGTCTGGCAAACGTGCGTGCAGATGTAACCCGTGATCCCGGGTAGAGGGTTTCTGGCAAGGATCACCGACAGAGCGCGGTCGTACTCGCCATGGGCGATAAACCATGCGTAGTCGGGGACGTCCTGCTCGACCGGGCAGGTTGCGGTGCAGGGAGCGGTGATGCAGTCAAACTTAGGTAGAGCAGAGCTTAGCTTGGGAAGACCGTCCGGATGATACTCCGCCTTGTAGCGACGATCTGCGCGTGCGGCCGCCGCTGCGTCTGTAAGGTTCGTAAGTTTGTCGCTCGCCATATCGGCAAGGCACGTCGCTCCACGCTCGTTCATCGCCAATTCAATGTTCTCCACAAACTGCAAGAGACGAGAGTACCCGCCCGGCTTTAACAGGTCGGAGGCAGAGGTTACGGGGCACGCCCCTGAAGAGAGAATGTCGACCACGTTCAGTGCGTCCGCGCCGCCAGCGTAGGAGACATTCAGATCGCCATGGAACTCACGCATAAGCTTGTCGTACAGGGTCATCGTAATCGGATACAGCGCGCGGCCCGACATGTACATCTCGTCGCCAGGAAGCGCGTCGCGATGATTGGCCATCGCCAGAGTGTTACTCAGCTTAACGCCGAAGAACAAACCGTGCCGCGTAGCTGTCTCCTTCATGTCGCTGATTAGGCGAACCGCGCGCCCGTACTGCAAGTCATTGTCGAAGATCTTATCTGGAATCTCAATATCAGTATATCCGAGCTTATCGTGCAGGATGTGCAGTACCTCGTTCTTGCCGAGTAGGGTTGGGTTTATCTTTACGATCGTATGCAGGCCGCGCTCCTCGACCAGATAGCGAGCGATTTGCTCGATCTCATCGGGCGGGCAACCATGCATTGTGGACAGGGTCACGCTGTTTGTGAGGCAAGTTGGGATGTCGATGTTGGAGAACTCCCGCCACTGATCGGCAATGATCCCCTTGATCTTCGCGATTTGCTCCGATGCGTCGACCATAGTGTCCATGAACTTGACCATGCGCGGCTGCTTTATCCCCTCTAGGTTGTAGCCGACGCTCATGTTGAAGATCGTCCCGAACGGCACCTCTCCCTCAAAGCCGAGCACTCGACGGAGGATCTGGATTACGACCCAGGCGTTGATGTACTCGTTCACCGACTCTTCGAGCTTCAGCTCCTGCGACCACTCGACGTTGTACCCCTCGTCGGCTACATCGATGCATGGTCGCGGGATCGTCAACTCGTCCATAATCTGCACGGTCTTCAGCTCCATGAACCGCCCACCGGAGAGCCAAGCCGAGATGATGTTCCTGGCAAGCTGCGTGTGTGGTCCCGCTGCCGGGCCAACAGGGGTTGCGAGGTGACTACCGAACATCTCCGTCGCGTACGGGTTGTCGGCCTTTGGCGTGTAAAACAGCGAACGATGGATCCCGAAGATGCTCTCGTTGTGTGCATACTCCTGCAGGACCGATGAAAGCAGCTCGGCGAACGATTGAACTCTCAACTTATCAGACATTTACTCTCCCCCTTCATGAAATCCGCCCCCACAGCTTCGCTGCTACTTCGCGCGCCTCGGAGTATGTCTTATTCTCATCGATGTTGGCAAAGTGCCCATCTCTGATCACTGGACTTCCGGATACTATCAGGTCGGATACGTGCATGTCGTGCACTGCGATCCCGAACAGCAGGTGTCCGAGGACATTTCCCGCATCGATCGGTGTGGGAGGATCGTAGTCGAACAGGGCGATGTCCGCAGCGTATCCGGGAGCGATCCGTCCAAGCTTCGCACCGAGGAGGGTTGAAGCAATCTGCGGATTGTTGTCA
>Ga0208771_1001870_pt1 | contig 10687 bp, 13 predicted proteins | sample AntAceMetag02UKX_FD_184775 | JGI IMG/M metagenome (GOLD analysis project Ga0208771, IMG submission 184775) | Saline lake microbial communities from Ace Lake, Antarctica - Antarctic Ace Lake Metagenome 02UKX (SPAdes) (version 2) | ecosystem: Environmental > Aquatic > Non-marine Saline and...
ACGATTGAAATCTCCTCTGCAACCGCGGGTGATCGTCCCGCCTCCCAGCCCACCCAGCGGCACGCCTTTATCCGGCTCAACCGGGAAGCCGCCCAAAACCAAATCGAACATTGGCTTGAGCCCGCGCTTCTCCTGCTCACGCGACCATTTGCGGATCCGGAAGAAGACCGGCAGCATTTCCCGGATGAGTTTAAAAGTGATCTTCATCGGCTGCGGCTCGCGGTTGATGGGCTGTGAAAGGGGGTGTTTCCACGCCAGGGATTTGATCTTCTCAGAAGGGGTCATTGTTCCTCATCCTTGAAATTTAATTGACAAATGGAATGACTAAATCATATCACTTTCTAAAGCATTCTCTATAAAGTTTTGATGTATTCCCCATTAATAATTCATTCCCTCTTCGAATTCTCCGCTTTCCTGCCGATAGCCTGTGAGATCAACATGCCTCCAAGCAGTAATACGCACCCCAATATATCCCGCATTGTTAGCATTTCACCCAGCATCAGCCAGCCGCCCAGGGCGGCAAACGCCCCTTCCAGGCTGAGGATAATGGCTGCGTGTGAGGGGTCTGTGGTACGCTGGGCGACCGCCTGCAGGGTGTACGCCAATCCCACAGAGAGAAATCCCCCGTAGAGAACCGGCCAGACACCGTCCATGATCCCGGAAAAGGTCACAGTCTCGAAAATGAATGCAGCCACGCCGCTCAGTAGACCGCAGATCGCGAATTGGAAAATCGAGAGCCGGATCACACCCACCTTGCCGGCATATCGGGCAACCAGATGCACATGCCCTGCCCAAATAAAAGCGCCAACCAGCACAATCAGGTCAGAGGAGGATATCGTGAAATCACGTTTTACAGAGAGTAAATACAACCCAACGACTGCAAACACCGCACCGATCCAATTCGCAGTGCGAGTGCGCCCACCCCACAGCAGTGCCATCAAGGGTACCAGGATAACATAGAGACCGGTGATGAACCCCGCCTTGCCGGCTGTCGTCCCCAGCAAGCCGATCTGCTGACAGGAAGCGCCAATGAATAGAGCAGCGCCCGTCAGGAGGACTGGGAGGATCTGGCGAGTTCGGGCAGGTTTGGGTTGAGGCAATTCGTGTTTACGCTGCCAGAGTAGGAGAGGAAACAAAGCAGCCGCCCCCAGGGTAAAGCGGACGGCGTTAAACGTAAACGGCCCCATCACGGCATTGCCCATGCGTTGAGCGACAAAGGCAAAGCCCCAGATGGCGGCAGTGAGGAGTAATAGGAGATCTGCTTTCAAATCAGGTTTTCCCTTATGGCGTAACTTCCAGAGCTTCCAAAAGTTCGTCTTCCGCCACATCCCAACCGGGATGCCAATAGAGTGCAGTCTGAAAATCCTCTATGGCACCTTCTTTATCCCCAAGTTCGGCCTTGGCGCGTCCACGCCAGACCCATGTTTCCTCAATCGCAGGCTCAAATGAGTTCGAAAGTGTATCATTCGCGAGATCAATGACATCCTGGTAGTAACCAGAATAATAATAGGCAAAATAAGGCCCGGTTTGGTACCAGGTGATCCGCCAATATGGGTTATAGCCCTCATATTCATCAAACAAGATGGAATAAGCCGTAGAATAAGCTGCCGCAGCACCATAGTAATCATTAAGGAGAACAAGATTTGATCCGTAGCTGTACCAGGCAAAAAACTTATCTCTTACACTTGTCGACTCTGTTTGCTCCAATGCCTTTTGGGCAGCATATTGCAGGTTGAAATTTTCATCGTAATAAGGACCCAGCAAAGAGATAATCTCATTTTCACGATCGGGAGGATAAATAACCAGATAAACGTAATTAAATTCTTTCCAGTATTTCTCGGTCTTTTCATAAGAATAAGCTAGATTCTGACCGTTATTCGCATGCGAATCCTGGAAAATTAATTGTGACTGCTGATCATCATATCCAGTGACAACACCATAATGGCCCATCCAACCTACATCAGCAACCTCATATCCTTTCTCAATCAGGACTGGATAGCCGGCTGCAATGAACTTTTTGATCATCTCAAGTTCGCCCCCGTACCTGAGGATCACATCCAGGTCGGTTTCCTCCTCAATGAAATCCACCATTTCATAAGGCATCACGTTCCTGTCCAAGCTGTTCGGCTTCAACCAAGCCGCGGTATCATACTGGTTACCTTCCCAACCCCAATAGGACAATGCCATAGAAAGGCTCGCCGGACCACAGTTGTTAAATCCCTGGATTTCATATACCACACCTTCAAGCCGCACCGAGTCCGGGATGGCTGTTGCGGTGGGTGTAGGAGAGGGGGTCTGCGTTGGGGTTGGGCTGGTGTAATTCGTGGGCGTGATGGTTGGCTCAGGTGTGTCGGTTGCAGCCAGCGCTACTGCAGTCTGACTCATCTGTACGATCTCTGCGATTTGAGCCTGCTGCCCGGGCGTAAAAGAATCCTCACCAGGTGGATTGAAGAAATAGAATATCTCCGACTTGAGCTGATACCAATTCCAATCCACGCGGTTCTTCACAGCCGGGATGAAATACACTGCCAATGCGAGAGCGAACAAACAAATGATGACCAATAAGACCATCAATAACTTCTTCTTTTTATGCATAATCGGATTATAACCTTTACTCAGACAAAATAAAATACCATCATGGACACGCTTAGGTTGGGGAAATACACAGTTGCACTTTTGATGATACAAAAATCGAAATAATCTGATTTATCCTGAAACGGTTCAGGTTATACTTGCTGTATTAAATATGATTTTGGTTGTTTGGTGAACGCAAACCCAGTCAATCCTGATCCACTGTGGATCCTGAATAAAGGAGCTTCAATGACCCGACATGAAAATCTTCATATTCGATCCCTCGAAAACCCCCCCTGGGAAACCATTGGCACAGGGATTCAGGATTTCAACGCCTGCCGGGCACTCCCGCTATTTTCTCGCTAAAGAATTATAAGTTGATTAAAAAATGAGATTGTCCTGCTTACAATTCCCTGATCCAGCGTACAGCCCAGAGGACAACCAGGGCAGCTAAAACAATCCAGATCAGGATGATCACCGCACCTGCAATCCAATTCTTAGGTTTCCCATCCGCAAATTCCAGTTCAGCCCGCACTCGTGCGTCCGCAAGAACTTCCTTAGGGATCATCTTCAATGCAAGCGTAATCCCCAACGGCACTAGGATGATATCATCCAGATAACCCAGAATGGGAATGAAATCAGGCACCAGGTCGATGGGACTGAACGCATAAGCGACAACCACAGCCGTAAATACTTTTGCATACCAGGGCATTTCAGGATGACGGTAGGCTAATGCCAGTATGTAGGTTTCCTTTTTAATCTCGCGCGCTTTAGCTTTAAGCCGTTGAAAGAATGGTTTCTTCTCTGCTATATCTCAATTCTCTGCTTTTATTAGATTGGCTTACAGATGGTATATCTCAGGTATTGTTAGCCGTTTTACCACAAATGAAGACATCCTGGGAATTATAAAAATCATTCCACCGCACAGGTGTGGTGGAATGACCCTATATGGCAATTAATCACTACGGGCTTTAGATGGCTAATGCAGACTACTCATTCCTGGTTGATGATCTCCTGAGCAGTAGACATGATCTCCTCAACCACCGTATCTTCACCAAAACCAGTCATCAGTGCAATACCTTTAATGATGGGTACCTTAATATCACCGGGAATAGGACTGGTCGTCACGATAAAATCAATATTTCCCCGCTGTACATATTCTTCAACAGAAGTGGGTAGCAGTTCAATCACATCCAAATCAACTGCGAGACTTGAAAGAATATCTTTGATCTTCTGTGCAATCATTGAAGAACTGACCACACCTGATCCACAAACGGCTAAGACAGTAAGTTTGCTCATTGCCATGATGCTCCTCTTCTTTTATAAACCGTTTGAGTTAATTATAATTTACAATCATTATATTGTATTCTAGAATAGCTGCTTGAGAAAGATGACAAGCTCGCCCGCATGTTTGGCGTCCCGGATCCTTATCAATGAATCCCTATCCTTGAAAACCCAGGCTATTCATTCTAAGAACAAATAGTGAACTTTAATTTATAACAAAGAAATGATAAGCATGGGACTGCAGGGCAGGCATAGCAGCCATTCGTAGAAGGTGATCGATATCTATGTCCTTACCAACGCAGCAAGGTCATCGCCATCACAGCCTGCCAGGGGAGTACTTTGAAAGCGCCCCGGGCGACTGCTGTTTCCACCTCTGCCCTGGAGAGTTTCAACAAAATTTGCTCCTCAAGGTCATCTGCATCCGGCTCTGTGACCGGGTAAGCTCCTCTTGCCAGGAAAAAATGTGCAGTGCCGTTCCCCCGGTTTCCATCCACCACAAACGCTCCTAGATGTTCCCATTGCCGGGCTTTATACCCTGTCTCTTCCAGCAATTCACGCTTTGCCGCAGCTAATGGTTGTTCGCCCTCATCAATATAGCCCCCGACTGGCGCCAGGGTCGTGCCCTTCACCCCATATTTCGTTTGCTGAAAACAGAGGTAGTCGCCTTCCTCAGTGATTACGGCCACATTTATAAAATCAGGTGAGATCAACCACGGCCAATTCTTAATGACCTGCCCGTCAGGTAATTCAATGGTATGGGATTCCACTCTGAGAAATGATGACAGATTAAGCACTAAATCACGGGAAAGTGTTTTCCAGGGTTCCATCAGCTGTTCTCCTTTACTTATTTATAATGCTCAAAGCTTACCGGCAGATGGCGGCTAAATATAATGCTGTGTGCTTCAAGTTGGATTAAATTCAAAAGTCATTCAACCTTTGCACAACATGCCAAAAGTTATATTCAGACTCTGTTGATTATATCGTTTAAATGCTTGGCAGGGACGATGCGTACACATCGTCCCTGCCAAAACTGTATCCCAATACGTGAGGGCGGGGAATATTTATCCCCTGAAATACTCCGCCGAGTTTATTGTCGGAGATTTCTCAATAAAATACATACAATACGAATGGGGGCTAACCCATATTTAAAATCAATTATAGTAAAGAGCAGGCTTTAAAACAGGCTTTAATTTTCTTTTAATCTTCGTTATGCTAACTGAACTTGTGATTCAAAAACTCAAACGTCCAATCCCTCCTGACCAAGCAGACCAAGGATCAGCGAAAGCTCACCGCGATGATGAATCTCATGCTCCAAGACATGCCAAAATATCCAAGACGGTGTATAGGAATACCCATCCGAATATTGATATCCTGTATGCCAATCCGCCGGATCAAAGTGTTCCAGCAGGCCAAGCGTACGCTGATGTTCTTCAGTCAAATAAGCCCTGATCTCTACCGGGGTGGGGAAATTCTCAAGTGTGCTCCGCCCTGATTTATAGACATTACTATCGCTGAGGATCCCACTGTGCAACCAGTACTCAGCTGCGCTGCTGATATGCAGCATGATCCGCCCAGCCGTCCAACCATCTTTCACTGGCACAAAGGCTAATTGATCTTCTGGATATGCGTCCACGATCGCCATCAGCCCCGCCCGGACTTTGGGCCAACGCGCAAGCAAATATTCTCTTTCCATAGTCCCTCGCTTATGTATCAGCGGGTTCAACACCCAGGTCCAGTTCTGAGATCTCTAATGCTGCAAAATTTTTAAAGGTCAATTTCTTGAAAGTGAGACCTGCACTTTTCTTCGCATTTTCAAGTAATCCCAGATAATTGGTGTTGATCCGCTTCGACCAATCCAAACCAAGCATTTGCACCACGCCTTCAATGAGAATTTTGTTCGGCGCTTCGATCTCCACAAAATCGCCGTAGGGGAGTTCGTCCAGCGCTACTTCAACATCGCCAAAACGGTAAACCGTCCGGTACTTCTCATAGAACGCCACCATAACGTACCCTAATGCTTTGAAAAATTGCTTTACAATCTCCAGATCATCTGCAACAAATTCAATCTCCCGGCGTGTAACAACGCCTTCTTCGACATGCCCCCTATCCTTATAGGTCACCCGTACTTTGTCATCTTTCCGGATGCGGAGAAGCCGCCCATCTTTCTTCAGAGACTTCTCTGGGGTATCCAGGCGAAAATTTGATTCCAGAGTTCGCTCTCGGACGAGGTCCGCACCGGAAACACGTAAGCGCGTTTCCAATGCAGGTAGGTCGCGGATATATAACTTGATTTCTTTTTCCTGATAGTCCATAAGAACTCATTCCTCATCAACTTGTAAGAAAAATCGTTTACTGCGCGGCGACCTCATCGCCCAAATCACCAGTCCAAACCATAGAATCGTCAAGAGCAGCATGAACAGCCAGTTATTATCAGCATAGGGATCAGACCAAAGGAAAAGGCGTTCAGCCCAGTAATAGGATGGGTAGATGACGGACATGATCCAGACCAGGGCTGGTGTCCAGGGAGCGCCCCGCACCAATCCCCACAGGACCGGCATGGCTGCCAGCCCGCTGATCAAGCCTGCCAGGAGCAGATACCAGAACACACTTAAGGCAAAGTTATCCAGGATCAGTGAACGTTCCAATAACGCCCGCCCAAACCGCAGCCACCCCAACAAGGACCACAATCCGAACACCCACAGCAGCAGTGTTATCAGGAAAGGTCGGCGAGGATGAATGGGTTGGGTAGGATCGCACTGCACCTGCTTCTGGGTCTTCATAGTGTCATTATAATTCCAGTTCATCTAAAGGAGACCCGGGGACTTCTATCATCTCAAAATCGCTGAGATATCCCAGCCGGGCTAATGCGGCCGTCACTTTCTTTATTGCGCCCGGATTGACGATCGCTGAGGTCGGTCCCAGGGGATCGCTCAGAAATCTACCTGCTGGCGATTCCCGCAGCGCTTGAAGTATCTGAGGTGTCTCCACCCTCAGGATAATACCAGGGTGAATCCGCACCTGTCCGCCTTTTTTATCCCATTGATTCAGCGCCTTCAGCAGGCTCGGTGGGGGTGTCTCGCAGTGCTTCTTCAAAAGTGTTTCCAGATGAATGATCTTCAAGCCCTGGTCAGCAGCTTTTAGCAGTGAAGCTGGGGTTAACTGATAAACATATTGGTCTTCGTTCTCTTCAACCCATAAACAGAATCTGGAAACCTGGTAGCGCACCAACCGGGGTGTGAACCTGCCTGCTGTGATAATCCCCTCTGAAATTGCTGACATGGTCTGTTTTTCTTCCAATAGATCAACCGGCTTCCCCAAGAGTAATTTGGATGCCCAGGATGAAAACCTGAACGCCGCGGCTGGCTCACCCAGGCGCGAAGACGCCAGGTCCATCAACCCCAGCCAGTGCATTGGTCCGGTGATGAGATAACGGATCAAAGCGCCATCCACTGATTCCCAATGTTTGATTCCCTGCAAAGACTCCCCTGTCTCCGCCCCCCGGATCAGCCAGGTATCGAAATCGCCAGCAGGACGCTGGAAATCTGGTTCACGTTCATAAATGCCATTAACGAACGAGTCCAGGTTCCACCAGCGATCTTCAGGTATCTCACTGAGGAAAGCCAGGATGCTTTCACGGGCAGCTTGAGGGTCATTCTGCCATGCCCCTTCACAGACAATACCCGACAGAAGGCGCAGTTCGTTAAACAACGTTGAGCCGCGCCAACCTCGGACAAGCCAGGCAAGGGCTTCCCCTCGAGACATTTCTAAGAACGGTCGGGCGTCCTCAGCGATCGGCTGTTCACTGGATGTGATCAGCTTCATCGCCCCCAGGAGTGCATTTACCACAGTCAACGGCGGCTCCCACGCATCAACCACCGGCGAGCGGTGAGGGTCTTCCAAACGCAGGGCAGCCAGGAGGGTACAGGCATGGTCTAAAATACGGTCTGTGACCTCAATAGGATAAGCTTGTTCACCTGGGGAAGCAGGCCTGCCGGGGGGTTGGGAACCAGCAGGAGTACTAAACGGCAACAGGGCAAGCAGGTCATCTGGGATATAAGCACATTCTTGAAGCTTTTCTTCCTTTTTTAGAAAATCCCGCCCGATCAAACCGCGATACCAAAGGACTTCCGCGGCAGAGGCTGGATCGAGGTAGGGCATTTCACGGTCCCGCTTACCAGGACCCATTTCCCGCAAAGACCCATATTCCCGGGTGAACCGGCTCCAGGTCATCCAGCCCAAATTCTGGATCAAGGCATCCACCGCCTGGCGAGCTTCGCCAGGCAGAGATTCCACAACCTCAGCCACCAGAGATGGATCCAACAAGGCACGCGCCAAGATGGGCAGGGCGTGCCGCGCATCCGGCGCGTTCAATTCCGTGCCCCAGAGTTCAGCGATGATCCTCAGGAATCCCAGATCGTGATCATGCAGACAGTGGGTTAAATCAGGCATTGCATTCCAGACTCAAATAGTTAACACAAATACGCATTCATACGCAGAGAAATTAGCAAGACCACTCATGACCATTAATTCAGGAGATATGCCAGGCACCACTGGGTGGTCGCCACCAGGGCATCCGTATGGGTCCGTTCATAATTGTGCGATGCATCCACACCCGGACCGATCAATGCCACCGCCACATCCCCGCCAGCCCGCCAGAAGGCTTCGCCATCTGAACCGTAATAAGGGTAGATATCCACCTTGTGGGCGATACCATATTTCTCTGCCAGCTCGCGTAGATGCTGGCTCAGACCATAATGATAAGGTCCGCCCGTATCCTTAACACACAACGTGGCGTGGAATTCGTCCGATGCCTGCCCCTCTCCAACCGCTGCCATATCCACAGAGACCAGCTCGGAGACCTGCGGCGGAATGCCGGCAGAGGCGCCGTGCCCCACTTCCTCATAATTGCTGATATGCAGCAGGGTGGTCGTCTTTGGTTTCAACCCCGCATCTGCGAGCGCTTTGGCAGCAAAGATGATGCAGGCGACACAGGCCTTATCGTCCAGATGCCGAGAACGAATGAATCCATTATTAACCTCCACCCGGGGATCGAACGCGATGAAATCTCCCACATGGATGCCGAGTTCCTCTGTCTCACTTACGCTGGTCGTCCGGGCATCCAGCCGGACCTCCATGGTCTCATCTTTCCTTTCGGTCTTACTGACATCCTGCCCATGGACATGAGCGGAAGCCTTATTTAATAATATCGAACCCCGCAGTTTTTTCCCTTTGCGGGTAAACACCGTGACGCTTTCACCCTCAACGGTGTTCCAGGCAAAGCCACCCAGCTTGGTCAGCTTCAACCGTCCATTCGCCTTGATTTCCTTGACCATCGCCCCCAGCGTATCCACATGAGCGGTCAGTGCCCGCCAGGGCGCGTCCGTCTCGCCGGGCAGAGTCGCCACGAGAGCACCTTTATTGGTGTGATTCAGTGTCACTTCCGGCAGCTGTTTCAGGGTATCTTCACAAAGTCCAATTGCCTCACCAGTAAAGCCGGTTGGGCTGGGTATGTTCAGGAGTTTTGTCAAAAACTCAAGTGTCTCATCAAGATTAAACTCAGGCAGGTTCATCATTCCCTTCCATTTTCTCAAACTCAACGATATTCTCCCGCCATTCAAGCGGGATAGGGATGCTTCGTCCAGCATCATTGTCGTATGCAACCATCACAAATTTACCGTTGGCCATTTCTTTGTATTCAGGTGCAGTTTCCATTCGGAACTCAAAGGTCAGGCTTTTTGTCCCCAGCCGCGCCACCCGCAGCCCCACCCGGAGCGACTGTCCTAAAGTGATTGACGCCAGGTAATTGATCTCGTTGTACGCAACTAAAAATCCGGTTATCATGCCGAAGTCCATCTTCCAAATGCGTACCTTTTCATAATAGCCCAGCCGGGCGCTTTCCAGATAGGTCAGATACATTGCGTTGTTGACATGGCCTTGCGGGTCCAGATCGGCATAACGGACCGCGATGGGATGATAATAAGTGAAGGTTTTTCTGTTATCTATCATGTCATATCACTTTTCCTTTTGATGCTATTCATTATAAGCGATCCCGATCAATGCGGTGTTCTCAGGTTGGTCTGTTCAACCTTTAATCCTGCTATTTCTTGGAAAAGTGACCTGAGTGTTTTAAAAATCTTCAATCAGCACATAAAAAGATGCTTCATGGACACCTTTATCATCAGGAAGCTAGCTTTACAAACAATTCTTAATTGGATAAAATAGACAATAACACTATTTTCTATCCGATAGGTAGAAAAACCCCAACGACCAGATGTGATCTGGGTCACCTCTCGGTGTACCGTTTTTTTACAAGCTTCACCTTGATCAAATTTCATGATCTTCCTTGAAAAGAGTTTAACATGCAAATCACCCGTCAAGCTGACTATGCACTTAGGGCCATTCTTTACCTCGCCAAGCTCGAACTAAATCAAAAGGCTGCCACAAGTCAGATCGCTGAAGAGCAGAAAATTCCCCCCTCATTCTTAGCAAAGATCATCTCCCAGCTTTCAATCGCCGGGCTGATCCGCACTTCCCGGGGTGCCCACGGCGGTGTCTCATTGGCTCGGAAACCTGAAACAATCTCCATACTGGAGGTTGTGGAATCCATTGACGGTCCTATTTCCCTCAATGAATGCACTCTGGATCCCGACGTGTGTGTGTTTAGCGAAACCTGCCCAATCCATGAGGTTTGGTGCGAGACCCAAAAAGAGTTGGTGAGGAAATTGCGCGAGAAGACATTTGATAAGTTGATTGAACGGGAAAAAGAACTGGCATAATTGAAAGGTGACTTATCATTCACCTTTTAGTACTCACGGGATTCCACTCTGGACAG
>Ga0208771_1001872_pt1 | contig 10678 bp, 6 predicted proteins | sample AntAceMetag02UKX_FD_184775 | JGI IMG/M metagenome (GOLD analysis project Ga0208771, IMG submission 184775) | Saline lake microbial communities from Ace Lake, Antarctica - Antarctic Ace Lake Metagenome 02UKX (SPAdes) (version 2) | ecosystem: Environmental > Aquatic > Non-marine Saline and Alkaline...
TTTGCTCTGACCAACCAATGCTCTGCACAATGCCCTCACTGCTACATGGCGGCAGGGGAAAAAGAGCAACGCGAATTGGATACTGCCTCATTCAAAAAGGCTCTCGACATACTCGCTCAAATGAACGTTTTCCACATCGCCCTCGGGGGCGGAGAAGCACTGGAACGGCCCGATCTGTTTGAAATTGCCGAATATGCACGATCAAAAGGTCTCGTACCGAATCTGACAATTTCAGGCCTTAATGTTACACCCGAAACTGCCCGGAAAATGAAAATCTTCGGCCAGGTAAATGTCTCTCTCGACGGCATTGGTCGGTTCTACGGCGTCTTCAGAGGCAAAGACATGTTCTCAACCGCAGACAAAGCCCTCGACCTTCTGGTTGCCGCAGATGTCCCCACCGGCGTCAACTGCGTCCTCGGGCGAAGAAATTTTGACGGCGTCACGGACCTCTTCGAGTATGCAAGGCAAAAAAATCTCAACGAAATAGAGTTCCTCAGATTCAAACCTGCCGGACGAGCTGCAAACCTCTATAAACACGAGCGAACAACGTATGAACAGAATATATCCCTGACGCCCATGCTGGCAAGACTCTCCGCCCAACACGGCGTCACTGCAAAAGTCGACTGCTCTTTCGTGCCCATGTTCTGTTATCACAAGCCGCCTCGTCAAATCCTTGAATCAATGGCGACCTACGGATGCGAAGCGGGAAATGTCCTTCTCGGAATCAGAAGCGACGGCTCAGTAAGCGGATGCTCGTTTACCAAAACTTCCGGCCTCTCCGTCTTCGATCTTCCCGCAGCATTCGACCGAAAGCAACAACATTTCGACAGAATCAGAACCTGGCCCCAAAGGGCCGAGCAGCCTTGCCTGTCATGTGAATACATCGATATCTGCAAAGGCGGCTGCCACGCTGTCTCCGAACATCTTACCGGCGACTTCGATAAACCCGATCCCGACTGTCCCTTCGTCGTCGAATATCAAAACAAAGGAACTTCCAATGAGCCCTGCTCAGAAAAAAAACAAAATTAGTGTCCCGGGACTTGTGCTTACCCTCCTCGCAACAGCCGGTTTTGTCTGGGCCGCAAATCAGTGGTTCAATCAGCACAACTGGCCCCCGAAGCCTACGCCGGAAGGCATCCGGGCAAACGAAATCGAGACCCTGAAGAATCTGCAACGCATTGCCGGGGCCCAGGAAGAATACAGGAAAAAAGACTGGGACGAAGACGGTCGAAAAACCTACGCAAAATTCCTGGCCCATCTGTGGTCATCCGTTAATACGAAAAGTCGCCCCGTACCGGTCGGACTGATTTCGCAAGACCTTGCTTTTGCTATGGGAGCGGGCCAGTCCCTCGATGGCTACTACTTTGTCGATTTGCACACCCGTCGATTACCCGAAGGAGCAAAGATGCGCAAACTCGACTACGAGATAGAATGGGCCCTCGCCGCTGTTCCGGCTGAACCAGGAAAAACAGGCATCCTGATTCTCATTGCCGACAATTCCAGCCGCGTCTACGCAAAGAATCAGAACCAAATCCCGTCAGATTACCCGCATGACCCCGCTGCCGCCGGCTGGAAGGAAATTCAAACCGTCGGAGGACTGCAAAACCTCCAGAAAACAATCGAATATCCTCCAAAGTAGCAGGCAAGCGCAAACTTATTGACAACGAAAAACCAAAGCAAAAATCCCATTATAATGTATCTTCGTTTTGTGGCGAAATTGTTGCAAAATCAAATCCGAGCTAATCCTTGCATCTCCGATAAACGTATGTATAATGTAGAGACATAGGTGTTCTTGCTCATTGTTTGGTGGGCAATGGGCGGGACGTGATAGAAATGAAGAAATTCGCCATATTATTTATGTTGGTGTTTATTCTTGGCTGTAATTACCAGGCACAGCTCGAAAAAGACTGGTTGGGCCAATACCGCACGACGTTGATCGCCATGAAGGGCACGCCCGATGATGTGATCGGCGATGGTTTTGGCGGTCAAATCTTCACTTACAGAACATACCACTCATATTCCGACGTATACGTTGGATACGGCTATCCACACTTTGGCTATGGCTATGGCTATGGTTATGGTCTCCACCATCATCATCACCGTCATTATAGTTATTACGACGATTATCCTGTGAGAGAGAGCAGCAAGACGATGTTCTGGATAGACCCGTTTGATAAAGTCTACAAAGTCTCAGTCTCTTATTAGACCGCCGTTATACCTGGTCGCGGACGACGAATGGTTCGCGGTATGTCCTTGCCAATAGCTGGTTGGCCCAGTAGCTGTCGTTATATTTGGCTGCCCCGATATAGGTCTCAGCTTTTTGATCGATCTTTAATTTTGGTCCGAGCCTTGCATTGACCTTAGTCAGATCGACCTCATTGGCGGCGAGATGTTTTTGGAATTCTTCGAATCTTACGCCGACTTCCGGATGTTCCGAGCTGATAGATTCTTTGATCTTCTCAACAGTCGTAAGAGCGCCGACCCTGTCAGGAATGCAGGCGAGGTGGCAAAGGCAACTGGAAAGATATCCCTCGCGGACATCGGCGTTAAGGTCGCTGACTTTTCTGCTGCGCATGGCCTTGAAGAAGTTGGCGTGATGGCCTTTTCCGCCATCGCCTATGAACTGCTTAACCTTTTTATCGTTATTGTCGTAGACCCAGCCGCCGCCTTTACCGCCGGCGAAGTATCCGTTCTCGCACTCGATTACGATACCGGTGCGAACTCCTTTGTAAGCATTCAGCGACTTGCTGCCTTTTTCTCTGCCCAGACCCTGCATCACGTAGACGATGGGTACTTTATCGTACTTGAGAAAAGCAACTTGTGTGTTCGGTGTCTCGCCGTCGTCGTCATAGCCGAATCTGCCGGCAATGCTTGTAACCTCCGACGGGAACTGATCCTCGCCGATAGCCCACCTGCAAAGGTCCATATCATGAATCGCTTGGTTCACCAGATCACCGTTGCCGGTCGACCATACCCAGTGCCAGTCATAATGCAGCTTTTTCCTTCTCAACGGTTCGAGCGGGGCCGGTCCGCACCAAAGGTTGTAATCGACTGTCGCAGGAATCGGCTGAGGCCCGGCGACCTTACCGATACTGCCCCGATAGTTATAGCAAAGACAGTGCGCCAGTTTTATCTTACCGAGGTTGCCCTGCTGGATATAAGGAATCACTTGCCGCAAACCGGTATCCGAGCGAAGCTGCGTTCCCGACTGCACGATCCTGTTATACTTGCGGGCCGCCTCGATCATCTTCTTGCCTTCCCATACATTATGGCTGACCGGCTTTTCGACGTAGACGTCCTTGCCCGCCTGGCACGCCCATATCGTGACCAGCGCGTGCCAGTGGTTCGGCGTCGCCGTCACTATCGCGTCGATACTCTTGTCGTCGAGAATCCTGCGAAAATCTTGAATCGGCTGTACGTTCTGATTAGCTTCCCTCGCATATTTCAAAGCACGCTTTTCCATACGCTCGGTGTCGGCGTCGCTGACGGCGACAAGCCGAACGCCCTGATGCTTGAGAAGCTCTCTGACATGCTGGCGGCCTTTGTTTCCTATGCCGACTACTGCGACGCGGATATCATCATTTGCCCCGCGAGCCTGCGCCCATACATTCGAAGTAAGCAACTGTGAAGCTACCCCCGCCGTCGCAGCCGAAGCCAACGAACCCTTGATAAAGTTTCTGCGAGTTAGGTTTTTCATTTTTAAACCCCCGTTTCAAAATAAATATATTAGCAAACTAACTTGTCGCTATTAAGACGTAGTCAGCATATATATTTATGCACAAATTCTGATCAGCCTGGAAGTTTCTTCAAGCTTCTACTGTGCGCTGTCGAAGACGGATTGGTGCACTTGATCGCCTGTTAAATGATAAACCCGATACAGCTACTTCACAAAGGTTTTGAAACGCTGCTGTATTTGCTCGGCTGTTCTGACTCCTTCGTAAGCGATAACGAGGAACCTGAAATGTACCGTTTCGCCGGGATTGAGTGTCAGGTTTAGCGGTATGACGCGGTTCTTTTTGTCATCCTGCTGCCTTTGGAAGTCGCCCTGGCCGAGGGGGTTTGCCGAGAACAGGCCGTAATCTCTCGCGTGCCAGTATGTGGGATAGTTTATGCTTTGGGGATGGTTGAGAATAGCAATGCCAACCACCTTGTCTTGCCTGACGCCCTGGATGGCAACCCATCTTGCGCGTTTGCCCCACACGTTGTCGGCCGTTTCGTCGCCGTTCGAACTGAAATACATTCCCGTGCCTTTGATTGATTCTTTGGGAATCGGCTGGCCGGGGCGTATCATTTTGTTTCGTCTGTTTTCTCTGAGGCAATCGGCGTAACGGACTGCAAACATGCCTTCCTCGATATCTTCGAATGTCACCTTCTCTTTCTGAGCGGTGAGGTCTATGCTGAAGTCTATGGCGTATTCGTCGGGGTTGTCGCCTGCGATGAAGACGGCCGTCTTCTTTTCTTCGAGGACGAAATCGCCTCTTTTACCGATCCACTGCGAGACAACGCTCAGCGTTCCCCGGCCCTCGCCTCCTGTGAACTGGTTTTTGACGTGCTTAATCTGGGGTACCTGGCCGTCTCTTTTGCCTTTGTGGTAATTCCAGAACCTTGTGCCGTTCACGTTATCGACGCGGAAGAAGAGTCCGACATGGTGGACGTGGTCGTCGGTTCCGCCTCTGAGTTCGGTTAGCGGGTTTCTGCGGGTCACTTCGATACCGGAAGGGGTGCGAAGGGGCACGAATGTCGGCTCGGGGAGCTTGTCGCTGTATCGGTAAGTTGTGAAAAGCTTTCCGCCTACCAGGACGTCGATTTTCTTGTCGCCCTGTTTGAATTCGACTTTTGGTTTGGCCGATGCCGAAACACTGAGCATCAGTACCGCCAGGAACACTACGACTGTCTTTTTCATAACATTGCCCTTTCTTAGATTGTTTACCCTGCAACCGAACACGTTTGGCAGCCAACACTTACGGCTAACCATCAATTTCACACTATCACAATAATACAGGATTCCGTGAAAATTGCAAGGGCCTTTATAAAATAAAGAAATCGCTTTTCGGCTGAATGCGGGGAGATTAGCGGCGGTAATGTGAGATTCAAAAACGACCTGTTTGAACTAAATGCGAGGTTTGGTAGAATTGCGGGGTCTTATTATTTTGATTAGTGGGTGAAGATATGAATGAAAAGATTCGGGTTTTTTGTTTGGTTGTTGTTTTGGCTTTGATGTCGAGTCCTGCGGCTGTTGTGGGGGCTCGTAGGCCTATCGTTAAGATTCCGGAAGTTTCGAAGGATCAGATAATTTGTTTTGCTCTTTATACGGTTAATCACGGCGTAATGAAAATGACCGCGCAGCTTTATCCGCTGGATGAGGGTGATTCTCGAACGGTGCGGTTGGAGATAAAACAAGACGAGCGGTGGGTGCAGATTGCCGAGGGCGAAGTTATCGAGCGAGGGTGGATTGCGACGCTGCGAGTGGAGAACTGGGATATGACTCGTGACATCGAGTATCGGCTTTCCCACGGGACGTCGGCGTTTTATACGGGTACGGTCAAGAGAGACCCTGTCGATAAGGATACTATTGTCGTCGCGGCTTTCACGGGCAATTCCATCAACGCCCGTCACGGCGGCGATATTTCTAAAAGCGACATTGTCGAGAACATCAAGAAGATCAAGCCGGACCTGCTTTTCTTTTCGGGCGACCAGGTTTATGACCACAAGAATCACTATGCCCGCTGGCTGAAGTTCGGACACGATTTCGGTGAAATCATTCGCAATATCCCGACCGTCACCATCCCCGACGATCACGATGTGGGCCAGAGTAACCTCTGGGGAGCGGGGGGCAAGAAATCGCATAGACAGGGCGGTGCCGACGGGGGATATTTTATGCCGGTTGAGTATGTCAAGGAAGTCGAGCGGGCCCAGACGAGCCATTTGCCCGATCCTTATGATCCTGTGCCGATTGAAAGGGGCATAAGTGTTTACTATACGTCGCTGACGGTGGGGCGTGTCAGCTTTGCCATTATTGAAGACCGCAAGTTCAAGAGCGGCCCCAAGGGACTTGTGCCGCGCCAGGGGCCTCGGCCTGACCACATTCTTAACCCCGACTACGATCCAAAAAGCGTTGATGTGACCGGTGCGAAATTGTTGGGTGACAGGCAACTTGAGTTTCTGCGTCACTGGGCGACGGACTGGCGCCACTGCGATATCAAGGCGGTTCTGTCTCAGACAATTTTCTGCGGAGGGGCTCACATTCACGGTAAAGTCGGTGGTCGATTGCACGCCGATCTGGATTCAAACGGCTGGCCTCAAAGCGGGCGCGACAGGGCCTTAGCGGAGATTCGCAAAGCCTTTGCCGTACATGTAGCCGGCGACCAGCATTTGGGCAGCATATTTCACCACGGCATCGACGATTGGAATGACGCGTGCTATTCCTTCTGTGTGCCGTCTATCGCCAACCTGTATCTGCGCTGGTGGGATCCGTTGACGGTGGGCAAGAATCGCCAGCCGGGTATGCCCGAATATACGGGCGAGCATCTGGACGGTTTAGGCAATAAGGTGACATGCTGGGCGGCGGCGAACCCTTCAAAAGAGCCTAACGGCGGCAATAAACTGACTACGCGAGCTGCGGGTTTTGGCATCGTAAAGTTTAACAAGCAAACTCGCGACATTACGTTCGAGTGCTGGCCTCGCAATGTCGATGTCACCGATGCAAGTACAAAACAATATGCCGGCTGGCCTAAGACCATAAAGCAGCAGGAAAATTACGGCCGGAAAGCCGTTGCGTACCTGCCGACGCTGGAAATCAGGAACAAGCTCGATCCGGTTGTGCAGGTCATCGACGAATCCAACAACGAAATTGTATACACGCTGCGCATCAAAGGCCGGACATTCCGCCCAAAAGTCTTTCACAAGGGTGCCTACACAATCAACATAGGCCAGGGCCCCGGCCAAAAATCGCTGCGCAACATTAAGGCTCTTGACCCGGAAGAGAACAGAAAATTAACAGTGACTTTCTGAGAGTGATTTCTCTGTTAGCGGTTTGTGAGCATTTGCCATAGGATTCGGATTTAGTCTCGCATCGAGATGTATATAGCGTTTTCGGGCATTGGGGTTTTTGGGGGGTAAGGATCTTGTGTAGGCGGCGACGGTTATATGGTGAGATATGGCGAAATTAACACTAATATCGCTGATAAGCACTCAATCAGCCCCCGTTTGCGGCTGCTGCTGTGAGTATTTCGACTTTTTGCGGGTTGTTGAACAGTTTATTGTAGCATTTTGGACCGCCAGAGAGCTTTTCGAGTTTATTTCAAGTATTAGACAGATAATTTCCGAACATATTCATATAATGCGGACTAATAAAAGCTAACCGATTTGCTTTTGTGTTGGGTATGTCTGTTATTGGGATGAATCCAGTTAGTCCCGGCGCATGGGAATGCAAAATATCTTTATTGGGGGCCGAAGATGTTGACCGAAAGCAGGATTTCACTCAAGAAATTGAAAGGCGTTCCACAGACGCTTCTGATTCCTTTGCGTGCGAGGTATCTTGAAACCAAAAGAGATGACGGTGTAATAAGCGACCCCAAGTCGGTCGAAATAATTGATTCGATCGACCACGACTTTTCGGCCGCCGATCTGCCGTGGGATTGCCAGATTATGATATCTGCAAGGACCCTGATACTCGACGCGGCGGCAAAGAAATTCCTGAGAGACAACCCGGATGGGGTAGTGGTCAATTTGGGATGCGGGCTGGACACGCGCGTTAATCGCGTGGATAACGGCAGAATGCTTTGGTATGACCTCGATCTGTCGGAGTGTATTTCGCTAAGAAGAAGCTTTTTTCAGGAAACCGACCGGTACAAATTTATCGCAAAATCGGTTCTGGATTTTTCCTGGGTAAACGATATCGTCAAGAACAGAAAGATGCTGTTTATCGCCGAAGGTTTGCTGATGTACTTCAGCGAGGACGATGTCAAGAGCATCATTTCTACGATCAAGAATAATTTCTCCGACTCGGAGCTGGTTTTTGAGGGTCATTCATTACTGCTTGCCAAGTCGTGGCACAAGAATCCGCATATTAAGAACGCATACTCGCATTTTAAGTGGGGCGTCACTACGGGCAGGAGTATGGAGAAGTGGGGCGATGGGATTCGTTTTTTGAAGGAGTGGCTTTTTTTAGACCAACATCCAAAGCGGTGGAGATGGCTGCGCTTTCTGAGATATGTTCCGCGACTGCGAAAGGTAATGAAAATTGTCCATCTCAGATTCAACTCCGCATTGAATTAGCAAGAAACTGGTTGAATTAGCCTGTCTGCCTGTTGCCTCAGAGCGATTCTCTCTCAGATTTCTGGTTGCCTGCCCGTTTACGGCTGGTTGAGAGAATTTATGCATAATTTCCTCAAGTCTGTTCGTCACTCAAGTCTGTTCGTCAAATTATAAAACACCTATCAGTCGGTATTTCGCGGTATTTCGGGATATGGGCTGGTCCTGCCGGTTGGGAGACGGCGGCAGGGCCCGGCGACTTATCGCTGGTCGTGAGGATAAGAAAAGAATCGACATTTGCCGTAAATGTTGGTATAAATCGTAAGCTGCGCTGGAATTAGGGCATTTGAGCACCGTCTCAGAAGGGATTCTGCAGAAAAACTGCGATTGGGCAGCGAGGGTGTTTTTGTCGTTTGCAGGGAAAGAAAAATGTAATCGTACTCAAAGTTACAGGAATGTCATTCAAAATCAGAAAAGGAGATGTTTATGGCTGGTAAAGTGAATTTCATGAGATTGTTTGTGGCGGGCGTTGTTTTGTCTTTGCTTTGTTCGCATGTGACGGCTAAGGACAGTGATCTTGTCGGCTGGTGGAAGATGGACAATATCAAAGACGGCAAGGTTGTCGATTCGAGCGGTAAGGGCAACGGCGGAGAGATTGTCGGAATTTGTGAGCAGACAGAAGGCTTCGTCGGCACCGGCGCGTTGCAGATAACCAACGGCGGGATGAAGATTGCCAACAGTCCGCTGCTGGATGCTCCGCGCTTTACAATTGCGATGTGGGTGAAATGGGCCGACGGGCAGGGTGCGTTAGCCCGGCTTTTGCAAATGGGCAACGACAACAAGGAAAGCATTGCTATTCTTGGCGGCGGGGGAGCGGGTGACAGTGGTCCCAGCCACAATGTCTTTTACTTTGCAATGTTTGCAAGCTCGACCGGAGAGGGTGGAGACTCATCCGAAGTCAAGGCGCCGGGAGTATTCAAAGGCGGTAAATGGCATCATATAGCAGCGATCTACGACGGATCGGACCAGTTAGTGTATGTTGACGGCAAGGTTGTGGGCAAGAAAACGATAGGCGACGTCAAGCTTTTCACAGACCCAAATGGCTCGCCGATGGTAATAGGCTGTCGTCCGCCGAATATGGACAGGACCTTTAACGGTGTTGTCGATGATATTCGCATGTATAACGTAGGTTTGTCGGCCCAGGAGGTCTGGGAACTTTATGCGTGGAAGGGCAAGGACTCAAGTATGGCGGCGCTTCCGGAACCGTCGGATCGTGGAACCGACCTGACGCCTTCGCAGATTCTTAGCTGGACGGCCGGCAAAGATGCTGCAAAGCACAATGTCTATTTCGGCGCCAATTATGAATCAGTCGCCAATGCGAAGAAATCTTCGAGTGAATTCAAGGGCAGCCAGGGCGGCAGCGCCAATACTTACAATCCGGGCGAGCTTGAGTTTGGTCGCACTTATTTCTGGCGGGTAGACGAAGTCAGCGGTGGAAAGGTTATTAAAGGCGACGTTTGGAGATTTAGCACCCTCGCGGGAAAAGCTGTAAACCCGGCGCCCGATGCATTACTTAAAAAGGTCGATACGAATACGAAGCTGACGTGGACGGCAAGCTCGTTTGCAAAATCGCACGATGTTTATTTCGGCGACGATTTTGACAAAGTTACGAATGCGAAAAAGGGATCGAAGGCGCATAAGGGGACACTCGGACTCGGCAAAGAGTCATACAATCCGGGTAAGCTCAAAGAAGGTAAATACTATTACTGGCGTGTCGATGAAAATTGCGCAGTCGGGGTCGCAAAGGGCGATATCTGGAAGTTCCGCACAAAGGGCGGCGGGCTTGTTATCCAACTCGATCTGGCTGTAAACGTCTGCGACAATTCAAAGCTTTATCCGGGCCTTGCAAAGCCGGGATGGACGATATGGGCGTCACCTGCATGGGCGGATATGTATATGCACGACTATCAGATTTTCCCGTATGACAAGGGCGGCATAGACGGCACGGGAGTGACACTGTGGCTGACCACCGGAAACGAGGGACAACTCGGTATCGGCGCAAAGGGTATCTGCCGGGACAATCTCGGCGGCGGGGGATGTCCGAGGGGCAAGGCTGAAGGCGATCCTATCGCAAACAGCTGGGCTTACGGCGTTGACTGGGTCGGGCCTTATGCTGGTGACTTATTGCTTGTGATTCGGAATTTGCCTGCGGGCGTTTATGAGCTTAACAGCTATCACAATTTCTGGGAGCCCTGTACGCAGTCGACTCGTAACTGTCTTAACTGTGTATGCGGTATGCCTCCTATGCCTGCGATATCGGCCAGGTCGCTACCTGAACAGCTTGTCTCGCTGGATGCCAACGGCGTTCGCACAGAAGGCGGCTGGACCTGGAAAGCGAATCTGCCTAAAGGGGACGGCAAGGGCG
>Ga0208771_1001873_pt1 | contig 10655 bp, 9 predicted proteins | sample AntAceMetag02UKX_FD_184775 | JGI IMG/M metagenome (GOLD analysis project Ga0208771, IMG submission 184775) | Saline lake microbial communities from Ace Lake, Antarctica - Antarctic Ace Lake Metagenome 02UKX (SPAdes) (version 2) | ecosystem: Environmental > Aquatic > Non-marine Saline and Alkaline...
GATGGACAATTGAAAAAAAATGAAATTCTGGAAATCTTTCAAACGCTGACGCAACAACCCAGAAAAACCTGGATTTCAAGCGGCGCCATCACCGCCATGCACCAGGAATACAGGGCTGCAGATACCTATACTGCCGATTCAACTGTCACCATAAAGTACGATGGCCAGCGATTCCGCTGGGAGATCGATACCGATTCGTCCGACAGCCAGCCGGCGCCACCGACAAACATCCAGAACGAGGATATGTACAGGAACAAGAAACGCATATTCAGCTGGGATGGCCAAAGATATACCGTATATTTCAGACCCGGCAACCATGCCATCGTAAACGAAAGTCCCACTACCATCCCCGTGGCCGTTAACGGCCCCCTCACTGCCGGAATAGTGCCCTGGGGGTATGGGGTGTACACCTACGATAATCTCGCAAATACCGATTCTTCGGCCGAGGTTGACAGCCTGGGACTCGTAAACCTGACAATACAGATGCAGACGAATCGACTTGCGTTGCAGATGCTATTCGTGCTCGATCCGACAAAGGACTATGCCGTATTGTCTTACTCGCTCAGTGACGGTGGAATATCTTCTATCCAGAAAACCTACGAAGATTACACACTAATTGGCGGCAAATGGGTGCCGACTTCCATCACTATTGAATCTTACGATGAAAGAAAGGAGCCTTCTGAACTGGTATCCTACGATTACTGGAATCTGTCTTCCGTGAACGCAGGCCCTGCCTCTCCGAATTCCTTTACTGTTGATTACGAAAGCGGCGCATTGGTCACCTACAATTCGTCGGTCGATAATATATCCCTGCGATATCGTCATTCCACCGAAGTTGACACCAAACGGCTGCTTGAAGACAGGCTTGCGGCGGCGTCCGTTACTGGTGGGCCGAACCGCAATTGTGCCACCGTTGCCATGAAATACGTCGCTGAGCATTTGGGTAAGAATGTCCCTGACGCCAACCTTGCAGAGTTGATAACCGAGCCGGACAATGGAACGACACTCTACGGCTTGCGACAGTTTGCCAACGAATTGGGCTTTTACTGCCTGGCCGGCAAGACAAACATTGAGACACTCAGGAACTTACAGGACTGCAAGGTGATTCTTCATTTGCCGGGGCCAAAACATTACGTAGTTCTTGAGTATGTTGATGATGAGCACGTATGGATTACGGACCTGGACAGTAATAGATTCTTGTATCGTACCGCCTTTGATGATCTCCATCTCGACTGGAGTTCCGGCACCGCCTTGCTGATTTCAGATGCGCCCATCAATTTGCAGGGTGGTTTTACAGAGGTCAGCGATGATGAACTGGAAACAATAGTCGGCGGTTTCCCGAAGTATTCGTGCACAAATCTGTTGCAGGCGTTTGATATACAATTTTGCTCCGAGCCTATTGGTCTGCTTTGCGGTGGCCGTTACCAGGTTTGGTTCAATGTATTCGGCTGTGAAGAAGATGAGAACGGCGGCAGTTGCGTTGGTACCTCAATATTCGCAACGAAATCATCTCCTTGCATACTCGACCCTCAAACTCTGGACTCATGCGAAGTTACCGGTATATGGGATCCGGAGTATTTACGCGGATGCAGCAACACTCCTCAGTAATAACCCGGAAAAAAAGGCGGCCGGAAGGCAAGATCCCGACCGCCCACGAGGAGGAGGGGTTATAATTGGTTGCTCCCGCAGTTCAGCGGTTTCCGTAACATCAACAATTCCTTCGCCAACCATATGCTCATTTACTCTATTTAAGGGGGATCTATGATACCGGGCGAAACGCCCCCTCTATAATATATGCCGAAGCTGAGGGGCTTGATGTTGATGAAGAAAATGACATTTCTTTCAGTTTTTACTTTTTTTTTATTGGGGGCAGTTGCAAAAAAGGCCTTTTCCTTTCTTTGTTTTCATGTCAATTCTGGTAAAATGGAAAAGATATGAGACGCACCGGCTTTACCCTTATTGAATTGCTCGTTGTTATTTCCGTTATCGGGGTGCTCATCAGCATCCTGTTGCCGGTGTTGCACATGGCAAGGCAACAAGCGGCAGCAGTGGCTTGCGCGTCGAATCTAAAGCAGGTATCTTTGGCGCTGATGGCCTATGACCAGGAAAACAGAAGCTTTCCACATGGATGGGATGATGATTTCTACCATGGGGGCGAAAAACCGCCGGGTGACTATGTTGGAAAGGGCTCTCATGATGCGCGAGGGTGGTGGTGGTTCCATTTTTTAGCCGGCATGTTAGGAGAGGACTTTGGTAAAGGGACCGCTGTTTGGTGCCCGTCGCGATTGGTGGAAGATTCCGGAGCAGCACCAAACGTTCTTTGCGGTAATTACGGCGTAAACCGGGCGATTTGCAGGGATTCTGAAGGAGACTTGAGCAGCGGTTTCGCCGGAAGACCTCTGACTCTGACGCAAATTCGACTCGCGAGCGAAACACTACTTATAACTGACAGCGGCTACAGTCTCATAAGCTGGCGTGGGGTTACAGATGCAGTCAGCCCCGCTTTTGAGAACCCGAAAAGAGAAGGAGCTTTTTATGTCCCCGGTCTGGCGATAAATCAAGCGAGAAGCTTATCTCCCAGCCACGAGACGGATGCCGTGGCCGGACGTCACCCAAAAAGAACTGTTAACGTGGGATTCGCTGACGGTCATGTCGGCCGGCGAAAAGCGGATGATTTACTCGTAGAAGAAATTGACGGACAATACAGAAATCGCACCCCGCTTTGGTTACCCAAACAACACTCAACTCAATGAAGACCGCTGTCTTCAATGATGGTACTGATTTCTCCAGCAGTGGGATAACTGACCTCCATAACGGTTATCAGTTCGTACTCCTCTTGTCCAGTCTGCTTCTGCCACCTCTCGACTCTTTTCGGCAGTTCTGTCCGGGTATTCACATAACCCCGCCACCTGCAATGCAGCGTTGCCCCGCCAAGTCTCTGTTCAGTCCAAATCAGGTCATAGGCCTTTGCGCCAGCAATCGCAGTCTTATTGTTCTGGTCGGTTGCCTGTTCCCAAGTGGCGCCCGGAGGGATTTTGGATATATCATCAAATGGCAGCAGACCCCATGGCGCCGGCATCGTTTCAACCGCCCTTGCGATCTCACTCTCGGTTAGTTTCACCATCCTGACAGAGCCTGTAATCAGATCTTTGGTCTTTTTAGACTCATGCTTCAAATCCCACAAGACACATTCTGTCTCACTTCGTGAGATCACGGTGTTTAATGTTTGAGATATCCACATTTCCTGGGTCGGCTCTGCCTTTGCGTGATCAAAAGTTGCGATGTAGACGTTTTTCATCTGCTCGAGCGACTTGTAAATCCGACCAAGATCAACAGCCTTGGCAACGGGTACGTTCAGAATCAAAAGTGCAGCAAAAAACAGAACCGCTGCGATAGCCAGTGGCTTGATAAACGGTCTGATGTTAAGTCTATGCTTTTGCTCAGGTTGCATTATAAGAGCTGATTCCGGGGAGGCTATGGTCTCGATTTCCTTTGATTCGTCAAACACTTGTACTTCTATCGGCCAGCCCGCATACGGATTATCGGCATCGATTTCCACGGAATCCTGCTTCGACCCTGCCACTCTGAAGCATGTGACGATTCCGGATTCAGAGCGATCCAGAATCCCATACACGGTGCCGTGCAGGTCCTGCATCTTTTGAAGGCATCTCTGACAGCTGGTCAGATGTGATGTCAGTGACTGGCGGAACCTGGCGTACTGGTAGTTCTCCGGGTCAATTCCGTATGGAACAACGTAATCGAAGATATCCGCAGTTGCGACCCTGTCACATGGCGTCTCAGAACCTTCTGCATGATCAGACAGCCTCTCATACCTTCTCATTCGCTCTTCAAACAACTTACTTCTGCAAGCCTGACAAACACACAAATGCTGCAATGTGGTCGCGGAAATACCCTCGAAAGCTAATGCGCTTAAAGAAACTATACCATTTTGGGATTCTGCACAGGAATCAGCTTCGACAGAATGTTCTTCCGCAAATAGCCGGCCCAGTCGAGACAACTGGCTATTCTTGAGTTTCAACTGCACAATGGCTTCAAGGTCATCGGTGCACCGTTGACATTTGTCGACGTGTACAGTTATGGGCGTGGGCACACGAATGCTCAAAGTCGGGTGAGCCATGGTCGGCAGAAACGGTCGTACAGTATCGCAATTGACAACGGCGCCTGCATACGCAAAGTGAAGACTCAGAGTGGTAGTGACCGCAGATATCTTTTCTCTCGTGCCCTCCGTAGCGTGTTCTTTGGCTTCGGCCAGATGATCTTTTAGTCGAGCAATCTCGGTCTTACAGCGGCTGCACTGACTTATGTGGCCCAGGATTTCTTTTGGGACAGGTTCGTCGTGCTCGCTGCAAAGATAGTCATAATAATAAATCTCAGCTCTGCCACATATTGAGTTAGGCTCTGATACTATCATGATAACTCCCTCATTCTTCCATAAGAAAATCGCGTATTTTCTTCAGTCCCGTGGAAACATATCTGGTGACGGTCCTTTGCTTGACTTCCATTCTTTCTGCCACTTCACCTGTGTCGTAATTATTCCTATAACGCAACGTTACTGCAGATGCTTCTTTCGGAGGCAAGCGGTGCCGAATGGACTCGAACAACCTCTCGGTCTCCTCTGCTTCCATCACCGTGTTTTCGGGGCGATCATCGATAAAACCAATCTGACATCGAGAATAGCTGTACATCTTTGTCCGGTAATGTTCTATCCTACGGGTAGAATCTACGATTTTGTCGCATACCATCCTGTACAGAAAACCTCTAACATTTCGCACATCCTGAGGTATTGGCTTGGAAATCAGAAACAGAAAGAAATCCTGGAACAGGTCCTCGGCCTCTGCCTTATTCACGACTTTTGAGCAAATGACGGCATTAATATACCGCCCGTGTTTGACAAGGACTTCTGTTGCAAGCTCAACGTTGTTTGACGCTTCAGACTTTTGATTTGTTTTCACAGCAGACACTTAATCCCTACCGAATAGCGAATTCAAGGACCGCACGGAAAGCGTGTAACGGTTGTTTTGGAAACAATATTATCATACCAAGAATTCAGTCTCTTATCAAGGGCCTTTCTTGTCGTTTCACAGCCTGTGAGAATCCTCATGGTCTTAGATAAAAGGGCTATGATATTTCTCAGAAAGAAGAGCTGACATACTCCACCACTGGAACTTACATATCGCTTCGACATTTAGGGACCCCTGCATGTTGTTTGGTCATTTCTTCAGGTTATAATGAACTCTCCCGCTAAAAACCAGACTCGCCTATTTAGTATTTGTATGTGAGGATTCGTCATGTCTCTGCTTCGCCTTGAAATGCGGGCAACTGTCTTCAGCCCACCTGAATTCTCCCTTCCTGTTGCCATCCGCCTCCTCGACATTAGTCACGTGTTTCTGGCAATGACCCCAGCGATACAAGCCAAGATACATATTCTTTCGCACAAGGTATTCACAGTTTTTACAAGCTTTATTCATCGAATTCGGCCCTTTCTGCTTAAGCCATTACGCTCCCATCTGTCCTGTAGCAGCAAATGTCAAAAGCACAAGGTGCTTGATTCTGCTGTTGCAGCAGCAAACAGATTTCCTTCGTCATATTCTTGTTCTTGATCACACTGCTTTTAGTTCTTAACAACAGGGCTGATTGAAAAATGTCGCTTTGCTGACATTAGTAGCGGCGACATCTCATTCTCGCTAAATTCCGCAATATTCATTACATTCGAAAGTTCTTCGACTACTATCCCAAAATAGTAGCCGTAGTCCTCGTTGCACTCGAAAATCACTATACATGTTGTGGCTGTCATTTCAGTCGTACCGTTGCCATTGAGCACACGAAGGTCAATTACAGGTACTCCACATCCCCACGGATTGACGACTCCTTTGACGTAGGCCGGTCTGTCCAGTTGTGGCCTTAATTCTGTCCAGCCGACTACTTCCAAACCCATTCCGTGGTCTTTCTCGAAGAATGTAAAAGTCAGGTATTTGCTCTCTTTGCTCTTAGCCGTTTGCATTCGCCGGCAAATTTGCATCACCGATTCTTTTACCATAGTAGCTTGATGTAACGTCCTAATTTTCATAACTTCAGTCTCTCCCATGCTTTAGAACTAATCCTTTCGTTCCTTTGATTTTTCAGGCCCCGTCCAAATAAGACGGTTTTTCGCCCTTTTCAAATATATGCCGTATTTGAGGGGCCGAATGTTGATAGAAAAATTGCGAATTTGAAGTTTTTTTTTGACCGCAGATAAGATTTCGGCTTCGTATGGAGCTCCGGATGAGGAAGATTTTTGATATTCCGCCGCCTTTGAATTTGATATGCTATGATTGGAGCATCGATTGGGGCTTTAGCTGGCAGGATCTATCAAAATGGCTGATAAGGTTTACATTGGAATAGCCGGCTGGTCATACCCTGACTGGAACGGCATTGTTTATACCAATACCAGAATCGACCAGCTGAAATACGTCAGCAGGTTTGTTGACTGTATTGAAATCAACAGCACTTTCTACCGACCTCCAACGGAAAAGAACAGTAAATCGTGGCTGGACAGAACTGAAAACAAGCCAGATTTTTTCTTTACCGCAAAACTTCATCGGGACTTCACTCACGAAGGTAAAATAGACCAGGATATGGTCAGGCAATTCCATAAAGGTTTTGAACCTCTCGCCGCAGCGGGAAAATTGAAGCAGTTGCTTATTCAGTTCAAATACGACTATTGCGACAACAAGACAAATCGCCAACATTTGTCTGCGATAGTCGAGCATTTCCGTGAAGTATTCGATCTTGTTGTAGAAGTACGGCACAAATCGTGGGAACAACCTGATGCCCTGAATTTCCTGGACCAGCTTGGTGTTACAGTATGCAATCTGGATTATCCTACCGGCCGAAACTCATTTGACTTGCAGCAGTGCACCGTAGGCAAAACAGGGTACTTCAGGATGCACGGAAGGAACGAAGAGAAGTGGTTCAGCAAGGCTGGCAGGGATGAAACCTACGATTACTACTACAATGACAATGAGCTAAATCAGATAAAGCAGCGAGTTGACAAGTTAGCGGCCGCTTTTGAGTCGCTTACCGTTATTACCAATAATCACTATCGAGGGGCGGAACTTGCCAATGCCCTTGAGTTAAAGGCCCTGTTGACCGGCCGGAAACAGGCAGTTCCGGAAGGGCTTTTGAGGGCTTATCCAAAACTTTCGCAAATTGCGTTGGAACAATCTCTATACGATGGGTTATAATACAGCTATGGGGACAAAAGTTGAAATAATTTACAGGCCGGACCAATCGACGAAACGCAGCCAGCCGTTATTCGTAGCTAATGTCCCTGCCGGGTTTCCATCTCCGGCGGACGACTACAAAGAAGAAAAACTGGACCTGAACAAATACCTGATAAAGAACCGAGCGGCGACATATTTTGTAAGAGTTACAGGAGATTCGATGATTGGCGCCGGAATCCATTCAGGAGACCTTTTAGTAGTAGATAGATCAATTGAACCAGCGGATAAAAAAGTCGTAATCGCCAATATCAATGGCGAACTTACCGTTAAAAGAATGAGGATAAGAAAAAACAAAATCACTTTAGAACCGGAAAATACTGACTTCCCCACTCAACAGATAAGCTCTGAATCGGAATTTGAGGTTTGGGGCGTCGTTACCAACGTTATACACGCATTATGAAACAGATTTTCGCACTTGTTGATTGTAATAATTTCTATGCCTCATGTGAGAGGGCATTTAATCCCGGTTTGAAAGGCAAGCCGGTAGTTGTATTATCCAATAACGATGGCTGTATCGTGGCAAGGTCTAACGAAACTAAGGCACTTGGGATCGGGATGGGAGTGCCCGCTTTTAAGGTTAAAGAGGTTTTAGAAAAGAACGGCGTTGAAGTCTTCTCTTCAAATTATGCCCTCTATGCGGATATGTCCAACAGGGTAATGCGAACGCTATCTACTTTTACGCCGGAAATGGAAGTATATTCAATTGATGAAGCCTTTCTGAACCTTGCAGGCTTTACCTGTTCTTTGACCGACTATGGGCGTAAAATACAAAGAACGGTTAAACAATGGACCGGTATTCCGGTATCTATCGGTATTGCTCATACCAAAACACTTGCCAAAATAGCCGGCAGGATCGCCAAGAGGTCTGCTAAAGCCAATGGTGTTCTGGATCTGACTGATTCACCCCATATTGACAAAGCCCTGGAGCAGATCGAAGTTTATGATGTATGGGGTGTGGGCCGCAGGAATGGCAGGAAGTTAGAAAGAGCCGGTATAAATAACGCACTGTCTCTCAAGAACGCTGACACCGAATGGATAAGGAGAAAATTCGGGGTAATGGGACTGAAAACCGTTTATGAACTAAGGGGTATCTGCTGCTATCGTCTTGAGGAGAATCCGCCGGCCAAAAAGTCAATTGCTGTCTCACGATCATTTGGCAAAGCTGTAGAATCGGAAGATGAACTTAAGCAGGCAATTGCTGTTTATGCAACAAGGGCGGGAGAAAAGCTAAGACGGGGTAAACTTGTCGCTAACGTTTTGACTGTCTTTGCCAGAACAAGCTACTTTGACAAGCGAAAAAGATATATAAATTCAGAAACCATCCAGCTGCCCGCTCCGACAAGCTATACTCCTGAACTTATCGCGTTCGCAATAAAGGCTGTAGAACGATTATACCGCAAGGGGTGCAGTTTTAAAAAAGCGGGTGTGTTACTCGGTGGTCTTGAACTGCGAAATAAAACACAGCTTACACTTTTCGATGAAATTGACAGGCGAAAATCGCAGAAACTTATGCAGGCCGTAGATGCTATTAAAGTAAAACTTCCAGAAGCGAATTTAAGATGGGCCGCGGAGGGGTTGGAGCAGCCCTGGAGAACTCATTTCAAGAGACGTTCGCAAAGATATACAACAAGATGGAACGAACTGATCGAAGTAGCATAGAGCCTGCTTCAGCCTGTAAATATCCTCCCCACCATCGCCACACCCAGGCTGTGCAGTATGAGCGTGTGGCCGCAGGGTTTCTCCCAAGACAGCGATTTCAAGCCATAAGAGCCCAATGCCGAAGGAGGGAGTCGAACCCTCACCCTGTTGCCAGGACGGGATTTTGAATCCCGCGCGTCTGCCTGTTCCGCCACTTCGGCTCGGCTGATTGATTATTGATTATCAATCAGCTTTTGTCAACAGCAAATTCTCCGGCCTCCTTTGGCCCAAAAAACGAACAAGCGACAGCGAAATACGAAATGCGAGTACATCAAGCCATCTGTCACTGTTCCTCTTTCGGCCGATGCTTCCAGCGACGGTGCAGCCACCAGTACTGGCTCGGATCCTCTCGCACAAAGTCCTCGATCGCTTTCGTATATTCCGCCGTCACCCACTTCAGCGGATCCTCCTTGTCCCGCCACTGCTCCGGAAAAATTATTCGGCTGACCCCAATCTCGAAAAAGAAACGATTGCCCACACGCCTGCTGTAGGCAATCCCTATCGGCAGATTGTAAGTAAGCGCAAGCAGCCCGATACTCTTGTACGTACTCGCCTTCCTCCCGAAAAAATCCACAAACACCCCGCGTCTCCCCGCATCCTGGTCCGCAATAAAACAAAGCGTCGCTCCCTCGCCGACTAATTTCTCCATCATTTGAGAAGCGCCCTTCTTATCGATAATCCTCTGCCCCGCCCGCTCGCGCACGCCATACAGATACCTGCTGATAAACTTGTTGTCGAAAGGCCGGGCGATACTGTAAACATTGAAACCGAACAGCCCCAACATATAACCCATTATCTCAAAATTGCTGTAATGAGCCGCAACCATCAAAAAACCGTTGCCCTCCCGCATCAGCCACTTCGCCCGCTCGGCATTCTTGAACCGCGAGTACTTTCGCCAGTTCTCCTTCTTGACAAGCCTCGGCGTAAATATCATATCCACCGCCAGCATCAATATCTGCTCGAAGCTCCGCCGCCCCGTCTCCAAATACCACTCCTCGCTTTTCTCCGGATAGCTCGCCCGAAGATTATCCAGCGCCCGCTTCCGCCCGCGCCGATAGTGCGTCCACATCGCCCGGCCAACAAAACGCGCAAACCCAAGACTCGCCCGAACGCCAATAAGGTGCAGCAGACCAATAAATACCCGCAACCCCAAATAAGCCAGCCAATCCTCGACCAGCGTCGGCTTGCGCTTCTTCTTCTTTTTCTTTAGAACAGCCTCATCAACCATAGCCCGTGATTGTACCGGCAAAACCAACCACGTCAAGCCCAACAACATCTAACAACACCACTGACAGCTGCCAACCTAAAAACTAAACACTATTTCCCCCCATCTCCTGTCATCCTGAGCGCAGTCCGCCTTCAGCGGACGAAGTCGAAGGATCTGGCCAACGAAAATATTTAACCCCACGCATCCTCCCCGCCATCCCTCGTATTTTTTAGCCCTGCGGCCGGTCCGCAGGGTCATTAAAATCACTATCCCCCCCACCACTACGACCAACAACGAAAAATGAACTCATTCGACACTGATTTGGTATTTTATGGCCGGATATCAGGGCGTTCTCCGCCTTCTTCTGTCTTTCTGCTTCCTGTTTTTTTCGATCTTTTGTGCTTCAGGGCTTTCTTTTCCAGGTAATTTATTCTCCAGCAGTTCACACATTTGCTTTCTCGCATAAT
>Ga0208771_1001877_pt1 | contig 10643 bp, 8 predicted proteins | sample AntAceMetag02UKX_FD_184775 | JGI IMG/M metagenome (GOLD analysis project Ga0208771, IMG submission 184775) | Saline lake microbial communities from Ace Lake, Antarctica - Antarctic Ace Lake Metagenome 02UKX (SPAdes) (version 2) | ecosystem: Environmental > Aquatic > Non-marine Saline and Alkaline...
GGAAGATTTTCAAGTTTAACATTTTTATTAAAAGTTCCATCTTTTCCTATAATTGAAATACCATTTTCGAAAGAAACAACAAACTTTTTAATAAGGCGGTCGATTTGGGATGTATCTTTTGGGAAAGAGGAGAAAGTAAAATTCTTTGTAAGCAAATAGTTTTTATAATCATTTTTATGCTTTGAAGTTAGTAAATAATCATCGGCAAATTCTTTTGGACTAAGTGTTTGATTATTTTTTTGAATATACGAATTTAAATCCTGAATGTATTTTGCCTTTTGGATCTCATCATCCAAAGTAAACACAAATTGTTTTGTGTAATTATAAAAATACTGAGTTGTTATTTTGGGATCTTCAAAAGGTATGCATCCTAAAAAAATATCCATAAACCAAGTACGGACTTCTTTTTTAGCTCTAATATCAATTTGGTAATCCGTAATTATCCCATCATATTTAGTTTCAAAATCGCTGCGAGGAATAAATAGTGCTGACTTGAATATTTTAGTTTTTTGAGTTAACATTAAATCCTTAACTTCTTGTATGTTATATGAATGAGTAGTCTGGTCAAGTGTTAGCTGAGCTCCTTTATCTCTTTCTAATTTTAAAATGATACATGTATTTTTTTTACTTACTTTTCCAAAGATAATAACCAAAATTCCAGCAGCGTTAGAGCCAACTTGTATTTCAAAAAGGTGTTTGGCAATTAGTTTTGATTGATCAATGATTTTTGAGCCTCCAGAGCCAAAAATATCATTTACTATCCATGAAATAGGAGAAGTGCTTTCATCATTAAAACAAATTTTAAATGCTCTATCACTGTTTAATGATTGAACTACTTTGTCTTTAAAAAAAAGTCTTAGCCCATCTGAAAGTTTACTCTCTTGCTCACTATAATTTGGTTCAATAGAAAAGTCTCCTTTCAGATGTTTAGGGATATTATGAACAATTATGCGTTCAATTATTATAGAGCTTGAGTCAATTCTTTTCACCATTCTTACCATCTCCTTATCTTAGTGCTATTAATAATAATATATTTTTATTCATATAACCTTACTAGCAATTCCAATTTTGTTATTCATTACTACATTCGAAACTGGAAAACTGAAGTCTAACTGTCAACAACAATATATTTTAGCAGTTGCAAATAGTTTGATGGTTAAGTAGTAATGTGAAATTTGAAATTGTAAATTTTAAATGATCGGAGAAAAGCAGGGAGAAAAAAGAATAGCGAAAAATAAAGTGATCCCTTTAGATACATAGTATTCAAATAAATCACTTTTTGCAATAGGGTGGAATATCGTGCAATTTATCTATTTGATAATCTCCGGGTATTCTTAATAACGCTATCCGGAAGATTTCTAAATTTTACATCTCCCTGTGTTACGATATCACCAATTGAAGTATCCTTGGGGATATTTATGATATAGTCAATTCCAGCTTCCACATCATTTGAGATATTTACAGTTTTAATATTTAATCCTTTCAGCGTACTTAAAACCATATGGATCTCACTTAGATCACAGCAATTTACAAAAGTTTTTTTAATAGCTGTGATCTTTACATAGTTCTTGTTCCAACCTACAAATTTGATAGATCCGTTAAGATTATAAATATTCAATTTCTCACCTGGTTTAATTACATAATTAGCGCTAATAGATTTTGTGTATGGTCCTTCTTTCTCCATAGCAGAGATCTGGTTAGGAATATTTTCTCTAAGATTTGTATTAGAATTTACTGAGCGAACTTGAGCTAATGCAGTTAGATTTAAACTTATCAACACAATTAATACAACAATTAAAACTCTCATTTTCTCCTCCATGTTTAGGTTTGGGTTATCTGTATCATATACATGAGCTATGATTTTAAGAAACGTTTTTTCTTTTTTTCTTCAATCCATTTTTTAATTAAGTTTTTTGTTTTCATTTTGAACCTCCACGCTATTTACTTTATACAATAGCAATCAGCGTGCCAAACATGTAAGTGATTTAAAAGTAAAATGTTACGTAAATAATCTGCTTCAAGCGTGTGTTCGTTAACGTACGTATTATGTTCGCATATGAACGAAAATTAGGTTGAGAAAATGTGAAATATGGAAAGTGCCACTATTCCGGTGAATCTTGTTCCTATTTCTTGCGAGAAGTAGTTTTTCTAATATTTTTCACATAAATATGTTTAATGTGAGATTTATTTTCAACTTCTCTTGCATCAACGGTAAAATGTTTTGATAATGATTTTATGAGAGGAGTTAGTTTGGCAAATCCGTAATTCCGAGGGTCAAAATCAGGCTTCTTCTTATTTATTAAAGCTCCAACAGCAGCCAGGAATGCCCAACCATCATCATCAGCCAGATCATCTATTGAGGATCTTAATAACTGGATAAATTGATTATTGATCGAATCAATTTTTGCTTTACGTACAGTAGAAGGAGTGGTTTTGGGAGTTTCCTTAGGAATTTCCAAAGCACCGATAATTTCAATATATATGAATTTGTTACAGGCTGCTATGAAAGGTTGAGGAGTTTTCTTTTCCCCAATTCCAATTACCACCATACCGGATTCACGTAGCCTTATTGCTAATCTTGTAAAATCACTATCACTGGAAACAAGACAAAATCCGTCTACTTTCTCACTATGCAGAATGTCCATCGCATCAATGATCATAGCGGAGTCCGTGGCATTTTTACCAGTTGTATAACTGTATTGTTGAATTGGTGTAATAGCATGTTTAAGTAATGCTGGTTTCCAACCGGAAACAGTTGGTTTTGTCCAATCTCCATATATCCGCTTTATGGTTGGAGTACCAAATTTTGCGATCTCATCTAGCATTCCCTTTATGTTTGAATAGGGAATATTATCTGCATCAATAAGTACAGCTAATTTTAAATCGTTTTCTTCTCTCATATCTGAATTCCACCCGTTTTTTATCCCCTAAGAACTATCTTTCAGAATGGCTGAGTTATATGTCAGGGATGTTAATTAACTCTCTTCTATTTCAGTCTCTTTATTAGTATTATCTACATCTTCGCTTGTAGCTTCCGATTTTTCTTCTAGAATGCCAGCAGCTCTATCTAATTTTTTCTGACGTTTTGCTTCTTTCTTTTTCTTTCGTGCTAATTCTTTCTGACGTTTTTCATACGAATAATTATTTCTAGCCATTTTCCATCCTTAAGGTTTTTTTTATTCATTTAAAAATGTTCGGATCAAATTTACGCAAACATGATATCTGTATTCTTTGTCGGAACGCAGATCGGATATTGGTGTGATCTCCTGTTGCAAATATTCATTCACTTTATTGAAATCAATTTCAATTAAAGTTTTTCCCATAATATATTCTTCTACTTTAAATAACCTGCGTGGATATTCATTCAAGCTACCCACAGCCAGTTTGATATTCATTATCTTTTCATTTTCTACTTTCTTCAAGCCAGCAATAGCAACTTTAGCTATTGCCAGAGAATTGCGTGATCCTACTTTTTTATAGAAAGTTTGATATTTTTGTTCAGCATTTTTGGCAACAATTATCTTTGTTATCAGTTCATTATTGCTCATCACATTTTTTTTATACCCGATAAAGAAATCTTTCAGAAAAACTTCACGACATGATATTTTTGAACAGATTTCAAGTTTAGCATCTAAGGCTAATAATATTGGGATTACATCAGCAGTTGGAGATCCGTTGGCAATATTACCGCCGATGGTCGCTGAAGTTTGCAGTAGAGGTGAAGCAAAATTTTGTAGAGAACTATGAATGAGTGGAATATGTCTTTTAATGATACGGGAATCAATAATATCCTTAAAGCTGGTTGTGGAACCAATTAAGATCGAATCATTTTCCTCTTCAATACCAGAAAGTTCTTTCAGATGATTTATATATATAATATTTGGATTGCGAATTATTCCGTTTTTTATTTGAACATTAATATCGGTTCCACCAGCTAGCAAGTATTGCCGATCTATATTATCTATTATTTCATAAAGATTATTTATGTCTTTTGGTTTAATAAATTTCATGATAATTTCCTTCTCTTTTAATTAATTAGCTATGCCGCAATTTTCATTCCCAAGGAAAATCTAATTTGATCTTTCACAGGCCAGCATTACAGAGTCAAAAATTTTCTCGTATCCGGTGCATCTACAAATATTACCGGATAGAGCTCTTTTAATTTTCATAAGATCTTTTTCTCCATCAGTTTTTACATAATAGTAAGAACTCACAAAAAAACCGGGGAAACAAAATCCGCATTGTACTGCGTTTGTTTCATCAAAGCAATCCATAATAAGTTTTCCTAGTTTTGTCTTGGAAATTCCTTCCACTGTTTCTACCTCTTTCCCTTCTGCATGGATTGCATTGAGAATACAGCTTGTCACAGGTTTGCCGTCCAGGAGTACAGTACAAGCTCCGCATTCACCCTCACCACAGCTTTCTTTCGCTCCTAAAAGATTGAAATCTTCACGAAGTACATCAAGCAGACGTTTCATAGGATCTACATTAATTGTGACTTTTTCTTTATTCAATGTGAACGTTATTTTCATTTTTGTTCCTCCATTGCCTTAAACAATCTTTCCGGGATCAGCGGATATTCATCAATGAAAATTCCAGTAGCATTATGGAATGCATTTCTCAAGGATGGAGCGGGGAAGTTCATTGGAATCTCACCTAATCCTTTAGCAAGATCACTGTCAGTGTGAATAAACTCAATATTCATTTCCGGCAGGTCGAGAGTTGTGGGAAGTACATAATCCGTAAATCCGTGCATACGTCCATAACCGGGTTTATAGAAAAATTCGCTTAACCCATAACCTAATCCTTGTAGAATTCCACCTTGAGCTTGTCCCATGGCTATCTTTTCATTTACTAATTTTCCAACATCTAATACATTCCAGCTTTTCTTTAACTCTATTTTACAAGTATCAGCATTGAAGTAAATTTCATTTACACACGCAGCCCAGGAGTAGTCTTTATACGCAATACCAACATTTGTATCTGCATCAAAAACTACGGATGGATCCGGGGTGAATGTCTTATAACTTACACGGGGAAATTCTCCCTGGTGTGTTTTTACATATTCCTCAAGATTATCAAATCCTAATTCATCCTTTAGTTGGAAAGCAAGTTTTCTCAGTAGATTTCCAATTATGTAAATTGTGCGAGAAGCTACAGTAGGGCCACTGTTGGGAGTTTTGCTCGTGTTAGGAATTTGCACCCAGCATTTTTCGCGGGGATGTCCGATCGCTTCATAGAACATTTGAGCCAGAGTGGTATGTGCACCTTGACCCATATCGGTATTTGCAACAAATATCTTCACCATTGCATCTTTATCTATTGTTACCTTTATTTTTGATTTAAGGATCTTTTCACCATTACCGGTATATCCGCCGCCATGATATGCAACTGCGATCCCAATACCCTTTTTATCTTTATGCGTTTTATTCCATACAGCAAATTCTTGATTCTTTTTTTGATAATCAGAGTTCAAAATTACTCGTTCCAGGCAATCTGAAAGATTTTCATCCACAATTTTTTGGGTAGTTGGAAACTCATCTCCAATTCGGAATAGGTTGGTCTTTCTGAATTCGTATGGATCTACATTTATGTCAGCAGCTATTCTATCAATATGTGCTTCCATCGCAGCAAATGCCTGTGGTGCTCCAAATCCTCTGAAAGCACCATTAGAAGGAGTATTGCTTCTGAACATTCGACCCCGAATAAACGTATCTGGAACATAATATCCTCCAATTGAATGAAGTACACCGCGAGATAGAACCACAGGTGACAATGTTTGATATGCGCCTGTATCGATTCGATAATCTATTCTACACCGTTCTATTTTTTTTGTTTCGGGATCTGTCCATGTTTCAAGTTCTATTCGTGCAGGATGACGTTTTGTGGTTATCTGGATATCGTCAGAACGTTCCAAAACCATCTTAACCGGTCTACCACTTTTATATGACAATAATGAACTGATCCCGGCAAGTAAACTTGGAAAGTCTTCTTTTCCTCCAAAAGCTCCACCTATACCCTGAGGAGATTCAATGATAACTTCTTTTACGGTATCACCCAATATTGCTTCTACACCAGTCTTTACAAAGAAGGGGCATTGAGCTGTGATAAGAACGAACATAGTACTTTCTTTCGGATTATAGACAGAGATAACTCCTTGAGTCTCCAGGTAAGCTTGTTCTTGATGTGGTGTATAATATACGTTATGATTATATATCCAATTTGGATTTGGTTCTTCATTGGTGGTATGATCAACTGTTGTCTCTTCACCAAAATGGTTTTCTTCATTCTCCAGACATTCTTTAATTCCGGTAATCGCAGGAAGCTCATCATATTCAATTATCGTTTCATTAACGAATTTACGCAGTAATCTCCTATTAGAATGTGCAATTCCCATGATAACCTGTCCGTAATGCATTACTTCATCATCTACCATGTAAGGTTGATCACAAACTGGTTCAGGTACAATATTTTCACCAGGGATATCCTGAGGGGAAACCATTGTAAATTCGGAAAGATCATAATTAGATGGGAAAGTTATTTTTTTTATATAGCCATGATGACATTTGGAATAAAGCAGCTGACCATATAACATATTATCATATGTATAATCATCAACAAATTTCCATGATCCATCCAATTTAGGTTTGGCATCAAATTTTTTAACGCATTTCATAATCACCTCAATTTATATAGTATTACAATTTTATATCTTCCAGTTTTTTTATAGATTCAGGAATTTTAATGATTCCCTGAACTGAATTTAGATCTTTTAATCCACTACCGGTTAGTAAAATAACATTTTTTGAATTTTCGTCAATCAATCCTTTTTCTGAATATTTTATCATTCCGGCAAAAGCTGTAGCTGCTGCTGGTTCAGAGAATATCCCGGTATTGTTACTCAACATTTTAGAAGCTGAAATAATCTCTTTATCGCTTACAATTATTGATTCTCCACTGTATTGTTCCATGAATTTCCTGGTCATCCAGTAATTTCGGGGAATATCCACAGCGATCGAATCGGCAATAGTTGTACTTGGTTTGGTAATGAATTTTTCATTTTCCAAATTACGAACAATATTATCACTTTTTTCAGATTGAACAGCAATGATAGTTGGTATTTTTCTTATTAATCCTATCTTCAATAGGTCTTCGAAACCTTTGAAAACACCAGAAATAATACATCCATCGCCAACAGGTACAAAAATCCGATCAGGAATTTTCTGTTTCATCTGCTGGAATATCTCGAAGGATACTACTTTTTTACCTTCAATGGTAAAAGGATTATAAGCTGTATTTCTATTATACCAGCCAAACTTATTTGTAGCTTCAATACTGAGATCAAAAGCATCGTCATATGTTCCGTCAACGGGAATCAGTTGTGCTCCGTACATCAAGATCTGTGTAAGTTTTGCTTTTGGAGCGGAAGCTGGAGCAAAAATAATTGCTTTTTGTTTTTGGGAAGCGCAAATGCCAGCTAAAGATGATCCGGCGTTTCCAGTTGATGCGGCAACGATTGTATCAATTTTCTGCTCTTTAGCAAAAGCGCAGACAAGATCAGAAGCTCTGTCCTTAAAAGAAAATGTAGGATTCTGTGAATCATCCTTTAACAGAATTGTAAATTCTCCCTTTAAATTTTTGAACGATTTAGAATTAATTTCGTAAAGCGGTGTTTTTCCAACTTTGAGCCAGGAAAGACTACGTTCAGAATTAATTGGTAACAGTTCCCGATATTCTTTTGCTTTGATTTTATCAAAAAGTTTATGCCATTTTGCTGAATTCTTGATCTTCTTGTAATCGTACAATGTTTTTAGAATACCTTTTGGTGGTTGATCGTTTTTATTTTCCTTTTCACAGATTGGGCAGAGGTAAGTAACTTCATCCTGCTCATATTTTGCACCGCAGGTTGTGCATTCAAAATGGTATTTATTATTTTTATCCATATTTATTTCCATTTTTAAGTTATTTTATTTATTATCAATAGCAGCTAAAATCTTTTCTGCAGTTAAAGGGACTGATCGAAGTCTTATACCTACAGCATTATAAATAGCATTAGCTATTGCAGCAAGTGGAGTATCAATACCGATCTCACCTACGGATTTTGCACCATAAGGTCCTGAAGGTTCATAACTTTCAGCAAATTCCACGGTAATTTTCTTCACATCATTTCTATTGGGAATTTTATATTTCATAAGATTGTTACTTAGCATTTTTCCGGCTTTAGAATATTGAACATCTTCATATATTGCCATCCCAATCCCCTGAAGAATTCCTCCTTCGACCTGGATCCTGGCTAGATTAGGATTTATTGGAGTTCCACAATCAACTACAGCTACATAATCCAAGATGTCAAATTGACCTGTTTCCGTATCAAGCTCAATCTCTACAAATGCAGACATAAATGGAGGTGGAGATTTAGGGCTTGTATTTGATCCAGAGGAAATAAGTTGCTTCATATCGGCTCCAAATTCGTAATAAAGACCTACTGAAAGTTCATTCAATGAAATTGATTCACCACCGAATTTTGATTTGAATACACAATCCTCAAAGATTATATCATCTTTATGCACAGCCTTTAGTGCTTTGGCTGCTTCTTCAATGAGTTTTGCTCTCATATTCAATCCTGCTTTTCTAACAGCATTACCAGAAACGAAAGTTGTACTGGATGCATAAGCTCCCACATCATAAGGTGTAGTATCTGTATCAGAAGCTGTTATTACAATTCTGTTTACAGGTACACCGATAGCTTCAGCTGCAATCTGACTGAGAATAGTATCACTTCCTGTTCCCAGATCTGTTGCACCAACTAGAAGATTGAAAAAGCCGTCATCATTCAGTTTTAATGAGGCAGCGCCCATATCAAGCAGAGGTATTCCGGAACCTTGCATGGCAATTGCGCATCCGACACTTCTTATTTTATTGGGAGCAATTTTTTTAGCTGGGAATTTGTTGTCCCAATCTATCAATTCTTTCCCGCGGTTTATACAATATTCAAGTTTGCAACTTTCCATAACCTGAGCAATACCTTCTCCACCTTCTCCCATAACTTTAAATACTGGTGAGGTTTCTCCTTCTTTGATGCAGTTTTTCAAGCGTAGCTCAGTTGGGTCCATCTTAAGTTTTTCTGCTAATTCACGAATGGCAGATTCAACAGCAAAATTTGCCTGAATGGCACCATAACCGCGATATGCGCCGGCAGAGCATTTATTTGTATAGACTACTTTACCTTCGAAACGAACTGCTTCGGCTTTATTATACAAAGGCAGTAATTTTGAGCCTGCAACCATAAAAGTCGTAAGAGCATGCTCTCCATATGCACCGGTATTAGATAGAAGCTGCATATCAAAGGCATGAATATTTCCTTCTTTATCCGCTCCAAATTGAATATCGAATCTCATTTGATGACGGGTAAACGAACTTTCATAAACCTCTTTCCTTGTATAAAAACATTTTGATGGTTTGCCTGTTTTTAAGGTAACGATTGCTGTATATATGTCGTTATGAATTTGTTGTTTTGCACCAAAAGCTCCACCAACTCTCGGTTTAATTATTCTGATATCACGTAGAGGTTTATTCAAAGCTTCACCGATAATTCTACGAGTATGAAATGGATTCTGGGTAGAAGTAATAACAACCAATCTTCCCTGAACATCAATGTAGGCCGTTGATGTATGTGGTTCCATGGCTACATGCTGCTGAGCATTTGTGTAATATCTATGCTTGATTTTAACATCGCATTCAGCTAATGTTTTTTCCATATCTCCAATGACCATTTTATCAAGATATGAACAGGCAATATTATTTTTGGCGTCAAGTCCCATTGGGAACATGGAATATATCTCTTTTTCCGGGTGAATAATAGATTTATTGCCTTCTGCTTTTTCAAAATCTAAAACAGGTTCAAGTATTTCATATTCAACTTCAATCAGTTTTATTGCATCTTCAGCAACTTTCTCTGTTCGTGCAGCAATTATAGCAACTTCATCACCAACATATCGGACATAATTGTCTAAGATAAATTTGTCTTTTGGAGAAGGTTCAGGATAGCTTTGTCCAGCTCTGGTTATGGGAATACGGGGAACATCTTTATAAGTAAAAATGCATTCGACTCCTTCCAGTTCAGAAGCTTTTTTTGTATTGATTGATTTGATCTTTGCAAAAGCATATGGACTTCTCAATAGTTTTACTATTAAAGCATTTTCTACTGCTAAGTCATCAGTATAAGCTGATGCTCCTTTCAATAATCCTCTTCCATCAACTTTTGGGATTGAATGTTTAACTTCGTTGAATTTCATCATTTCACCCCCATATATCTTTTTATGCCACGAAGCTGCCCTTCAAAACCACTGCAGCGGCAAAGATTCCCAGCTAGATAATGCTTGATCTTTTCAATTGTTGGATCTTTCAATTCCTTTTTCATAGCGTAAGTTGTAAGAACCAAAGAGGGACCACAATATCCGCATTGATCAGCTCCTTCACTCACAATTGCGTCAACTATTTCATCAGCATCCTTACCCAGTCCTTCAACAGTTGTGATCTTATGCCCTTCGGCTCTTGCTGCCAGGAACTGACATGATAAGGTTGGTTTACCATCAATAAGTACAGAGCAGACACCACAAGCTCCTGTATCACAACCTTTCTTT
>Ga0208771_1001878_pt1 | contig 10626 bp, 10 predicted proteins | sample AntAceMetag02UKX_FD_184775 | JGI IMG/M metagenome (GOLD analysis project Ga0208771, IMG submission 184775) | Saline lake microbial communities from Ace Lake, Antarctica - Antarctic Ace Lake Metagenome 02UKX (SPAdes) (version 2) | ecosystem: Environmental > Aquatic > Non-marine Saline and...
GGTTGTTATTGCAGGATTACTTGTCCAAAGTCACTTTATGTAGATAGGAATGCCATATCTGCCCATAGGACATGCTTGATTACAAATTGTCAACGCACATTATCATAGGAGATGGAACAATGAATGTTAATAATCTACAGGAATCTCTGAAACAATCGGTTAGCCCTGCAAAAACAATTTTAGGCCCTACAGAAGAAATTACACAGCCGGTACAGCAATATAATTTGGGCCACAATGTGGCCGAAGGTGCTGAGTCTCAATTACGAGTTTATGAATATTCGCTTAAAGCTGGTATCAATCGAACAATGGAATTTGAAAAGAAAGATTTGGCTGAGTTCTCATGTAACGTAGGTACCAGGTGTGGCCATCGATGCACTTATTGTAGTTCGCCCTCTTTATTAAGAATGCACAATTCGTTTAAACAGGCCAATGAAAATCCTTTCGATGAAGGGTATGCGATCATAGATCCTGAAATGCCCGGCAAAGTTGCTCATGATGCCAGACACAAAAGAAAGAGGGGACGCGTCATTCTTTGTTCTACTGTTGATGCATGGTGTCCTGCTGCCAGAAAATACAATTTGGGCAGTAGATGCCTCAAAGCTATTCTAAACGAGCATGGGTGGTCTGTAAGAATCCTTACAAAAAACGCCAAGGTAGTTGAAGATTATGATCTGATCAAAAGATACCGCAACAGGGTTCAGATTGGATTGACTTTGACCGGTACCGAGGAAAAAAGCGGCTGCATATCAGCAATAGAACCAAATGCCTCTACTATTGAAGAACGCATGCAGTCATTATTATATGCAAAAAAACTTGGCCTGAGAACATATTCTATGCTCTGTCCTTTAATTCCCGGTATTGCTTCCTCTCAGGAACAAATAGATAAACTTGTCAAATTTGCAGAGGCGATTGACTCAGAAGAGATATTTGCCGAGCCGCTTAATCGACGAGGAAAATCAATCATAAAAACGAAAGACGCCCTGGCCTTAAGTGGATATCGATTTGAAGCTGAAGAGGTTGATGCTGTCAGAAATAAAATCAGATGGTCAAGCTATGTCGCCGAGTTGATATCAAAAGTCCAGAAAAGCATACGCATGTTTTCTGATATGAAGAAGCTGAGATTTCTTTTGTATCCTGCCGACCTGACTGCCGCTGATGCAAAAAAGATAAAGGATAACGATGCCGGTGTAATCTGGCTGTAGGAAATTTAGAAGGGTTACCGTGAAACAAAAGGATTTTACATTCACATACACAGTGGACGAGATACCAGATGTTTCTCTGCCGGAGAATCGTATAAAGGCCGGCGGCAATGCCGCTGTGGCTATGTTCGAAAGTGCCGCTCAAAATTTACGCATTCTATCTGAATTTTCGCCAGGCTCGGTAACAGCGAAAATACGCTTTGTCTACGAGCCAAACGATAACGCCCAGGCTAGTCAGAACCGGCTTAAAATATATCTTACCTTCCAGACAAGAGATGAGGATACAGCCAAATGCTTATCTCTTTTGGCAGAGCAAGGTCCTATGAGCCAATTTTACAAACTTCAAAAGTGCCAAAGGCCACCTGTCGCATGGCACAAATTTAACGCAACGTGCGATATCACCAGAAAACCAAGCATATTAGAACCTACGATAACAAATGATCTAAACTCTAGGGCATTGCCTTATTATTTCATGGTAGATCCTTTCGAACCTGATAATGGCAATGATTATTTACAGATTGATAGCATGCTGGATAGACTCACAGAGCCAGCTGTAATAGAAATTTCTATCGAACCTGCTGATGTAAGCAATATTTCAAGCAGTTTTGTGAAATGTATGTCACGGTACCAGAGCATCAATCGTACATGGGATAGTGATGACGACAATTTTATAAGTAGTGACTACAGAAATGACGGCCAGGACTGGTCGGCAGCGGCAAAGCCGCTACGGCAAAAAGATCATCTTGTCGAGGATGTCGTGAGAAGAGGTCGTAAATTAAACGAAACCCTGCCTAAACGACATTTGAAATTTAGTATCCGCACCTTTGCCAAAGACAAGGCAACAGCACGACTTCTTGGCTCTATTGTAGCAGAATCCGCTTATAAAAACGGCCAATACCAACTTTTTGACTCAGTCAGGGGCAAGGACTTTTTTGAAAGAGTAATGCAATATCCTGACAGGCCCAAGGTTATCGCACCGCCGGTATTTGAAAGTCTGGCAAACGGCAGAGATACTAATCTCTATAAAGACATATCAGGACTTTGCAGTATCGCATCTGTCGACGAGCTAAGCAGCATTTTCAGGTTACCTGTGGCTTCTCCATTAACGTCACCGAGCTGCATACGTAAAGACGCTGGCCCTCCAACTATCGCCGAAAAAGATATGATAGTTATTGGATATGATAACATTGGATTCGGAAGCAAGACAGGTATCGCCAGAGGGCTTGTTTTGCAAGATCTTAACAAGCACGTAAGTATTTTTGGTCTTCCAGGCGGAGGAAAATCGATACTCGACACATATATTATGCAGCAGCTCTGCTGGCGTAATATTCCATTTGCTTTGTTTGAGGGAGCTAAACGGGAGTACCGGAGACTAAAACTATTGAAAAAAAGCCGCAATAAATTTGCGCGCAAGTTGGCCAAAAAGCTAAAATTATTTACGCCCGGCAGTGACATCTCGCCGTACAATTTTAATCCTCTAAAAATCCCAAAAGGTATCACCTTATACGAGCACATAGAGAATCTCCTTGCCTGCTTCAAGGCGGCGATGCCAATGGAAGGTTCAATGTTGGCCCTGCTTGGCGAATCACTCGAAATGGTATATGAAGATCACCCTGACCCTGACAAGCCCCCGACTATGTCTGATATGCATAACGCTATCAAAAAGATCCTTCGATCAAAAAAATACGATGGTGAACTCAAGAGCAACCTGGATGAGGCCATCAATACACGCTTTGGCCAGATGACTAAGCGGGCGATGGGCGATGTTTTCAAATGCGGTCTTGATGTCCCTGATATGACAGAAATTCTAAACAGCTGTTCGATTTTCGAGATGGCCGGTCTGCCCGGTGAGATAGGCTGTCTTTTTATGATGTTTATGCTGACGATTATCTGTGAGACTCTCAAAGCCACTCCCTGGGACGGGAGAGGGGTGAGGTTTGCGATAATCATCGAAGAGGCGCATGTGTTTTTTGGCGCAAGTACAGATGCTACAGCAAACCAGTTCAATGCAGACCCGCGTGCCTTTGCTGCTGACATGATCTGTCGTATGCTGGCCGAATTCAGATCTCTCGGTGTAGCCGTAATTCTTTTGGACCAGCTGCCCTCTGCAGTTGCGCCGCAAATTATCAAGAACACGTGTAGCAAAATAGTATTTCGCCAGGTCGACAATTTTGACAGACAGCTTATTGGTAGTTCGATGCTCTTTGATGAGGTCGATATGAGCCAGATCGCCCGTTTAAGGCCGGGCCAGGCCTATTTCCATACGGAAGGTTATTTCGCACCACGAACGCTTACGACCGTCAATCTCCAGGCCGATTGGAATATTCCACAGCCGCCGGTATCAGATGCGATACTGCCCTTTATCAGGGACGAACCGTGGTTTATCCAGACCGCAGAGAAACGAATATCAATGGAGGAGCAGCAGTTTCGAAGATCACTTGACGATTTCAAGGTTCACCAGAAGAAGCTTCGCCGGGAGGTTATAGAAATAAGGCGCCAACACATCAAGTTGCTGGAGATAACTGATACATCTCAAAGGGATAAACAGTTATCCCTATTTTGTAAGAAGGCAAAAATGCTTCGTGAGAAAGTTGGGGAATCCTTAAAGGCTTTTCGCAGAACTTACTACACATTTTTTGTAACCAATGAGCGACATGATGACATTGTAAGCGATGATTTGAAGTATCGCAGGTCACTACAACTTCGCAGATTCAAAGCGGTATGCAGGCGTAACAGCGACTGTATTACTGCACTTGGCAACCTGATTAATAACTGTGACAAAACTAATTGAAAACTGACCAGGAGAACTATTATGGCAAAGACAGGTTTTACAAGAAAAACGATGGAATCCCGGATTGAAACCGACCGTAAAGATACGCAGGAAAAAAATGACGAAAACGAAAAAGCCGTTTTGGATGCAGCGATAGAACGCAGCACTCTGGACAGTATTGATGGCGGCACAAGCGAAGGCTGTGATGAGGTCTCCGACAATATCAAAGAGGCTCAGGATATCACTTCCGGCGAGTTTGAGGAGGGTACAACCCAGCTTAATGAAATACATGACGGGATTGATGAGCATAAAGAGCAAATACAGGAAGGCGTTGAAAGAGCTGATACTGACATCGGCAATATTGAAGGTTCTATCTCTCAGTTAAGCAGTGATTCAGCCGCCAGCCGATTGGAGGCTGCCAAAGAAACAGCACATCGCGACATCGAACTATTACAGCGAAGCGATAACGAGGAAGAGGAAATTGAACGCCAAAGTGCCGAACTTAACCAGAGACAAAAAGAGCAATTACAAGCATCCGTAGGAAAATAATATGCAAACTGAGAAGAAAAACATAACCAGCTCACAGGACTACAGGGGCAAACCGTACAGTATCGCTAATGCAAGTTATCTTTTATGCGATATCTCAGAGACACTTGCCGAGTTGGATCAAATCCTGAAACGGCTCCCAGATGTCAATGAAAAGAGTTTTGCTGATTATACGCCTGGTCATCAGCTTTACAGTCAGAAAAGTGAGCATAATGACAAAGTCGTTTCCTTTTGCGGGATACTCAATACATACTTACATGCTACCAGGACCACAATGCGGAATATAAAAAGCAAATCCGACAAGGTCAAATCTGACAGCGACCTTTTAAACAGTTCCCATGTAAAAACAAGGTACACCGATGCCTTTGACGGTTTTTACCAGGAGTATCTAAAGCACAAGCAGATGGCTCTCCGACTCAGCGGCATGTCAAAAACGATAAAAGAATTTACTGCCGATGCTGATGCAAAAAAATATCCGCGTAAGCGGCCTGATGAGTCCGACTGGCTCAAAACAGGTACAAATAATATTTTTAAGAAGGAGGTCTCTGGCAATGACTAATTCAAGTTTTAATAAGCCACCAAGAAAATTACGCGAGTGTATAGAAGACCTTCAAGCTACTTACAGGGTACTTCCTGAGGTTGATAAAAACGCCTACTCTGAGTGTCCTTTTGCAGAAGATATCTATGCAAAGAAACAACAGCACGAACTGGAGGTGGCAAGTCATCTTGATAAGTTAAAACACGAAAAAAAAGAGGCAATCAAAAAAATCCAGAAGATCAAAAACACTTCTATTATCATTGCCTCCGACAAAGAATCCATTCACAACCTGAGCGCCTATGAAAAATATGAACAGGCCGAAAAAAAACAGCAGGAAAAAATAAAGCTTTTAAGAATCGAGATCGAAAGACTCCAGCTGCAAATCAATGACCTTGAAATCCTTCTCGGTATAACCGGTAAAAAGAGATGGCCTAAAGGCCACCCTGAATCAGGTGCAAGTTTTAATAATAGTATTTTGCCAACAGCAGGTAAAACCGGGCGATATACAACGAATGCAAAGACAAACCAGCCCGGTTCACAGCGGAGTGTGGATAACCTTTTTAGCTCAGACCGCAGTCGCGGCATAAATACATCTGCCCCTGGCAAATTGAAATAGCAGGAGGAACAAAATATGTCAAAACTTATTTTAGGAAAAGGCGGTTCGGCACCGGGTGTTGATCTGATATCTGCGGACAATACAGATATTACTTGCAGTCTGGAACTGGAGAAAGGCCAGAGCGTTTATGCCGTTGATATGGATATCGAAAACAACCTTGCAGTTATCGGCACACGCTGCGGATCTATTGAAATATTGACATTACCTGAAGATGGGATAACAAGCGGCTTTGGTACCGGCATCAATCTTTTCCAGGGTAGCGGTGTGCTTTCGGTATGTATCGCAGATAAAAACAAGCTTATCAGTAGCGATACAGCGGGCGATTGCTTTTTATGGCGGCTTGATTCAAGGAACAAAGAACCGCAAAGACTCGAATCCGGCGGCGGTGTAATATGTTCGTTATTAAAAGTAAACGACAGTACCATTATCGGCCTTTCTGTCACAGGCAAGCTACTGTTCTGGGATATTAACAGCGGAGCCCTTACCAACAGCATCGACTGCCCTGCACCATCGGCTAAAAGTGCCTTGATTAACTTATGTCACTGGCCGGCAAAAAAATCCCTGCTCTATCCGGCCTCTAACGGTCGGCTTGTGGTATTTAACCTCGAAGATAATCTGCTTAAATCTTTCAATGCCCACAACGGTCTTTTTTATACTGTAATTGCTGATAACAGCCATTGTTATACAATCGGGACAGAGGATGGCCTGCTGAAAAAATACTCCGAGCCCGATGGCTTTTGCCAGGAAACTTTTAAGGTGCACGAAAAGATTATCTCCGGCCAGATGTTGGACGAGCAGGAACAGAAGTTTTTGCTGACAGATGTTACAGGCCGGGCAGGGATTTATACTATTGAAGCGGACAGCCTTGTATTAACTGACCGTTTAGATGGCAATTACTATAGAACAGTCGCAGGTCCTTCTGCTAATTCCAGGTGTATCTCAAGGGCTGCTGTTATCAAGACTGATATTGAAAACAAAATTGCCAATAGCGACCTGAAAAATATCGACATGCTTTACCAACAGCTTGCTGAGCTTGGATTTGATCTGACCGGCTTAGCCCTTAAAATCTCTCAGGCCAAAAACTCAGACGATATTCTCGGCCAGCTCGATGCCCTTAGAAAGCTGGTCAGGATTTTACCGCAGGGCAATGAATACAGCACTGAGTATTTGCAGCTTCATGCCGACACGCTTAAAAGAACATGGCATCTTGGCGAGGCACTTGATATTTACCAAAAACTTTCTTTGGAGAAAAATATTACCATCGAATCTAAGTGGTTGAATATCGCCGCAGAGGCCGCCAAAACCAGAAACTATGTCATCGAAACCGATATCGACCTTGAGATACTGATTCAGACCTTTTCTATCATGGACAAACCGTTTATCGGCCTGTGGTTTATCAGCTGCAAAGACAATCTGCCTGCCGAAAATCTCAATGGGCAGATTTTAGCCGACAAATATGAACAGATCAGAGCCGACAACAAACTCACTGATTTGCCTCCGGCACAAATAATAAAGCCATATTGGATAGACCAGCGGAGTGTAACCCGGACAGAAATTATTATTTTCAGAAATCCTGATAATTCTGAACTGACTGGCCTGTGTTACGGCATAAGAATTGACAACAACGATACCGGATGCAGTTTTACCCCTGTAATCTTATTCGATGCCGGCCAACCTGAAGACGGCCAGAATTTCAGTCAGCACAATCATAATACATGCTGCCGTTATAAAAGTATCTCAGAGCAAAACCTCTCGGCCCGATGGCCGCAGTTATTGTTTAAAACGGCAAGGGACGCCATAAGGCAGATTAACACAAAAGAGTTGGTAAAGATAAATTATGAAACTGATAAAAAACTATAGAGAAAAAACCTATTTTTGAAAAGGAACATATTATGATCTCAAATGCACTGGATGAAAATTTCTTTCCAATTACCAGTTGCGGGATACTCGGTACCCCTTCAAAAAAACAGATACACATGGGAGTTGATGCTGTAATAGCTGAAAATTCAAAGAGCAGTGTTTTTGTGCCATACAGGTTCGCGATGTTGGTTTTCCTGCATTTAATGAAGAACTACCTTGCCGGCCTTGGCAAAGCTGCCGAATTGATCTTGGCTGTAGCGGGTAAATTTGGTGTAGGCAAATCCGTTATCATAGCCGAACTCTGCAGACGCCTTAAAATCAGAGTCTTTCGTTTAAGTATCACGGAGTTGAGTTCTCAATGGGAGGGTGAGTCGGCCAAAGCTGTTGCCAAAAAATACTATCAGGCCTCGAAGGCACAGATCGAAGAAGGCATCGGCTGCTGTCTTATTATTGAAGATCTGGATATGAGTATAGGCAGTCATTCTGAATTTTCATCCGGAACTATGAACACGCAGTTTCTAATCAATGAGATCATGGAGATAGCTGATAACCCTACTCAGCTTTGCGGTGAAAAAACGGCGCGTGTGCCGATTATCGTAACAGCTAATGACTTGTCAAAGATATACGATGCCGTTACAAGACCTCAAAGGATGAGGGCATGGACCTATGAGCCTAACAGTGAGGAGATCTTTGAGGTAGGCAGGCACATCCTTGAGGATGTTTTGACGTTTGAACAGATTGATGAACTCAAACCTTTGGCTGCATCGTGGGTGCCTGCTCATTTCGGGCAGTTAAAAACAATCCTTCAGGAAAAACTCCTTGAAAAGCAGTGCAGGTTCCTGCCGGCAGCAGATTACATCTATGCAGCGTTGAATAATGACCCTGCCGTTTCCGGGCTGGGCAATGGAATAATAGATAACGACATCTTTGTAGAGGCAATAGGAGATGTGCAAAACTGCCAGAAAACCAGGCAGACAAGTTATGTTGAGAGCTAATAACTAAAAACAATATCAAAATAATACATGGAGAAACAAAAATGAACATAAAAACAGCGATAGATATAAGGGCCAGGCTGATGCTTTTTGAACTGGGAGCATTAAACCAAAGAACCGTCAAGAGCCTTAAATTGAAAGAGATCATCGAATATTGTGTCCCAAGAAAGCTTTTGGCCAGGATAATGCTAAAAGGCTGGAGGGGCAATGAAATCCATACCAGGCTGGAGATATCAATTGATTATGATAAAAACGGCGGTAGTTGCCTGACGGTAAAATCCGATCTCGACAGAAATATATTTACACCGGGAGCCGATAGCGATAATCAGCAGTCATGCTCAAATCCTCAAGAGTGCCAACGCAGCGCCTGTCCGCTCTGGGCAAAGATTATCGACTGGTTCACAAAACTCTGTAAAGACAACGGTCTTAATCTGTCCTGGAATATCAGTTTTAATGACCAGCACGATTTTCTGTATAAAAAGTTCGGCTTTATATCCTGCGGCGGTGCTTCAAAGACTATCGACAAAACCTCTGGCACTGTCATCCACAGTGTAACCAACTCTAATGTATCTTCACTGAAGATGACAACTAAGCTGTCAGATGAACTGCAGGACCGACAACCGTTACCAGAGTAAGGGATGAAAATATAAACATTAGCTTTAATTTTGAGGAGTTCTGAGATGATTAGAACAAGTATAAGAACCCAGCTTATTATTCACCAATTAAAATATGTTGTCGAAAAGACGGTAAAAGATAAACTGCTGGATGAAGTCATTGAGTTCGGCGTCTTAGAAGGAATTATCACAAACATCTGGATAATGGGAACAGCCGACAGCCAAATCCACGCCAAATTGGATATATCGGTAAGCTACAATAGTGGCGGCGCTTCATTTGATATAAGCGGCAATATCAAAGACCGTGTCTTTACCGGTCAGGATAATGACTGGCTGCATGATGAGGCGGATAATAACAGGTCAAACTGTCCTGTCTGGTCAGAGGCCATTAACTGGTTCGTTAAATTATGCCAGCAGGAAAACTTGTCTCTTAAATGGGGTATAATTGTCTCTGGCAGAGAGCAGGAAATCATCGATAAATTCAGGCTTGTATCACTGACAGATGAGGATAAGACCCAAAATACAAATTCCTCAATAGTTCCCAACTCCTTTTTTACTGAGCTTAATATGGGCATTGGTTTCTCACAAGAAAAGTTCGGAGACTGACTGTTATGGAAGATAGAACAATAATCAAAAGATTCTCTGATACTATCAACATAATCGCCGAGCGGTTTCCACACCAACACCAATGGCAACAGCTTAAAAATAAATTCGAGGCCGAGTTTGGCAAACAAAAAGACCAGGCTGAAACGGCATCTGATAAATTACCTGCCAATGACAACTGTCCCTGCTGTAATATTCGCAAAAGATGCGGAGAAAATTTGCTTTGCGATGAATGTCTTAAACTGTACCGGCCTGTGAATAGTTCGATTATAGAAAATATCTGCGATTGCGGACACAGGCCTGCCGGGCCGGAGATTTTCCTTTTTTATCCCTACGGAAGAAGCCACAGCCTGTGCAGTATAGATTGTGTAAAAGATCATTACCGCCAGTTGTTCGGCCCACTTTTGAGGAGGTTGAAATGAACCGACTTAACCTGATAAGACCATCCGGCGATAATTGTTTTCTTTCGGCCTCACCTGAACCGGCAAGATTGCTAACATCTTTTTCCAAAGGTACGCAACTGTCCGGTGGTAGATATATCATTGATTATAAAATCACTACCGGCTCCTGTGCCGATATCTACCTAGCAGAAGATAGACAGATAAACAAACAGGTCGTCCTTAAAATCTTTGCTGACACAGACAACCTGGATCTATTTAAAAACGAGGCAAGGCTTCAGGACAGGTTATCCGACAGTGACTATGCGGTCAGGGTATACGATTTCCATACAGTAATCTGTGGGGCGGCGGAATTGTTTTTGATATCTACCGAATACGCCGCAACGGGAAGTTTTCGCATCTGGCTAAATAACAATAAAGATAACCACGACAATCGCCTTAATGAAGGGCTTACATTGTTCAAACAAATATGCCAAGCCGTTGATGCGGT
>Ga0208771_1001879_pt1 | contig 10603 bp, 9 predicted proteins | sample AntAceMetag02UKX_FD_184775 | JGI IMG/M metagenome (GOLD analysis project Ga0208771, IMG submission 184775) | Saline lake microbial communities from Ace Lake, Antarctica - Antarctic Ace Lake Metagenome 02UKX (SPAdes) (version 2) | ecosystem: Environmental > Aquatic > Non-marine Saline and Alkaline...
TGGAAAAGTTACAACACAGGCAGTTGTTGCTTCAATCTTTTGGATAATTATATTAGATGCGATCAATAGCTTGATCTTCTATTTTAATGTATGAAAAAACCAATAATTTCGATTAAGGATTTAGTTGCAAAATATGGTGATAAAACCATATTAGAAAATATTTCTGTAGATATTTATCCTCAGGAAGTAACTGTTATCCTGGGTAGCAGCGGTTGTGGAAAAACCACATTGATCAAAAATATACTTAAACTTTATCAGCCTTTTTCTGGGTCAGTTAAGATATTCGATAAAGAAGTAACCTCAATGGATGAACAGGAATTTGATGATATCCTCAGTAAAGTTGGAATGCTTTTTCAAAATGGTGCACTTCTAAATTCTTTAAGTATTTTTGATAACATAGCAATTCCTTTAGAACAGCATACTAAATTATCAAAAAGTGTGATTGAAAAGATGATAAAAGTAAAACTGGATCTGGTTAATCTTGGTCATGCTATCAATATGGTACCTTCAGAACTTTCAGGCGGAATGAAAAAAAGAGCTGCTTTGGCTCGTGCGATCGCTCTCGATCCTGATATCCTTTTCTGTGATGAACCCTCTGCCGGTCTTGATCCGTTAACAAGTGCATCTCTTGATGATCTCATACTGAAATTAAAAAATCTACTTAATATGACAATCTTAATTGTAACTCATGAACTTGCCAGCATTTATAGAATAGCTGATAGAATTATTTTTCTTGATAACGGGAGATTGTTATTTAATGGGACATTAGAGGAAGCAAAACAAACAGATATTCCCGAAGTAAAAACATTCTTTGAAATAGGTAAATTTTAATATTTATGGCAGAGAATAAAAAAAAGTTTCTGTTAGATGAAAATTTGGGTAAGCTGGCAAAATGGCTACGTATGCTGGGCTATGATGCTACTGTTTACAAAAGCATCAGTATTGAGAAAAAAATATCTCTTTGCAAAAAAGAACGCAGAATATTTCTAACAAGAAGTAAAAAAATAGCTAGAAAAAAGGAGAAATTTTCCAGGATATTGATAAGAACAGAAAAATATGATGAACAATTACAGGAAATCATACATTTAATTGAATTTGATAATGAAATGTTATCTTCACGATGTTTAGAATGCAACTATAAATTACAAGAGTTACAAGTAGAAAAAATTAAAGATATAATTCCTGAAAATGTAAAACACAATTTCTCAAATTTTAAAATATGCAGAAAATGCGGAAAGATTTTTTGGAAAGGCTCACATTATAGTGCTATGAAAAGCAAACTTAAGAATTTATTGACAACATAAATTCAAAGAATAAAAAAATAATTAGTGTCTTGAAAAAGTTTCATCTTTTCATGAGAAAAGATGGTATATTATTGTAATGCATGATGGAAATTATAGCATTATCAAAAAATAAAATCTAAATGCAAAAGAATTATTAATGTTAAAAAAAATATAAAGGGTATTTTTATGAACAAAGCTAATAATATAAAAATCTTCAAATTAAGGAATCATATCTTTGATTATGCATGGGGATCTAAGACATTTATCTCACATTTATTAGGGAGAGATGAGGCTTCTCAAGAACCGCAAGCAGAACTGTGGATGGGGACTCACTCTGTCGCTACTTCGCGCATTATGACAAATGGTAAAGAAGAATCATTATTAGAGTTCATTGATCAAGATCCTTATAAAATGCTGGGTAAAAAAATAGCTGATAAATTTAATAACAGTTTACCGTTTTTGTTTAAAGTCCTTGCTGCTGCCAGCCCTCTTTCCATTCAGGCTCATCCCAGTAAAGCTCAAGCAAGAAAAGGATTCAAACTTGAAAATAAAGAGAATATTCCACTGAATTCCCCCGAACGAAATTATAAAGATGATAACCATAAGCCCGAACTTATTTGTGCTTTGACAAATTTTGAAGTAATGTGTGGATTCCAACCTTTAAAAGAAATTGTAGATAGAGTTAAATATCTACAGTTGGAAAATCATATTTCCCGTATGAAAGAATTGGAGGCTGACCCTTGTGCACGAAATTTAAAAAAAATGTTCTTAGAACTGATGAATAAACATAATGATAACCAAACTAAAAAAGTCAGTATTTTAATAAACAAGATTACTGAATTTGAGCCAAGAGATGAAAATGAAGTATTGATATTTAGATGGATAACAAAACTGGCAGCGATTTATTCAAAAGATATGGGAGTTTTTTCTCCTCTCTTTCTTAATATTGTGACACTTAAACCGGGTGATGCGCTTTTCATAGATGCCGGTGTGTTACATAGCTATTTAAATGGCTGTGGAGTGGAGATCATGGCAAGTTCGGATAATGTTTTACGCGGGGGGTTGACCCCTAAAAAAGTTGATTTGCTAGAATTGATAAAAATACTAAAATTCGATAATGATGGATTAAAAAAGATTCAACCAATAATTAATAGAAACGAATATATTTATCAAACTTCAGCTAAAGAATTTCAACTTTCTAAAATTAGATTAGATAATGATGAACCATTTGTAAATGCTAATATTTCAAGTGCCGAGATCATTCTGTGTACAAATGGTACAGGATCAATAACGTGGTCAGATTCTTCACTTGAACTGAAAGCAGGAGAATCTGTCTTTGTTCCCTATGCAATTACAGAATATGTCATAAATGGTTCAATTGAGTTGTTCAGGGCTGTCGTTCCAATATGAAGAAATAAGAGAGCAATAATTGAAACTTAAAGAACTATTAAAATTAATGAAAATGCCAATCATTATTACCAGCATTGTGATCATCCTTTTCTCCATATTGTCATATTTCTTTGGTTTTCAGTTGACTTTAGCGAAAAATATGAACCTCGCCATGCGGATAATGTATGCTTTAATCTATCAGTTGGATATCACCCATCATCTCACATTTGCCACTTTCTTTACAAGCTTTGTGATTTTGCTCTGTGCAACTGGTTTCTTACTCATCGGCTGGGGTAACAGGGAAAAATTGAAGATTAATTCTACCCGACAGGGGATTATTAAATTATTTAGTGTGATCATGCTCTTCTTTGCCAGCAATGAGATATTAGGGTTAAGTGATCAGTTGGGCAGGAAACTGGAGTATGCAATGGGTTTTTCTAGGTTATTTATATATCTGCCTCTGATCTTAACAGGGATTCTAATATTCATTTCACTATTCAGTCAATTGATCAAGAATATCAGGACTGTAAAGAAAAGAGCTCTAGCTAATCATTATTTTAAATCAGTTATTTTATTAGCTTTGACCTACTTAATTCTTATAGTTAGTGATAGATATCTGTCGAGGTCTGGATATTCGATAAAAGTAATTCTTTATATTGAGCAATTCATAAAATTAGGAATGATCTATTATCTATATATTCTTATCCTTAAAATTACAGATAATTATAACTTGTAAGAACCTTCATAATTTCCTCATGATCAAAAAAAGGGCGATTAATAAATCGCCCCTACATATTTGCATCTAACCTAAGTTCATTTCTAAAATGTTGTTACATCCACAAAGTTGAAATCATTGATTAAAAGCGTCGGAACTTTAGCATAATACTCTTGCTGTACACTTGGCCCCATTGCTAGAATTCGTTTGGTTGCATCATGCAGGATTTCGTTCCAGCGGAAATTAGTTACCGATTTCTGAATCTTTCCATCTTCAAAGTAGAGTACTCCATCACGAGTGAGTCCGGTCCATTCACCAGTTTTGCGGTCTGTGGGACGAATATACCAGAAGTTATTTATGATCACACCGCGTTTCACCATCTTCATCATTTCTGTCTCAGATGTATCTCCGCCTTCTACTATTACGTTGTAAGGACGCAGAGCTTTCAGATTTTTCTGCTTGGCATAATACTTGGTTGCACTCATATTTTTGAGCACTCCATTCACAATCCAATCAATGTTTTCAGCAGGTACACCACCGTTTAAGAATTTAGCAGCATTTAAATCAGGATCATCCAAGCTGGAACGGAAAGTGAACTTATCTCCGAAAAATTTCTTACCGATCTGATCAGTAAAAGGTGTGTGACCTTCATCTGCCGTTCGACGATCAAATGTCCAGATCAGATATCGCAGCCAGTTAAGAACAGCAGCTGGACGCAGGATCACAGGGATTCTTCCTTTCTCAATTTGTACCGGATTACTAAGGCTGTCGAATTGTGTATTCAGCTGATCAATAAGAGCAGGTAAATTGAGTTTAGCATGATCTTTTACAGATCTGGAGACTTTAGTTTCCACACCTTCTTTTTTCATAGTCATGGAATGCGAAAAAGTGGCTGAATTATCAAAACCTTCGAAACCATTCTTAGTTGTGAGCATGGTGTGATCTAGACATTTTTCTGAAATCCCGGAAAGTTTTGCATTCTTCTTCTTAGCGTTTTCCACACATATTTTAATGTCATCTACAATTTTTTCAACCGAAAGGTCAGCAGTATTTTGAGAGTAATTATTAACATCTGGGAGTTTATGAGCTCCTTCACTTGGCATGTTTTCAGGATCAGGCTGATTTAACTTTGCCATACTTTCGGCAGTTTTGATCAGGTATTTCAAAGAATCTTCATCCAAATTGTTTCCAGATGCCTGGCCATTTTTGTTGTCAAAATCAACACCAAGACTTACATTAAGTTTGTTACCTGTGATGTGTTGTGTTATGCCATTTTGAGCAAAACGAGTCAGCAGATCTTCCGAGCCAGTAACACTAAAAGAGAAATCATTAGCTTTCACATTTTTGCGAATGAATTCTGCAGCTTTTTGCATTTCTTGTTTAGTTATCATTGGGAACCTCCTACACGGATATTACGGAAACGGGCTAAAGCCCCTCCGTGTGTCATCCTGCCACGTTGGCCGGGCTGACCCTTGCCACAATTGGTTACACCAAACGTTTGGAAGAATCGCTTATCACAAATGGCATCGACGCTGTTCCAAAATTCCGGATTATTGGATTTGTATAAAATCTTTTTAAGCGGTCTTGTTTTCTTACCATTCTTGATTTCCCAGAACATATCTCCGCCAAACTGGAAATTCACACGATGTTGATCTATTGAAAATGAACCACGTCCTTCGATATAAACGCCATCTTCTGTATCTGCGATCAATTCCTGAGGAGTGAGTGGATCTTTGCCTGGTTCCAGGTAAAGATTGGGAATTCGGTTGATGGGAAAATCAAAATAATTTGTTGCTCTGTTGCAGCCACGGCTCATTTCCAATCCGATGAGTGGGGCAGTAGCTCGTGTGTTACCGTATTCATTCAGAATTCCGTCTTTGATGATATACCATTTCTGGTTGGGAACTCCATCGTCGTCGTAACCGGCTGTAGCAAGACCGCCTTCAAGTGTATTGTTGGCTACAAAATTAACGATTTTAGAACCATATTGGAAGTTGCCGAGTTTCTCTGGTGTAGCGAAACTGATACCAGCAAAATCTGCTTCCCAACCCAGAACACGGTCTAGTTCAGTGGGGTGTCCCACTGATTCATGCATGGTGAGAGCTATATGATTGGGATTGAGCAGTAATGTTTTACGTTCTTCTGCTCCCAGAGAGCCGGCATGAACTTTCATTATCGCTTCTTCTGCTACCTGTTCAGCCTTATCCATCAGGTTTAAACTTTTTACCCATTCCCAGCCTTTGGCTTGTCCGCCATGACTGAAAGTTCGACTTTGGCTGTCACCTTCTGCTACTGCAGTTGCTGTAAAAGTAGGCTCAATATAAATTGTGTGAATATCCAATCTGCTGCCAAGTGTGGAAGCAAAAAGTTTTTCATCTTTACGACATTCCAACATGAACATAGCCAGTTTGATCTCTTTGTAATTAAGCATAGTTTTGTTCACTTCCATCATCAATTCCACTTTTTCACTGAGTGGAACATCAAACGGATCAAGACAATATGGTGTTTTGTAAGAATCTATATAACCTCTTTCATGTGCCAGAACCAGACCATCACCATATTTTACACGACCAGATTCTTTAGCAATTGCATAAGCTTTTTTCACGGTGCTGTTCACTGCATCTGCGGTAAAGACGTTGTTGTGAGCAAATCCCCAGGCTCCATCTTTGAATACACGAATTCCGTAACCGTAGATCTCGTTGAGCGAAGTATTCTTTAAACTCAAGTTTCGCAAATAGATCATTTCGGTGCTGGATTTTTGAATACGGATATCAGCATAATCAACTCCCAGCGATTTTGCTGTATCCATTGCCAGTGATAGAAAATCCATTAAAACCTCCTTTATTATTCTACAATTATTATATGTGCATTATTTATTAATTCGTCATTTACTAAGTTTAACCAATAATGAAATATAAAAATCGAATTATCTGCTCTTTTGTTAACTGATTTGAATTTAGCAATGTTAGTATTAATTGATAGTTCATTTAGCTTATCATTATTAGTCCATTCAATTTCTTGTGATGAATCATGAATAAGTTCTTCAATCCAGATATTAATTTGATTATGCCAATATTCAAAGTCTTCTTTCTGGATATATCCTAAAATTGCTGAGTGCGATAATCCTTTGCCATGAATTCTCTTTTTGAAACGTTCAATTCCACCACTGCAGACATATTTACCTTTTACGTTCCAATAACCTACTACGTATTCCTTTTCTCTTTTTGAACCGGGCGTGGGAAGTCGCTTTGCCTCGATACTGAATATAGTTTGCCGAGACCTGAATTTTCCGAATGGAATTCGCGTTTTTGCACTGAAATCAACCGTGGGGCTTTGTCCACTTACGGGATTTGTTCTGTCCTCATGATGAAAATAAAACGGGTGTTCATTGATTTTGCTTTCAAAATAACTACACAACTCCTGAGTAATGCCAGTTTCAATTTCTATGTCAAAATACTCTTCTCTATAAACAAATATGAATTTTTCAATGTGTTCTTCTATAAACTCTAATATAGCAATTATGTGTCTATTGTGTTTAGGAATAGATAATTTGCCAAAAGAACTGAGAAAATTTGCGGTCAAGGTTACAATCCTTGTTCGATAAAATCAGCAACTGTCTCGTCTGCGTCCCGAATAGCAATTGAACGAAGCCAATAGCGTAATTGATAAGGCTTAATGAGATAGATGATATTTTTATTATATATTCTGAGAACACGATTGATCCTTAATGTCGAAGACGATTGGGAATTAATTAAATTTTGGAGATGAATTTCTAATTTCTCTTCATTTTTTCTAAGTTCTTCTAAATCATCTTCTGGAGTATCACCGTAGTAAAAAGGAAAGCAGATAAACGATGTCGTTTTAATAGGATCTGCGGGATGGAAATCTTTATAAACTGAATTTATAACTTTTAAAAAAAAAGTGGAAAAGTCATTAATGATATTGTTATTGCAATTTGGTATTTTTTTTAAAATTTTCGAATTTTCACCAAATCTTATATAATCTAGATGATAGTTTATTGTGTCATTAATTAGGATTTTCTCAAACTCGCTGAATTCAACATTTTTTATGTATGGAAGATTCTCGATGTCTTTAACTAAAATCGTTGAATAAGACTTGCTTAAAGCAGCTCGCTGGCTTGTACAAAGAATAAAAAATTTATAAAAATCGTAATGTTTGTCTAATTCATGAGAAATATCAAATAAAGTTTCAACGTCTCTCGCATAAAATTTAGCAGTTTCACTTTTAAGATCAGCATAAATTTCGTGCGTTGAATTTGAAATGATTTGGTTTTTAAGTTTGAATAATCCAATATTTTGTTTTATCAGCAACCGTGGATATTGTTTATGCTTTGTATTAATAAATTCGCTTAATTTCTGATGTAGCGACATAAAATCATTTACAATTTTATTAATACGATGTCCACCCATAAGATTACATTTAAAAACAAAAGGATTATTTATTAGAGTTTTTGTTGGAAAGTTAAAACAATCATATTTATCAATTTCAAAAAATAATTTTTCTCTTGATGAATTAGTTCTTTTAACAACTATATGGTTCGTTATCTTATTAGATACTTTTTTATTTATGAGCATAAAGCATGCTACAGCTACAGTAGCAGAAAATAAAACTCTTCTTAAAGGAGTGAAATCGAATATTTCTTTAACATGATAATGTAAAAAGAAATAATTTCTATAATTATAATAATCTCTATAAAGTAATGTTTCTGAAGGCATTAATAAGCAGATTTTACCTCCATCTTTTGCAATTTTCAGCGACTGTTCTAAGAATAATAAAGCAATTCGATTTGATTTTGGAGTGGTTGGTAATTTTATTTTCTGTCTACTTTGTTCGATTATATTTGAATCTTCAGTATGTTCAGAAGTAAACGGAGGATTCCCAATAACAAGATCAAATGAGTTTTGGAATTCATTGTACTTATTTTCTTTATTAAGAATGACTGAGAAGAAATCCTGATTTAATAAATTAGTTTTTGTTAGATCTTCAAACTGCAAGTCACGTATTATTTTTGGAGATAACTGATCGCAAAGAGCAATCGTTAAACTAAAAGCAGCAAGTTCAATAGATTCTTTTTGATTATCAATTCCAAAAATACTATTTGAGAGAATGTCTTTCAAAATCTTGATTGAGGGTTTATTGCTTTTTTTCTTTATTTTCCATGCTTGAACCAGACGTTTAAAAGCTGCTACTAAAAATACACCCGATCCACAAGCCGGATCAATAACTTTGTAATAATTATCTCTTTTAATCAAATCGTTAAATGGCATACTTTGATCAATGAGAAAATCAACCAGGAATGGTGGTGTATAAACAACACCGTCAACTTTCGGCATAAACTCTTCATAGATGTTGCTGATCAACTCAATGGGTAAATAATTGAAGGAGTAGAGTTCCCAGATGTGCATTTGACTGTGTTCATCCACATAGCCATCAAAAACGTCTGTGAAAGCAGAAAGATCTTTATTCTGCAGAATGATTTTTTCATAATTTGATAAAGCAAAGATGTTACCATTAAAATCCTTTTCCAAATTCTTAAAAAGCTCAATTATGGCGCCAGGTTGTTTCAAGACGTAGATAAATTTATCTTCAGTGTTAGCTATCTCACTGAAGTAACCTTCTCTAAATACTCCTCCTGTTTCATCTCTTCGATCTTCCAAATATTTTACAAGAATGGAACGAAGTAGCAATTTTTGATAAAATGGTTTTGCTTTCCGAGGTAATAATTTATCTTCTTTTTCAACAACATTTTCCAGCATTTGTTTGATTTTATTTAACAGGATTTCATAAGGACTTTGTTTAAAATCAAAATGCTTTGCAAAACTATCATCATCCCAAAAACTACCATTATCCAATCTCTTTGCAGAAAATATTTTATTATTAGCAAGGTCAGCCAATTCGATTTTATCTAATATTGAAATATCATAAGAATCATCTTTATAACTGGGTTGTTTGTAACCGCTGATGATGTTAACTTCAGTCTTTGTGAAAGCATAAATTAAAGGAATTTTACCAGTTAACCAAATGTTTTTTACCGTTTTTCCAAAGTCTTCTGGTAACTCGAATTGATCAGAAAAATCAAAAATAAATGCTTGAGCAAGTGGTGGTCTTGAATCTTGAGGAAAACGCCTATAATACACATGAGACACTTCTGGAAACAATTTTTTTGTATCTAAAAGTGAAATGCGAATATAAGGATTTTGTGGAGCATCATCAACTGAAAATAAATTCTGCCCTTTAATAAAATCAATTTTTTTTAACTTCTCAGTTAATTTTTCATTCATATGGTCAACCAGAATATTTCTTGCAAAAATGTCAATTTCTTAAATTATCTATTTAGATAAGATATTTATCCGAGATATACAAATTATCTCAGTCTATGCGAGGCATGAGAATGCTATCCATTTCGATGAACATAGAAATAAATCCTTGACCGTAATTGAATCTAAAAAATATTTGATTCGATGAAAGTCGAAATAGATGGAGACGAGAAATGAAAATAGAAAATGTAACGGAATTATTTAAAGCGCTTTCAGATAGATCAAGATTAAGTGTGGTAAAATCTTTAATAGAAAAACCACAATATCTTGAGGAGTTAGCAGAAAGGTTGAATTTGGCAGTATCAACTGTTTCCTTCCACCTGAAAAAGCTGGAAAATGCCGGTTTGGTTTGGAAGGAAAAGCAGCAATATTACACGATATTCTATTTAAAAAAGGATCTTTTCACAAAAACTTTGGAGGAATTGATGGAGTTTGAAATTGATGAAAAAAAGGAACAGGAAAAACGAATAGCAAAATATAAAGAAAAGATATTAAAAACATTTATGAAGGATGGAAAGATCACACAAATTCCGGCTCAAAAACAGAAACGCTGGATCGTGTTCGAGCAAATCCTGAATGAATTTGAATTTGGAAAAGAATATGCGGAAAAAAAAGTGAATGAGATCATTCAAAAATATAATGTGGATTATTGTTCAATCCGTCGATCTTTTATCGAAGAGAATGTAATGAACAGACACGAATATGTCTATTCAGTCACAGAGAATTATGATAACTTTCGTAAGGGTAAAGATTCGGAAAGCACCAAGCATGGTATGAAAGAAAGCTATGAACAGAGTATTCGGGATAAATTCGGGGTGAGTTGATTTAGTAGATAATTAATAAGTTTTAATTTCGATTCTTTTTCCTAACACTCTGAG
>Ga0208771_1001880_pt1 | contig 10594 bp, 10 predicted proteins | sample AntAceMetag02UKX_FD_184775 | JGI IMG/M metagenome (GOLD analysis project Ga0208771, IMG submission 184775) | Saline lake microbial communities from Ace Lake, Antarctica - Antarctic Ace Lake Metagenome 02UKX (SPAdes) (version 2) | ecosystem: Environmental > Aquatic > Non-marine Saline and...
AGCCGACCGGCTCCGGGAGGTCGGACCGCAGCTTCCGATAGGCCTCGATCGTCCCTACGACGTCCACCTAGCCGTCTGCCTCCTCTACCGCTCGGATCACGTCTTCGGAGACGGAGACCGACTCCTTCGCGGTCGGGAACGTTCCTGCCTTCACCTCGCCAACGTACTCGCGTAGCGCGGAGGCTGCTACGTCGGCGAGCTTGGCGAACTGCCGCGCGTGCTTGGGCACGAAGTCGGAGAACCAGCCCAGCGTATCGCTGACCACCTGGATCTCGGCATCGCAGTGCGGACCAGCGCCGATGCCGACGGTCGGAATGGCCAGACGCTGGGTGATGAGCTTCGAAAGCTCGGCAGGGACACACTCGAGCACGATGGCAAAGGCGCCCGCCCCCTGCAGTGCGAGCGCATCCTCGAGCAGCTCGCGTGCCCGCTCGACGCTCTTCCCCTGAGCCTTGAATCCGCCAAGCTGATGAATCGACTGCGGCGTCAGGCCGAGGTGCCCCATCACGGGAATGCCCGCCTCCGTCAGACGGGCGACGGTGGCGGCGACCGCCCTGCCGCCCTCGAGTTTGACCGCCTGCGCCCCCCCCTCTTGGAGACAGCGCCCGGCGCTCTCGAGCGCCTGCTCTGCCGACTTCTGATACGTCATGAACGGGAGGTCGGCGACGATCAACGCACGCTGACTCCCGCGAACGACGGCGCGGGTGTGATGGAGGATGTCGTTGAGTGTGACCGGAATCGTGCTGTCGTACCCGAGAACGACCATCCCCAGGCTGTCGCCGACGAGAATTAGCGGGATCCCGGCCTCGTCGACGAGACGTGCCGTCACCACGTCGTAGGCAGTGATGGCTGCGAACCGCTCACCCTTTTCCTTGTACTTCCGGATGTCCGCAATTGTGACGCGCATCACGTTCACCTCGTTTCTTGGACGTCGAGCGGCCGCTTCGCAGCCGCCTTCAGGTACTCGAGAAGCCTCTTGGCGTCAGGCTCAGTGAGTGTTCCCTTTGCTCGAGCGATGGGAATCGTCCTTCGTGCGAGTTCCGTATACAAGTCGACTTGCTCCGGCGAGAACTCTGCGAGGGCCTTGAGATTCCGTTCGATGGTCCCAACATCACCTCGCGCGACGGGGCCGGTTAGCGCATCGGGCAGGCCCACGGCTTCCAGGTTTTCGATCGTTCCGCGGACAAGTGGAAGGAGCGCCTTCAATCCATCTTCTTTGGAGAGACCGAGATGAGGCCAGAGCCCGGCCGCGGCGTCGAGGAGCGTGACCAGGTAGTTGCAGGCGATGACGGCGCTCGCGTGGTAGAGCGCCTTGTCTCCACGCAGAACGAGCGGCTTCCCGTCGAGGGCAGTCGCCATCGCGGCGAGCGATTTCGCCAGAGCCGGAGCGGATGCCTCGATCGCGAAGGCTGAGCCGGGAAGGTTCCTCTCCGCCTGTCCCGGATTGGCGAACGTCTGCAGCGGATGAAACGCTCCCACGTCTGCGCCCTGTGCCCTCGCGTGCTCCAGAACATCCAGCGAGGTTGCGCCGGAGCAGTGAACCGCGCTTTTCCCGGGAGCCCAGGCGAGACGCTCGGCCACCGATTGGATGGCGTCGTCGGGCACGGTGAGGAAGACGACATCCACCGCGTCGACGACCTGCTGAGCGCCCGCAGCAGCCTGAGCTCCGGCGATGTCGCCGGCGAGGCGCGCTGCACGTTCGCTGCTCCGCCCGAAGACCGCGAGAACGCGGTAGCCGACCGAGGCGAGGCTGCGAGCGAGCGCTGTGCCTGCCGTGCCGGGGCCGACGAATCCGAGACGTGGCGTGTCTAGAGGTGTCATGGCCTTCCTAGCGTGCGTCGAGAAGATCTCGGACTCGGTCGAGGATCCGGTCCGCGAGCTCGCGCTTTGGGAGACGCGGCAGCTCTTCCGCCTCGCCTGTCGCGTCGATCAGGAACGCTTGATTCGTGTCGGAACCGAATGGGGGATTCGGCCCGCCGACATCGTTGGCAACGATCAGGTCGAGCCGCTTGGCCTCGAGTTTCTTCCGCGCACTCCCGATGAGGTCGTCGGTCTCCGCGGCAAACCCGACGCGTACCGGCACGTCGCGCACGGCATCCAGGATGTCCTCGGTACGTGAAAGACTCAGCAAAAGCTCATCCTCCCCTTTCTTGAGCTTCTGCGCCGCCGGCGAAGCCGGCGCGTAGTCAGCCACTGCGGCCGCCATGATCAGTGCGTCTGCGTCCCGGCAAGCGTCCTTGATCGCGCCGAGCATCTCGCTCGCCGTCTGCACATCGGCGACGGCGACTCCCGAAGGCCGTCCGAGGAGCGTCGGCCCGGCGACCAGCGTGACGTCCGCGCCCCGATCGCGCGCGGCCTCGGCGATCGCGAACCCCATCTTCCCGGTCGAACGGTTGCCGAGGAAGCGGACCGGATCGATCGGCTCACGCGTCCCGGCCGCACTGACGACGATCCGTCGTCCCGCGAGGTCGCCCGAACGGCCGAGGATCCGGAGTGCCTCTCCGAGAATCTCGGCCACCGGTGCGAATCGCCCCGCTCCGTGGCCGCCGGAAGCGAGTCGGCCGACGGCCGGCCCAACGAAGTTCATGCCTCGCGTCTGCAGCGTCTTCACGTTGGCCTGTGTCGCCGGGTTCTCCCACATCGCCGTATGCATCGCTGGCGCGACGAGAATCGGCGCGCGAGTTGCGAGGAGGGTGCAGGTGAGAAGATCGTCGGCCAGTCCGCAGGCAAGCTTCGCCAGGATGTTGGCCGTCGCCGGGGCGATCAGCAGCAGATCCGCGGCTTCGGAAAGAGAGATGTGTTCGATGGAGTGCGGGTTCGTGAGTTCGAACATCCGGGTGGAGACGGGAAACCCGGTAATCGCGCGGAACGACGCTTCGCCGACGAGTTTCGTCGCGCTCTCCGTCATCACCGTGTGCACGGCAACGCTGGCTTGCGTCAGCTTGCTCGCCAGGTCGACCGCCTTGTACGCGGCGATCGACCCGGTGACGCCGAGAACCACGTTCCGTTCCGACATTGCAGCCTCCTCCCCCGAGCCAGGCCGGATTGTACGGCGGCCGATTGACGCGGACAAGCGCGTGGAAATGACGAGACGGAACGCGTAGCTCCACGCCGTGATGCCGGATGGAGCCATGGCGCTTCACGCCGTTGGCCCGCGCGTGCTCGGCGGCATCTCTCAGCAATGCACCCAACGGCCTGTCTGGGTTCCGGGGACAACGTACGAAACTGCCTGCAGCCGTTCTCCCAAGCTACTCGAAACATGGATTGCATGCGTGGAGAACGGCACCCGCCGTTCTCCCAAGCAATGCGCAGCATTACCAGTTGCACCGAGTAGCCTCAAGGCCGTAGGATGGGAGGCAAGGATACGGATGTCAATATGAGTGGATGGGAGTGAGGGAAACGACGAACGAGCAAGGCGAACTGGGCGAGGGGTCGCCACGATCCTAGCGTGCATGGGAGCACGCTAGTCCAGTGGTAGCTGCAGGAGATGACAATATGAACTGGCAATTGCTGATTCCCCTCCTTACAACCACCGTCGTGGCAATCGCCGGGTGGTTGGCGGGGCATGCATTGAACGTGCGTCGCGACCGCCGCAACAAGCGGCGTGAAATTAGGGTTCAATACCTGATCGAAGCGTACGGGCATCTCGAATCGGGAACATGCCGCGGCGCAATTCACGGGACCGAGTTCGCAGCGCCGTTTGAATCGGCCATTGCCGACATCCAGCTTCTTGGCACGAAGGACCAAGCGCGAATGGCAAAAGAGCTTGCAGGCGCAATTGCTGCGAAACACGAGGATGTGAGTGCCGGCCCGTTGCTTATGTCTTTACGGGACGCATTGCGTGGAGAACTGGACCTGAGACCAATCAACGAAGAGCCGGTGCATTTCCGGCTGACAGCGGGCGGCCAACAAGACAAATCCAGCGTACGCGGTAAACCGCGCCGCTGATTTGCGACGTTCGGCCGGTGCTCGACGAAGGAGGTCACGGAATGACGAAGCGGAAGACCACAGGTGGTAAGGCCGCAACCAAGGCGTCCAAGACTCTGCGCAACAAGTCTACCGGGAAGACGTCGAAGACCGCCGGCGGAAGCGCGCTGTCGCAGCGAAAGGCTCCCAAGAAGGTCACGTCTCCGAGAGCCGCTTCGGCAGCCTCGAAGACACTGCGAGACGGACGCACGAGCAAGACCTCGAAGTCCGCAGCAGGGAGCACGCTCTCGCAGAAGCTGCCCTCCAAGGGCAAGTCGAAGTCGACGGGGCGCGGCAAAGGCAAGAAGAAGTAGCGGACGCGCCCGCCGGCGTAACAAGCGTATGCAGCCGACGAGCTTGGGTGTCACGGTAGCTGTAAGGGGGGCGTTGCTTCGCTCGGCCGGCACCCACCGCGCCACCCTTCGCCCGCGGCTGATACGCGTTCGTTAGGTCGCTGAACGAGGCGATAGCTATTGTCAGAAATCTCGAGAGCGGAGTTGCTGCAAGCCGGCGAAGACCAAACTCATGAGTTTAAGAAATCGCTGAGCCTCACCAAGGAGGCGTTCGTCGCGCTCTGCGGCATGGCAAACGCTCAGGCCGCACAGGGTGCAGTCGTGTTCGGCGTAGATCCATCTGGTCAAGTAGCCGGTTTAGGCGAGACCAACGTCGATACTGCGCAGCGCACTCTGGCGCAGCATGCCCAGCAGAAGTTCGATCCGCCACTGCCTATTCGGATGCAGGTTCGTACCTGCGAGGGTCAAACTGTGCTGATCATGCATGCACAACGGTATCGCGCAGTGCCATTCCATGAATACGATGGGCGCGCGTACATCCGAGAAGGTTCAACTACGCGCCAGCTGTCGTTAGCCGAAAAGCAGCAACTCTCCCGTGCGCGAGACCGCGATTTGCACAATGGTCCTTGGCGCTGCGACAAATGCGGTGCGTTCGCGGGCACGGTCTCCTTCGTCGAAGTGACAGCTGATGGTCCGAGGAAAACATATCGGCACAGTTGCGGTGGCCAATGGTGGCCAGCGACCTAACCAACCAGAGGCGCGGGGCCTTTATTTTCGAATCATGTACTTGCGGAGCTGGTCTTGTCCCGTGCGGCAAGCGGAATGATCTCCCCGTAGTCTTCTCGGCCATCGTGTGTAGGATTCCTCCGCCCGCGGCGAGTCTGCCCTTCAGCTACCGGCTCCCAGGCAACTCGACGTCTTGTTTGAGTTGCCCGAGTAGCCTCATGGCCGTAGGATGGCACGCAAGGATACCAATGTCAATACGAGAAGATAGGAGTGAGGCAAACGACGAACGAGCGAGGGCGAACTGGGCGAGGGGTAGCCACGATACTCGTGTGCATGGGCGCACACTGATCATTGTTAAGTGCACAAGATGAAAAGAAGGAAGAATGAAGACCGAACCTGATTTCTCCAAACTCACAAAGCAGACACTGGCGAAGAGGGCCGGGCAGACCTGTTCCAACCCTGAGTGCAGAAGACCAACAAGTGGCCCACATTCGGATGAGGCAAAAGCCGTCAATCTGGGTGAAGCAGCGCACATTCGAGCTGCCCGCCGCGGGCAGGCACGATACGAAGCCAACATGACGAATGACGAGCGAGCAGCCATTTCCAACGGCATCTGGCTCTGTAAAGAGTGCGCGCGGAGAATTGATGTCGATGAAGCGAAATACCCGGTTGCCCTCTTGGCCGAGTGGAAGACCTTGCATGAAGAATGGGTTTCTGACGGAAGACGGGAACCCACCGGGAGAGAGATTCTTGTCAAGAATGGGGGGGTCGGAAGTATGGTATCCAACGAAGGTCCTGGCATAGGCTTGGACATTCAGCATACTGGAAAAGGCTCTGCCGAACGGATCGTTGTTGAGGGGCATGGAATTGGTGAAATCATAACAAATACAGGTACTGGAACAGGCAAGCGAGTCTTGTCGTCAGGTGGTGGCTCGGCTTCCGAAAGCCATGTCATTGTGAACCGTCCAGTGCAGTCAGCTGCGGCACTATCCTCCAAACTGGTAATGACGAACTGTGACCATTGTGGCCGGTCCGTACAGTTCTCTAAGGTTATTCAAGGATTTGCTGGCGACCAAGAGCCCTTAGTGTCGGTTCGTTGTCCGTTTTGTGGCGGAGCAAACACGATATGAAGACGCCACGTGACTACGCCATGCAGCGGATCGCGTACCGCGCCCGCTGATGTCGGCGTTGGCGACCAGTGAAAGGGCACCAATGATGTTCAGCAATCTGGAGATCATCCTCGCAACCGCGCTTTCGTGCATCGGGCTCTACCTCGCGTATCGTGGACTCGTCCTGAAGATCGGCCGCGCAAAGATCCGCGGCGAGTACACCCAGTGCTCCAGCATTGCGTGTGACGACAAGTACATCAGCAGTGTCACACTGGAAAACGTGCGAGATCGCGCCATCACCATCTTCGCAATCTATCTCAAGTTCGGATTTGACTTGTACGTTGAGATTGACAACTTCGAGGATGCGCCGCTAATCCTCGGCCCATTCGAGTCATTCCGTAAGGAGTACGGCCCGATCGAATTCTACTCCACAGGCACACGGCGGATTCTGATCAATGACCTTTTCGCAGACAAGTCGGTGAAGAAGCGACTGGTACTGTCAACATCTGATGGGAAGTACACAGTCCGACGTCTGATCCCAACCTGGGACCCCGTGACAGAGTTCTTTCGGAACTACATGACGGGAATTGCCCACCCCATCCGCTCCACGTTCAAGGGAAAGGCGTACGGTTCGAGCACGCTCTACTTGGTGGAACTCGAGCTCTCTGACGGGACGTCGCAAGTGTTGCCGATCTACCCCAGAGATCATGAAGGCAGACGCTTCAAGCGCTTCCAACTGACCCGCGAGTGCTTGGAAACCAAAGCCACGCTGGAGTCATTTCTCGACCAACAGCGAGAGCAGGGCAACCTCCCAGTTTCTTCGATCACCGTGCATGATCTTCGTGCGTCCCGGGAGGAACGCTTCAAGGACGATGCGACCAAGGAACCACTTCAAGGAAAGCCCGATGGAATCTTCAAGTACTATGTATTGGGGTGGATCTATACCCGCATCAGTCGGTGGGACACCCGGAGAAAGGGCAAGCAACGAGCGAGGCTACGCCAACAAAAGGATCGACAGGTGTCTTCAGAAGGCGCGCAAGACGTGCCTCCTGAAGGACCGCCATCCTAGTCGTTATGAGGCCAAAGACATGACGGAATCAGAGGTCGAACGAGCGATCGAACGGATGCACGCACCGATCGGGAAGCTCGTGGTTGGATTCGAGTATCTCGTCGACATCCTGCGGCAGATCTCAGTTCGTTGTTTCGAAAGCCATGGCCTCGCAGAAGTGTCCCTTGCTCAACTCACGCTTTCAGGATTGACCGCCGGGCCTTTGTTGGTGGCCTTTGAATCGCTGGTTCGGGAGTCCACAGATCTGACCAGCTCTCAGGAGGACCTCCTGTCGGAGATAGTCCGTCGCACCAGACCACTCATTCAGAAGAGAAATATCGTAATCCATGGGCGTTGGCACTGGATTGATTTCGCGACCTTTCCGGAGGGTCTTCCCGATGGTCTCGTCGAGAAGAGTCGCTGCACCGCAAGTGGTCTCAAGACCGATCTACATGTGTTCAAACCGGTGGATCTTGACTCCATACTCGAAGAGATCGACAAGGTACTTGTTCTTGGTCGTCGGCTGTGGAGTGATTTGGCCTCCTAACAAGCCGATGCAGCGGGGGGCCTTCGGCCGCCGCTGATCGACAAGACGTTAGGCACATCGCGATAATGACGGAAGTGAACATGGAATTCGTCTCGGAACCGATTCAGCCGGTTGTCTCGACCGTCGATCCGAGGGCCATGGCGGTGGGCGGCCCAGGCTTGCCCCGCGAGTTCGTCTGGTGCGGCGAACCGCTTGGGATTGTCGCGGTGCTTCGCACCTGGCGGGAGACCGGACCGTGCACACACGGCAGTTCTGAATCCTACGTGCGAAAGCACTGGTTCGAGGTACAGACTACGGGCAACCGGAGAGCGAGAATCTACTTCGAGAGGCAGCCTCGTGGTCGCGACCGGATGAAGCGGTGGTGGCTGTTCAGCATCGAACACAGGAACGATGAGACCCCGTCAACTGCTCCACGCGGCGGCTGATTGCGGGTTCGGAGGTGCGAAGTCAGTTGGGATCTACGGATCCCTCTCGCACTAAGAAGCATCCGATGACGGCTCTTACGAACTCGACGCGACGAGCGGCAATCCGATAAGGCACAGTCGTCCATCAAGAAACAGGCCCCAGACGAAGCTGGGGCCTGATGCAATCTGACTCGTTCAGCGATCGAGTTCTACTTCTGCAGTGCCGCCTGTATGCGGCTGGCAACTGGCAAGATCGAACGGTCACCAGTTGCTTGGGCGAGCACCCGCCTTCAACGGATGCTCGCCTCGTAGCTCAGGCCTATCCTTTGATGGCGGCCTGATGCAGCAGGCTACTGGCCGGGTGGTACGCTGCCAGTAGCTGAGAGAAGCCTCCGACTACCGATGGCTTCTCTGGCCACACAGGCTAGGAGTCGATCGCTGCCTGTGCGGCCGCAAGTCTTGCGATTGGCACGCGGTACGGGCTACAGCTGACGTAGTCGAGGCCGACGTTGTGGCAGAAGGCAACCGACTTGGGTTCACCGCCGTGTTCGCCGCAGATCCCGATCTTGAGATCAGGTCGCGTCTTTCGGCCGCCCTGGCAGGCAATCTCGATCAGCTTGCCGATGCCCGGCTGATCGAGGACCTGGAACGGGTCCTTCTCGTAGATGCCGAGCGCGACGTAGTCTTTGAGGAACTTCCCGGCGTCGTCGCGCGAGAATCCGCAGCCCATCTGGGTCAGATCGTTGGTTCCGAAGCTGAAGAACTCGGCCTCCGTCGCGATTTCGTCAGCGGTGATGGCAGCGCGCGGGACCTCGATCATGGTGCCGATCAGAACGCTCAGCTTGACGCCCTTCTTCTGCTCGACATCGGCGATCGTGCGTTCGACGATCGCCCGCTGGTTCGCGAGTTCCTTTACGTGTCCGACGAGCGGGATCATGATCTCGGGCTTGGAGCCCTTGACGGCGACGGCCGCCTCACAGATCGCGCGCGTCTGCATCTCGGTCACTTCAGGGTAGGTGATCCCGAGCCGGCAGCCCCGATGGCCGAGCATCGGGTTGAACTCGTGCAGCGCCTCGACCAAACGTTTGATCTCGATCGGCTTGACGCCCATCGTCTCGGCCATCTCCTTCTGGCCGGCGGCGTCCTGTGGCAGGAATTCGTGCAGAGGCGGATCGAGCAGCCGCACGGTGCAGGGCCTTCCCTTGAGCGCCTTGAAGATGCCGGTGAAGTCTCTGCGCTGCAGCGGCAGGAGTTCGCGCAGCGCCTGCCGGTACTGCGTGATCGCGTCGATCGCGGCCTGGTCTCCCTTGCACGCCTTCTGCAGCGCCGTGAGGTCGTCGGTCGCCTTCTCCTCGCGAAGCTTCTTCACCGTCTCGGCGACGAGGATCAGCCTTCGGAACGACACGATCCGATCGCCCTCGAAGAACATGTGCTCGGTGCGGCAGAGGCCGATGCCCTCGGCTCCGAACCTCACCGCAACGGCTGCATCGTGGGGCGTGTCGGCGTTGGTGCGCACGCCGAGCCTTCGGTACTTGTCGGCGAGCTTCATGATCGTGCCGAACGGGCCGGTCAGGCTCGGGTCGACGGTGTCAATCTGACCCTTGTACACAATTCCGGTCGATCCGTTGAGGGAGATCCAGTCACCCTCTTTGATCGTCACGCCGCTGCACGTGAACCGCTTCGTCTTGTAGTTGATGGTCACGTCTCCAACGCCGGCGACGCAGCATCGTCCCATGCCCCGGGCGACGACGGCGGCATGCGATGTCATCCCGCCGCGCGACGTCAGGATCCCTGCAGCGGCGTCCATGCCGCCGATGTCTTCGGGGCTGGTCTCGGTACGGCAGAGGATGACGCGCTTCCCCTCGGCGGCCCACGCCTCGGCGTCCTCAGCAGTGAAGACGACCTGTCCCGTGGCGGCACCCGGCGAGGCGGGCAGCCCAACGGCAATCTGCTGTGCCTTGTCCTCCGATGCCTTGATGAACACGGGATGCAGCAGTTGATCGAGCGAGGCCGGATCGACGCGCAGCACCGCCTGCTTCTCGGTGATCAGCTTCTCCTTGGCGAGATCGGTGGCGATTCGCACGGCGGCCTGGGCCGTCCGCTTTCCGTTTCGCGTCTGCAGGATGTAGAGGCTCCCGTTCTCGATCGTGAACTCGAGGTCCTGCATGTCCTTATAGTGCTTCTCCAGCTTGACGCGGATCGCATCGAGCTGCTTGAAGACCTTGGGCATGACTTCCTCGAGCGACGCGTAGTTCGCCTTTCGATCCTTCTCGCTGACGCCTTGCGACTTCGCCCACGCCCGAGATCCCTTCCGCGTGATCTGCTGGGGCGTACGGATGCCGGCGACCACGTCCTCGCCCTGGGCGTTGACGAGGTACTCGCCGTAGAAGTACTTGTTGTCCCCCGTCGACGGATCGCGCGTGAACGCGACGCCGGTGGCGGAGTTCTCACCGCTGTTGCCGAAGACCATCGTCTGCACGTTGACCGCGGTTCCGAGGAGG
>Ga0208771_1001881_pt1 | contig 10588 bp, 7 predicted proteins | sample AntAceMetag02UKX_FD_184775 | JGI IMG/M metagenome (GOLD analysis project Ga0208771, IMG submission 184775) | Saline lake microbial communities from Ace Lake, Antarctica - Antarctic Ace Lake Metagenome 02UKX (SPAdes) (version 2) | ecosystem: Environmental > Aquatic > Non-marine Saline and Alkaline...
GAACTGCTCTCAGATTCTCGAGTTGACTCGATTAGATAATGAATTCGACCGGTACGGCGAACTTGCCGAGGCGGTGCGAAGTTTTGCATAGATTCAGGCGTGCGGACTGCGATCGTTTTGGGTCGCCCCTGCAACGAGTTGGGCAAGAGGAAAGAGTATGAGTGAGTTGGCGATTGAAAACAAAATGCAGCTTGGGCAACTGCTTCAGGCGCGTGAGATTGTCACCGCCGAGCAGATAGAAAAGGCCCTGGCCGAGCAGAAAGACAAGGGCCATCGCAAGCTGTTGGGCGAACTACTCGTCGAAATGAATTACTGTACGGAGAATCAAATAGCCTCTGCGCTGGCCGAGGCCTATGGCGTTCCGTATGCGCAGGTTAGTCCGAAAATATGCGATGCGCGGGCGCTGGAGATTTTGCCGAGGGACTTTCTCGAAGAGCATATAGTCCTGCCGTTGTTCAAGGTTTACGGTATGCTCACGGTGGCGGTAAGTGAACCGACAAACGTATTTTTGCTTGACGAAATTGAACGCATAAGCGGCTGTAAAGTTCAGGTGGTCTGCGCGACGTCCAAGGACATCAAGGCCACGCTCCAGACATATCTTCCGGCGGCAAACGTCTTTGTTATCGATGATATTATCGACGATGAGGGGCTTGACGATTTTACGCTGATAGAGAATATCACCGAGGACATAGGCAATCTCGAAGAGGTAGCGGGGCAGTCGCCGGTGGTAAAACTGGTCAATTACCTGCTTTATAACGCGGTGCGTGAAAATGCCAGTGACATCCATATTGAGCCTGACGACAAGAAACTGCGAGTCAGGTACAGAGTCGACGGCAAACTGTACGAAAAGATGCGGCCTCCTCATCAGATGTTTTCCGCGATTGTCTCCCGCATCAAAATTATGGCGGAGTTGGACATTGCTCAGCGTCGTCTGCCACAGGACGGCGGGATTCACGTCTTGATGGAGGGCAGGCCGATCGATTTGCGTGTTTCCGTGATGCCGGGCAACTTCGGCGAGAAGGTTGTCATCAGAATAATCGATCCGCAGAAGGTCCTGTTCAATTTCGAGTCACTCGGCTTTACCTACGACAACCTCAAGCTCTTCAGGGAGGTGATACAGGCGCCGAACGGCATAGTTTTAGTGACAGGCCCGACCGGTTCCGGTAAAAACACAACGCTTTACGCGGCTTTGGCGGAGTTGAACAATGAGGAGGTCAATATTTGCACCGTCGAGGACCCCGTAGAGTGCAACATGCCCGCCATTAACCAATTCCAGGTCAACGATAGTGCCGGCTTTGAATTCTCTACGGCTTTGAGAAGCCTCTTGAGACAGGACCCGGACATCATAATGGTGGGTGAAATTCGAGACAAGCCGACAGCCAATATCGCAGTGCAGGCTGCGCTGACGGGGCATTTGGTCCTCTCGACGCTTCATACTAATGATGCGCCCGGCGCGGTAACGCGACTGCTCGACCTTGACGTCGCCCCTTATCTCGTCAGTGCCTCACTGATCGCCGTTCTGGCCCAGCGACTTGTTCGCAAGATATGCTCGAACTGCAAGTCGGAGTATGAACCGGCCGCGAGTATAAAGAAGATAGCCGAAGAGCTGAGCGGCGAGCCAATAAAGTTTTATAGCGGCGTCGGATGTAAGAAGTGCAGGAACACCGGATACTCGGGACGCATCGCCGTACATGAGTTGTTTGTTCCCGACGACGAAATTATGGAAATGATTAACGATCGGGCGAGCCTGAAGAAACTCAGGAGTATGGCGCTGAAAAAGGGAATGTCTCCTCTCAAGCTCGATGGGATAGAGAAGGTCAAGGCGGGAATCGTACCCGTCGAAGAAGTGCTCAGAACTACGCAATCATAGGATAGCCGAATATAGTCACCGGCTTATCTTGCCCGATAGTCGAAGGTTGAAATTGAGAACGTGTAGACATGGCGTTAGTGACAGCAAGAACCGATGAAATAGTAACCCCCGGCATGCAGGCCGGCAATGAAAGCGGTCTCGGATCTCAAACGCGAAAGGATTATTCCAAACCCGGATACCAGGCCGGGCCGTCGCGACTGCACAGGGCAAAGGTTAAACCCGCGGAGTTGATCCTCTTTACGACACAATTGTCGGTAATGTTAGACAGCGGCGTGGTTCTCAGTGACGCGCTTGATGCTATCGCCGAGCAGTCCGAGTTCGGCACGTTTAGAACGATAATCATGGAAGTGGCCGAGACGGTCAAAAGCGGAGAGAATTTCTCAAAAGCTTTGGCCGAATATCCGCGAGTTTTCAATCCGATGTTCATCAGCATGGTGCGGGCGTCCGAGGCGACCGGCAAGATGGCCGAGATGCTCGAAGTGCTCAGCGGCTATCTGAACTTCGAAGCCGATACACGCAAAAGCATCAAAAGCGCGATGACCTATCCGTTTATAATGGCGCTGATGGCGGTGGCGGCGACGGGGACGTTAATGTTCTTTGTGCTGCCGAGGTTCATGAAGATATACGAAGCCAAGGGGGCGTCTCTTCCGAAGATTACACAAGTCTTAGTGGCTTTCAGCAGCATATTGGGTAATTTTCAGATCATGACGGTTCTAATTACCGTACTGATATTCGGCTCGGCCGGTTTATATTACTGGGCGCAGACGATAAGTGGGCGACGCGCGATAGATTTCGTCAAGATTCGCACGCCGGTGATCGGAGCAATGTTTGTCGATACGGTTGTCACTCGCAGCATGCGCATTATGGCTACGATGATCAACACGGGCGTGAGTCTGTTGGACGCGATAGGGGTCGTCCAGGGCGCTTGTGATAACTACTATTTTCAGCAGCTCTGGAGCGATGTGGATCATAAGATTCGTGACGGCTACCAGTTGTCCGAATCGATAAAGATTGCCCCGGCCGGTGAATTGATTGCGCCGGGCATTGTCCAGATGCTCCAGGCCGGCGAAAAAAGCGGCAAACTCGGTGACGTCTGCGACAAGATATCGGTATTTTACGAGAAGAGGCTGGAAGCGTCGATCAAGAATGTCATGGCCCTTATCGAGCCCTTGATGATAACCATCCTCGGCTCTATTATTGGTACTATTGCCATAGCTCTGCTGCTGCCGGTATTCAAGATATCGACGGTCATAGCCCACTAACCCACATTTCTTAGAGCCTATCCGAATGGCCGGGTCGTTATGAGGCCGAGCGAAGCGACGCGGCAATCTCAACCACAACTCAAAATTTATCCTGTGGACTATCATTTCCCTGGCCGAATTGGCTTTGTTTTGGGTTTGATTTGGGTTTGATTGGCTTTGATTTGGGTTTGTTTGGCTTTGTTTTGGGTTTGTTTTGGGTTTGTTTTGGGTTTGTTTTTCCCACGTTCGCTAAGTGTCTTTTTTTCATAATCCTTTGTTATTGCCTTAGTTACGTTCATTTGACTTTTTCGGGGTTTGGCTTTGTTTTGCATAAAAAGGTTATTTTTTCGTACGTAAGAATTCGTATTTCGTATTTCGTATCTCGTATTTGGCCCATGGGGGCGTATCTCGTGAATAGTGGTTGTTGGTGATTGGGCCGGGTTTGTCATTAGGTTTTGGCTCTCCTATAATTGGTGCGATTGATCGCAACGTACGTTGTCTGTATGTCTCCGCCTGTTAGCGGTTTGTCGTTTGCCTGCTAGCAAACATAGGGGGTATTATAGCATAATTTTGGATAAAAAGCAAGGAGAAAGGCAGCGTTTAGCGTAAAGCGGGGAGCGTGGAGATCGCAGAGGAAGGAATTTTTTGGACAGGTTTGGTTTTCTTTTTTTCTCCCGCCAAGGCGCCAAGTCGCTAAGTTCTTATTGAGGTAGAGTTTAGACACGGATTGCGCGGGGTTTCGCGTTTTTTTTCTGGATTGCATGTCAACATTCGGTGGGGCAAGTGCGCCTATATTTATAGAGGGAAGGTCCAGGCTCTTTGTATTGGCGACGAGCGGAAAGGGAAAAAGAGCGTGCAGCTGGTAGCGGATAGTGAATTGTGACACGCGAGACGAGCGACGAAATTTGTGCTCTTGGCGGGTTTTGGTATTAGAAAAAAAACTATGTTAGGCTGTCTGACTTGTCGTTAGACGCCGCTTATGAAAGGAGAAGCTTGTTATGAAAAATGTGATTTTATTGTGCTTAAGCATAGCTTTATTCCAAATTACTGGCTGTACTACGACTTTGAGAGATGTTGAAAAAGAGGTACGTGACGCTGGTTTCATTTTATGGTACCCTGCTCAAGCAAACATTAAGCCTGGGCAAATCTGGAGAATAGTAGGCAACAAGAAAGATATCGTTCAGCTTAAACCTCAAAAGCTAATCACATTTGGGCCCAGTACTGCAAAGTTTAAAACACTAACCAAAAGAGTCAATGCTAATATAACATTAGACGCAAAAATTGAGGACAAAGTATTCGGTGATGCTGGTGATTTGTCTGCCCAATTGAAGAAGGGTACTGTTAAGTCTGTTAGTTTGGAGTTTGGGGCAACTAAAATAGAACAAGTGCCACTGGGGCAACTTCGTGATAAGGCGGTATTGTCAATGTTACCCGAGTCATATAGAACCGATCTTGAAAGAGTTCGATTGCAACAGGATAACCATGTGATATTGGCTGGAGTTTTAACGACATCAGGCATGACATATATTTTTACATGTGAAGATACTGCCCAGTTGAAAGCAAATGCACCGGAGATATCCAAAATATTGGATGCGAAATTCGACCTAAATATAGTTAGTAAGACTCAAGCAGTCTGGGAAATTAAGAGTTCTGAACGATTAGCAATCGGTATATCCCCAATCAATGGAGACCTGCTGAAGATGAATAATGAGGAAGTTGCAAACATTATGAAAACTATATTTAATGATAGGGCTGCTCTAACAGGTAACAGAATAATAACTTCTCTATCTGAAAACACCTATAACCGGCCAACTTATCAAGAAGAAAATTAAGGATGGGATATCTGTATTGGATCGAATAATTAACCCCATAGTCTTGTAGGCTCGGCCTTTCGAAGCTTGGTAAGGCAGCGTTTAGCGTACAGCGGGGAGCGTGGAGAGCGCAGAGGAAGGAATTTTTTGGACAGGTTTGGTTTTCCTTTTTTATCCCGCCAAGGCGCAGAGGCGCGAAGAAAGAAAAGTGAGTTTAGACGCGGATTTTAATTACAAATACTATAAATATTCTTGAGTTAATTGATTTTCGCACGTGCCTCGCAAGTGGCGATAAATCGGGACGACACAATTACGATTATATTAAAGTTTTTCTTTGACAGCAAGTGCAAGTTTCAGTAGTATATGGGCGGAAAATAAAAACGAGACTAAGTACGTGGCTGTAGGTTTCTGTTATGCGCAAACCATATAAACAGCAGTCAGAGTGTCCGTCATCCGTAGAGCACCTCAGGGATTCTTATAGATGAGAAGGGAAATTGCCCATTTTCTTGCCTTTTTTCTCTTGACTATTTGACTTAGGGTGTGTATGGTAGCCGAGGCTTGAGTAATAGCAGCGGTGAATGGGCAACTTGTGAGAACGAATAGTGAGGAGCGGGATATGCAAGACCTTTCGGATAGTTCTTTGTGGGGGTTTCTATCGGTGTTCGTGCGCGCAGTGTGCGCTACAAATATTAACCGTTCCCTGCCTGGGCAGGGACAAGCTTTGAAAGGGGAAGAAAATGGAAAGTAGAAAGATTTTGATAATTCTGTTTTTGGCTTTGGGCGTGATTGTGTGTTCGGCAAAGGTGAGCAAGGCTCAGCCAGAAGAGCCGATGGGGGATGCTTTTACGTATCAGGGGCATCTCTACGACAACAACGACGTCGCAAACGGCCTGTATGACTTTCAGTTCAAGCTCTACCTGATTTACTTTGGAGAGCCACACCAGATAGGCGACGATGTTAACATGCCCGATGTGGATGTAATCGACAGCTACTTCACCGTAGTGTTGGATTTTAACAATCCTATTGGCTTCAATGGTTTTAAGCGGTTCTTGGAGATTGGCGTTCGGCCGGGGGATATGAACGACCCGAACGAATATACCTTTCTTGAGCCGCTCCAGGAATTGACGCCAACGCCGTACGCGTCTTATGCAAATACGGCAGGCCGCGATAACGACTGGATGGTCTCCGGGATTGATATGAATTCAATCCCCTCCGGCAATGTCGGCATCGGGACGAGTCCCGGTGATAAGCTGGACGTAGATGGGCATATCAATTCAAGTGAAAGCTATAAATTAGATGGAGAAACGGTCCTCTCCAATACCGGAACAGGCAACATTTTTGTTGGTGCACATGCTGGAGCAAATAACACCGGAGGCTTCTTCAACTCAGCAATGGGTAATTATGCTCTTTACTTGAACACAGACGGTCACTCCAACACGGCAATAGGTCATGAAGCTCTTGAGTTCAACACCACAGGTAACTTCAACTCAGCGATTGGTTCTGCGGCTCTTTACTCCAACACAGAAGGCTTCTCCAACTCAGCAATGGGTTATGGAGCTCTTTACTACAACACAGACGGTCACTCCAACACGGCAATAGGTAATGGAGCTCTTCACTCCAACACCACAGGTTACTACAACTCAGCGATAGGTTTAGGGGCTCTTGAGCACAACACAGAAAGTCCCGGCAATTCAGCAATGGGTTATAGGGCTCTTTACTCCAACACGACCGGCCACTCCAATTCAGCAGTGGGTTCAGGGGCTCTTGAGAATAACACAGAAGGCATCCTCAACACGGCAATGGGCAATTCAGCTCTTCGCCTCAACAGTACAGGCCACTACAACTCAGCAATGGGTAATATGGCTCTTTACTCCAACACAGAAGGCCACCGCAACTCAGCAGTCGGTGTTGATGCTCTTCGGTACAACACAGGTGAGCGTAACTCAGCAATGGGTATGAAGGCTCTTTCCTCCAACACCACAGGTGAGCGTAACACAGCAATGGGTGTGGAAGCTCTTTCCTCCAACACCACAGGTGAGCGTAACACAGCAATGGGTGCGCAGGCTCTTTACTTCACCACAGACGCCAATAACAACACAGCAGTGGGTTATCGTGCCGGTTTTAGCAATATCACCGGTAGCGGAAATGTGTTTTTAGGCTACTGGGCAGGATACGATGAAACCGGCTCGAATAAGCTTTATATCGCCAATTCAGATGCTGACCCACCGCTTATTTACGGCGAGTTTGACACGGGCAATGTGGGTATCGGGACGAGCAGTCCCGGTAGTAAACTGGATGTGGACGGCTTTGTCAACTCGAGTGAAAGCTATAAATTGGATGGAGACGCGGTGCTCTCCAATACCGGAACAGACAATATCTTTGCAGGTAAAGGTGCAGGAGCAAGCATCACCACAGGGCAGTCGAACTCAGCGATGGGTTTTGAGGCTCTTTACAATAACACTGAAGGTGGCGAGAACTCAGCAATGGGTCGTCGCGTTCTTTTCTCCAACACCACAGGGCACTCCAACTCAGCAATGGGTCGTAGCGCTCTTTTCTGCAACACCAAAGGTAGTTGGAACTCAGCAATGGGTCAGCAGACTCTTTACAATAACACTGAAGGCAGTTATAACACCGCAACTGGTAATGATGCCCTTTTCAGCAACACCACAAGCTCCCGCAACACAGCAATGGGTTATGCGGCTCTTCAGAACACAGACGCGAATGACAACACAGCAGTGGGTCATCGTGCGGGTGGTAGCAATATCAATGGTAGCGGAAATGTATTTTTGGGCTACAGGGCAGGATACTATGAAACCGGCTCGAATAAGCTTTATATCGCCAATTCAAGTGATGACCCTCCGCTCATTTACGGAGAGTTCGACACGGGCAATGTGGGTATCGGAACGACGAGTCCGTCCTATCCTCTGGAGATGGGCAGCGGCGCGCACTGTACTGTCGGCGGTGTCTGGACTAATGCTTCAAGTGCTCGACTCAAAGAGAACTTCTCCCAGGTCGACGGCCGCAAGACACTCGCCAAACTCCTGCAGTTGCCCATCACCCGATGGAACTATAAAGCTGAAGATGCTTCCATCCAGCACATCGGGCCGGTCGCCGAAGATTTCCACGTCCTTTTCGGCCTCGGTGACAGCGACAAGACAATTTCCGCAATCGACCCTTCAGGAGTCGCCATAGCAGCAATCAAGGGCCTCCACGAACTCGTCCAGGAAAGAGACGTGGAAATTGCGGAGTTGAAAGAGCGGCTCTCAAAGTTAGAAAGTCTGATGGCCAAATTTGCCCGTGAGCAGGAAGGGGGTGTATAATGAGTTTTGGAACCATGCGATGGATTATATTGCTCGGCGTGCTGGTCATGATATCCTTGGCGCCGGCCCAAAGCGGCGGGCCTTATGTTTTGGAGTGGAGCACGATAGACGGCGGTGGCGGGCAAAGCAGCGGCGGGCCGTACGTGCTGATGGGCACTATAGGTCAGGCGGATGCGGACTGGAGCGAGGGGGGCGGCTATGAGATGCTTGGCGGGTTTTGGCCGGGGGGGCCATTGTGTTTTGTTGATTTTGATGATTATGCGCGCTTCGCAAACTACTGGCTTGAGACGGGCAGCGGCATGCCGGCGGATTTGTATGAGGACGAGTATGACATTGTCGACGAACTTGACTTGAAAGTGTTTGTCGAAGCGTGGCTTGACTACTGCCCGTACGGGTGGAATCTTAGATAGGGTGACGGAGGGGGATAAAACCTTACGCCGAGTGGCCGGCTGGGGTTTCTTTGGTAAAGAAAAGGGTTGCAAATTTGTTGGGTGGGGGCTACAATGTTGGGTTAAATCTGTGATTTTATTTGATGTTGCTCAATGAGCGATTGTTGAGATGCGGGTTTAATGGCTGAAAAGGCTGTTTTTCGGCCTTAGACGCACATGTTGCTGGTGCAGCCGTAATGTAAGGCTGTGGGGCAATGTGCGGACCGACAGGCGAAAAAAGCTTGTGTGCTCTTGAGTATTGTGGTAAGAAACGGCAAATTAACGGTAAATATTTAAGAAAGGGTTTATATAGAAGATGCTGACAAAGGAGGCAAAAACAGGCGTTATCAAAGATTTTGAGACCCACGAAGGCGATACGGGCTCACCGGAAGTGCAGATTGCAATTCTGACAACAAGGATCAACGAACTTACAGAGCATCTCAAGATCCATCGTAAGGACCATGCTTCCAGACGCGGTCTGTTGCAAATGGTCGGAACACGATCGGCATTGCTCAAGTATGTAAACAAAAAGGATGCCAGGCGTTATCGCTCGATTATATCGCGGCTTGGCTTAAGAAAGTAAACAGTGATACGCGGTTCGTAGTTCGTAACTCATCGTTTGTAAATCCGCCAATTATGAGTTACCAACTACGGACTTGCCGCAATGAAGTGAAGGAAAGTCTATGTTTAATGCATGCAAAGTCGAGAGACGTATTGGGGAGAGAACTTTATCAATCGAAACAGGAAAAATCGGCAGACAGGCCGAAGGTGCCGTCGTGGTTCAATATGGCGATACCGTCGTACTTGTAGCCGCGGCAACAGCGCCGCCGAGATTCGCGGATATCGATTTTTTCCCGCTTAGTGTCGACTACCGTGAGAAACAAAGCGCAGCCGGCAAATTCCCCGGCGGTTTTATCAAACGCGAAGGTCGGCCCAGCACAAAAGAAACGCTGACGGCAAGAACGATCGACCGACCCATTCGCCCGCTCTTCCCGGATGGCTACTTCCAGGAAGTACAGATAATGGCCAATGTTCTCAGCGCCGACCAGGAAAACGATCCGGATGTCCTTGCGATGATAGGCGCCAGTGCGGCCCTGACGATAGGCAAGATTCCATTTCTCGGCCCTATCGGAGCCTGCAGGCTGGGCAGGGTCAACGGCGAATTCGTAGTCAACCCGACTCACCAACAGCTCGAAGACAGTGACATCAGCCTGCTCTTAGGCGGCCGAAAAGAAGCAATCAATATGATTGAGATCGGAGCAAAAGAGTTGCCGGAAGATGTTGTAGCCGATGCGATTGCGACGGCGCACAAAGCTGTCGGCGAGGTCTGCGATATGATCGAAGAGCTTCGCAGCAAAGTCGGCGTCGAAAAAGAGATACCGCTTGTAGACAGTGACGAGGATCTGGACGCAAAGATCAACGCCGAATTTGCCGGCAAGCTGTATGAACTCAAGCAGAAACCGGATAAGCAGGAGAGAAAGACGGCTGTCCGCGAGTTGTTCGATGAGATATACGCTCAGTACTGTCCCGAGGATGCCGATGCGGCGGTGAAATATGATAAACCGTTGGTCAAGCGAATCCTCGAAAAAATGCACGGCAAGGTAATCAAAAAACTGCTGCTGGAAGGCAAAAGAGCCGACGGCAGAGGCTATGACGACATTCGTCAGATTGAATGCGAAGTCGGTTTGCTGCCGAGGACTCACGGCTCGGCGTTGTTTACGCGTGGTGAAACTCAGTCGCTCATGAGCGTGACTCTCGGCACGGTAAGGGACGGGCAGATCATAGACGGGCTGCTTGACGAATACACCCAGAGGTTTACGCTGCATTATAACTTCCCGCCGTTTTCGGTCGGTGAGGTGCGTCCGATTCGCGGGCCCGGCCGAAGAGAAATCGGACACGGTGCTCTCGCCGAGAAGGC
>Ga0208771_1001885_pt1 | contig 10570 bp, 9 predicted proteins | sample AntAceMetag02UKX_FD_184775 | JGI IMG/M metagenome (GOLD analysis project Ga0208771, IMG submission 184775) | Saline lake microbial communities from Ace Lake, Antarctica - Antarctic Ace Lake Metagenome 02UKX (SPAdes) (version 2) | ecosystem: Environmental > Aquatic > Non-marine Saline and Alkaline...
ATGAAAATTCAGTTTTACAGCACGGTTCAATTTTAACCGGAAAATATCATTTAAAATTACCCGAATATATTTTTCTTCCTGACAATTCAAAACGAGAAATATTTAAGCGGGCTTTAGATAAAAAAACGATTTCAATATCTCAAATTTTAGATCAGAGAGTTGATCATAACAAATTGATCAATTCTTTGAAAACAGGAATGAGAAATATTTTTAATATAGAATTTGAAGAAAAACAATTAACCCCTCATGAAGTACATGAGGCAAATAAATTGATTGAAAAATATCAAGTAATTAGGAGAAAACAATCATGAAATCTAAATCATTAATTTTTCTACTTATTAGTTTGGTGGTTTTTGGATTTAATGCGTTGGCGTTCAGCCAGGATATGGATATTTATAAAATGGCTGAAAAATTTGAGGTGGCTTCTAAACAAGAAGGTTTAAGCAGTGTGGATGACTTAATTGATCCATTGCTAGATCTTTTTGGGTTTTATTCAGGCGGAGGATTATATCACACTGCAGATATTCATGGATTACTCGGATTTGATGTCGGCATTCGTCTCGTTACCATGATGGTTAAGGACGATCAAAAACCAGATCTTCCATTTCCGGAAAATATGAATTATAAGTATGATGGTGGTGTATTCCGTGATATGACATTAATGCCATTGCCACTTCTTCAGGCAAGCGTTGGACTACCCGGTAATATAGAGGCAACAGGAAGATTTTTTACTTATCCAATGGGTGAAGCTGAAAAAGAAGGAAACATTACTCTTATCGGTTTGGGAGTAAAATATGGTCTCCTGCAAAATATGCTGCTGCCGCGAGTCGCGATAGTTGCCGCTTACCACTATTTAACTGTGCCGGATGAATTTGATTTCGGTAATGTGAGCTGCATTAGCGGTGCGGTGATTGTGAGCAAGGATTTCGCGATTATTAATCTCTATGGCGGAATTGGCATTGATTACAATAAGTTTAAAGTAGATTTTGAGCTCCCACCTCCTATTGGAAAAGTTACAAAAGAATATACCAAAGATAATATGAGATATAACCTGGGAGTAAAGATAAAACCTTTTCCATTACTCTTTATCCATGCTGATTATAATTTTGGAAATGTACAGGGTTTTAATGTCGGGCTTGGTGTAAATTTTCTTTGATCGAAAATAGACCTCGAATTTAAAATAAGGTCGGGGTTTTCATAATTTTATCGGAGTTTTACAGATTGTTATGAAACGAATTACGGTGCTTGGTTCTACGGGATCGATTGGTAGAAATGCGCTTGAAGTAATAGAAGGAAATAGAGATGAGTTTGAAGTCATTGGGCTTTCCACTCATCAACGGGGGGATTTGCTTTATCAGCAGTGTTTAGTATTCAAACCACAAATGGTTTGTATAACTGGCGATAATTTTACCATTGAATTGTTAGAAAAACTAAAACAACTTGGAATTGAAGTTGTTACCGGGAAAGAAGGTTTACGTGAGATCGCCTCCCGGACTGATGTCGATATATTGCTTAACGCTGTCGTCGGTTCAAGTGGTCTTATGCCGACATTGGATGCCATTGATAAAGGTATCGATATCGCCCTGGCTAATAAAGAAACACTCGTAATGGCAGGCGAAATCATTACATCTTTTGCAAAGAAAAAAGGTGTGAAGATTTTACCTGTTGACAGCGAGCATAGCGCTATTTTTCAGTGTTTACAGGGAGAAAATAAAAAGACGATTAGCCGGTTGCTACTAACCGCTTCAGGGGGGCCTTTTTATGATCTTTCGCCGGAAGAATTGAAAAGTGTTACAGTTGAACAGGCGCTGGATCATCCCAACTGGCAGATGGGTGATAAAATTACAATCGATTCAGCGACGTTGATGAATAAGGGTCTTGAAGTTATTGAAGCATATTGGTTGTTCAATATCCCAATTTCTCAAATAGAAGTAGTTATCCATCGGCAATCAATTATCCACTCTTTTGTGGAGTTTATCGACGGTTCGATAAAGGCGCAATTAGGAGTGCCGGACATGAAAGTGCCGATACAGTATGCACTGACTTATCCTAATAGGAAATTTTTACAAACTGAGCGGCTAAATTTTAATTCACTCAAAAAATTAACATTTGACACGCCTGATTTTAAAAAATTTCCCGCCTGTGCTTTAGCTTACGAATCGATTAAAAAAGGAGGAACGGCTCCTGCTGTGTTGAACGCGGCTAATGAAGTTGCTGTTCAAAGCTTTTTAAATCAAAAAATTCCTTTTTCTTCAATTCCAAAGTTTGTTGAACAGGCGTTAGAAAAATATAACGAAATACAAAACCCGATTATTGAAGATATTTTAGCAGCAGATTTGTGGGCTCGAAATTTTGTTAATGAAGCAGTTAATAATGAGGAGATTTTGCGGGTTGCTTTTTAACCGGAATTATTCCTCATGCAGCATAAGGCTGCAAACAAATTTTATTTTCCACACAAAGCCGCAAAGATCGCAACGTTGTGACACCATATTTTTCTTGGCGCTCTTCGTGGCTAAAGAATTTTTTAGGTTAAAGACGATTTGAATTTTTAATTAGTTGACATAAATTTTGTAATGGAGAAATTATGTTAGAAGCTATTTTTCGGTTAATTATTAGTTTGGGTATTTTAGTATTTATTCATGAATTTGGACATTTTATTTTAGCTAAATTAGTTGGAATCAAAGTTGAGCGATTTTCTTTAGGATTCCCACCGCGCATGATTGGGAAAAAATATGGCGATACAGATTATTGTATTTCATGGATTCCATTGGGCGGATATGTAAAAATGTCAGGTATGATAGATGAGAGTCTTGATACTGACTCAATAAAAGGCGAACCATGGGAATTTATGTCGAAGCCGGTCTGGCAGCGTTTTCTCGTTATTTTTGCCGGGCCAGCAATGAATATAATATTAGCAGTTCTATTATTCAGTGGTATTACTTATATTATTGGATTGAAAGAATCATTAGGTGTTGTTGTAGGAAAAATAAATTCTGAACAAATTTTGCATCAAACCGGCCTGCAAAATGGCGATAATATTTTGTCAATCAATGGTCAGCCTGTTAAAACTTGGGGAGATGTTGATGCAATACTCTCAAAAATGGATGATGTTAAAGTTTCCTTTGAACGGAATTCTGAATTGTTGACAACCGAATTTGCTTCAACCTTATTTGATAGTTTGCCCCTTAGTCTGCCGCCGGTTGTTGGGAGTTTGAACCAGGACTATCCAGCGATGAATGCAGGTATGCAGGTGGGCGACCGTATAGTGGCAATTAATGGAAACAGAATAAAAACCTGGCATGAATTAACAGAAATTATTCATGCAAGTCCGGATTCAGCTCTAGCGATTGTGTGGACGCGGGGGACAGAAAGGTTTGCCGCAGCAATTACTCCTCATAAAGAAAAAATACAGGGAAATGAAATTGGACTGATAGGTATTCGTTTTGCAGTTCAAGAGAAAGAATTAAATTTATTTGAATCGATTGCACATGGTTATAATTATTGCTGGCAGATAACTCGCTTAACCTACCATTATGTTAAGTTAGTTATAAACGGTGAACAGTCTTTTAAGGATGCTTTTGGTGGTCCAATTATGATCGCCAAGTTAGCAAAAGATAGTGCACGTGAAGGAGAATCAAATTTTATTGCCTTTATCGCATTTTTAAGTTTGAATCTCGGCTTGTTAAATTTGCTCCCGATTCCTGCTTTAGATGGCGGGCACATCATATTTTTATTAATTGAAGGAATTATCCGACGTCCAATACCCAATAAGGCGAAACTTATTATTCAGCAAGTTGGAATGTTCATTCTCATTGCATTTATGTTGTTTGTAATTGTAAATGATATTACTCGATTAAGACAATAATAAAAAAAATGTGTTGTAATCAAATAACCTCAATAAATTAACTTTTTAATAAAATATCCTTTTTAATACTAATGTTCAATTCAAATAAGAAAGGGAAGTTATGATAAAATTTTCTGAAAGAATGTCCAGATTAGGAACTGAAACCGCTTTTGAAGTCCTCGCTAAAGCAAAAGCGCTGGAAGCAAAGGGAAAGGAAGTCGTTCATTTAGAGATAGGAGAGCCAGATTTTGATACGCCCCAAAACGTTATCGATGCGGCTATTAAAGCGATGAATGGTGGTCAAACACATTACAGTCCCGCTGCTGGCGTACCTGCATTGAGAGAAGCGCTCGCCGAAGACATGAGCAGGCGCCGCAATATAAAAATTAATCCCAGTCAAATAGTGGTTACCCCAGGTGGAAAACCAATAATGTTTTTTTCGATCCTTGCGCTGGTAAATGAAGGTGATGAGGTCATGTATCCTAATCCCGGTTTCCCCATTTATGAGTCGGTGATTGATTTTGTCGGAGCGAAGTCAGTACCTTATCCGCTGCGGGAAGAAAAAGAGTTTAGATTCGATGTTGACGAATTTATGTCTTTGATTACAGATAAGACAAAGATGATCATTTTAAACAGCCCGCAAAACCCAACTGGTGGAATTTTAACAAAAGAAGATCTTGAAGCTGTGGCTAAAGTTGCCCAGGAAAAAAATATTTATATTTTGTCCGATGAAATTTACATTAATATTATTTATGAAGGTGAACATCAAACAATTGCTGCAATTCCGGGAATGCAGGAACGCACGATTATTCTTGATGGTTTTTCAAAGACTTATGCCATGACTGGCTGGCGTTTGGGTTACGGAGCAATGCCTGAGGCTCTGGCAGAAAAGGTTACCCAGTTACAAATTAACAGCAATTCATGTACCTGCACCTTCTCCCAATATGGAGCAATGGAAGCTGTTACTGGACCACAGGATGAAGTTTTTAAAATGGTTGCTGAATTTAAAAAACGCCGCGATGTGATTGTTGATGGTTTGAACCAAATTGATGGTATTGGCTGCTTGCGTCCACACGGTGCATTTTATGTTTTTCCAAATGTAAAAGAACTCGGAATTGACGGTAAAAAATTTTCCGATTTTCTACTGGAAAAATATGGTGTTGCTGCGCTCTCAGGTACAGCCTTTGGTAAATATGGTGAAGGATACTTAAGATTCTCTTATGCGAATTCAGTGGAAAATATCGAAAAGGCGCTGGACAGAATTGGTCAAGCAGCGAAGGCAGTTAGAAAGTAATATTGTTTTTTAGAATCTTAAATCAAATTAAAAAAATAAAAATTTGACTATTATATATACTCGAAACAAACTAGTTTTGAGATTTATAATTTGTGTTATTTTTTCGGAATACAATCTCCTCCTTCCGCGGATCTATAATTAGTGTCTGAACGAAAACCACTAAAATTCAAATTCAGGAGTCGTTGCGAGGAGCGGAGCGACGAAGCAATCCCTTTATTATCAGGAGATTGCTTCGGCAAAAAACGCCTCGCAATGACAGCAAAATTTCAAATTATGTAGTTTTCGTTCAAGCACTAATTAATTGATCTGCTAAAAGCAGACCTTTATGGATTGCGGCGGCGCATAAATACACTGTACTCCAAATTTATACTATTAAAGTCGTCATTGTAAAAACATCAAAATCACTTTGTAATTAGCATAATAGAATAATATAGTAGAAAGGACAAAAAAGTGAATGTTAAAAAAACTGCTCTTTATGATATTCATAAACAAACGGGCGCTAAATTAGTAAAATTTGCTGGTTTTTCTATGCCTATTCAATATAAAGGAATGATGAACATTTACGGGTGCGAACTTCCGTGGGAATTTTTGATGCTTCTCACATGGGGGAATTCGAAATTTCAGGACCACGAGCAGAAGAATTTGTTCATTACATGACAGTAAATGATGTTATAAAACTCAATGATTACCAGGTGCAATATTCAGCATTATGTTATGATGATGGTGGGATTGTCGATGATTTGCTGGTCTATCGATATCCGGATAAATTAATGTTGGTAGTAAATGCCTCCAATATCGAAAAAGATTTCCAATGGCTTAAAGATCATTTGTTTGACGATGGTATCGAATTAGAGAACCGCAGCCATGAATTTTCATTACTGGCGGTTCAGGGAAGAAAGGCTGAAGCAACGCTGCAAAAATTGACTGAAGTTGATCTGTCTCCAATAAAAAATTACTGGTTTGCTGATGCTGAAATAGTAAATGTTCCGGCAATGATTGCTCGTACAGGCTATACTGGGGAAGATGGTTTTGAAGTTATGATCAAAAATAACGAAGCCGAAAAAGTGTGGCATGCTATTATGGAGGCAGGAGAACAGTTTGATATTGAACCGATTGGACTGGCTGCAAGAGATACGCTGCGTATGGAAGTAAAATATTGTCTGTATGGAAATGACATTGACAAGACAACGAATCCACTGGAAGCTGGTTTAGGCTGGATTACGAAGCTCGACAAAGAGGGCGATTTTATTGCCAGTGATGTATTAAAGAAAGTGAAGGAAGATGGATTGTCCAGAAAACTGGTAGCTTTTGAGTTGGAAGGAAAAGCAATCCCCCGGCATGAGTATAAAATAATGAGTAATGAACAGCAAGTCGGCTTTGTAACGAGTGGGATGTATTCGCCAATATTGAATAAACCGATTGGATTGGGTTATGTGGACATTGACAGGACAAAAATAGGAACTCAATTAACGATTGATATTCGCGGTAAAAAATTTCCCGCTACTATTGTCAAACCACCATTTTATAAAAGGGATTATTAAAGTTGAGCAAAAAGTGAAAATTGATCTATACCTCAACCGTTCGGAATTTGAAAACGTACAATTAGGCGAAGATCAGGTTGCAGTTGTTATTGATGTTTTACGCGCCAGCACGACAATAATAATAGCTTTTGACAATGGTTGTAAGGAAGTAGTGCCAATAGCTGAAGTAAACGAAGCTTTTGAAATGTCTGAAAAATTGTCAAATCGTAATGTACTGCTTGGCGGTGAAAGAAATGGAATATCTATCCCGGGTTTTGACTTGTCCAATTCGCCGTTAGAATATACATCAGAGCGAGTAAGTGAAAAAACAATAATTTTTACCAGCACCAATGGCTCCCAGTTGTTTGGTTTTTCCCGGCAAGCAGCCCTAACTATCGTTTGTGGATTTGTGAATGTTTCAAGTGTTTGCGACTATTTGTTACAAGTCAATAAAAATATTGTGATTTTATGTGCTGGTAGAAACAAACAGTTTGGATTAGAAGATGCAGTTTGTGGAGGAATGTTAATAAAAGATATCCTTCATAAAATTGGTGGATCTTCTTTTTTAAACGATGGCGCAATTGCCGCTCAGATTCTTTACGAAAAATTTGCTGATAACATTTTGGAGATGCTGTATCGATCCTCTCATGGGAAACGATTACTGGAAATTGGGCAGGAAGAAGATCTGAAAATTTGCGCATTAATAAATTCAATTAATATTGTACCAAAATATCAAGCAGGAAAAATAATTGTTAACAAAGGATTCAGGAATGACTAATAAAAACAAAATTAGAATTATTGGCGTTTTACTTATTTCGCTGGGAATTTTTATTTTTCTGAGCCTTTTTTTCTTCATAATGAACCAAGCCCCGGAAGAAAATGCAAACAGTGCAGATCATATTATGGGATTGACAGGAGGCTGGCTTTCTAAGACTCTCTTTGAAAGGACAATCGGTTATGCCTGTTTTATTTTTCCTTTTTTGATCATAATATGGGGAATGAATATAATTTTAACTAATAAAATAACTGCACTAAAAAAAATAACAGCTTATGCACTGCTTTTTAGTCTGTACGCATCCATTGGTTTAGCGTTAATTGCAATAATCAAGAGTACAAATAGTGTAACTGGATTGGAAGAAGTTACTTCTATTGGGCTTATAAATGCACAATGGGGAGCAGTCGGAGGGTTCATCGGGAAACATTTTTTTAAATTAGTGGGTACTGCCGGTTCGATCATTTTTTTCCCGACGATAGTTTTTGTAACTTTATTGCTGGCGATTGATGTTAAATTTGGTAAGATAAAAAAGAAAATAGTTCGTTGGGGAACAATCGTTATTGCTTTCATCTTTTTCAAATATGATCGTCGTCTTTTTAAACCGAATAAACCTGTGCCAGCTTTGAGAGATATATTCTCCAGATCAAAGAATAAAGAGAAAAAAGATTTTCCTGCTATTAAAATACCAGAAACAGAACCCGCGTTTGAACCACTAAATTCGGCTGTTGCGGATCATGGGAGAAATGATTTCATCCCTGGTTTGGAGACTGGGACTGATCAACAAGCCCCTGATTTTGATTCAGAATTTGATAAACTGCGGAAATCGAGCGTTACAAAAAAATATATTTTTCCTGACCCCGCGATTTTAGATGAGCCCCAAGAAGCAGAAGATGAAGTGTCCTGGGATGAATTGATGAGCAACGCTAAAACGCTTGAAGAACGGTTAGCGGAATTTGGCATTCAGGGGAAAGTTGTGGAAATCAATCCGGGGCCCGTAATTACCAGGTTTGAAATTGAACCGGCGCCAGGCGTCAAAATAAGTCGCTTTACCAGTCTTGCGGATGATTTAGCGCTCGTGATGCGGGCAAAAAGGATTCGTGTTGTGGCGCCAATTCCTGGCAAAGCTGCGATTGGTATTGAAATTCCCAATCGAAAATCGTCCGTTGTATATTTAAAATCTGTACTTGATTCTACACGTTTCAGGGCGAGTGAATCTCCGTTATCTTTAGCATTGGGGAAAACAATTGCCGGGGATATTTACGTGGATGATCTGACCCGGATGCCGCATCTGTTGATAGCTGGATCGACTGGGTCTGGAAAAAGTGTTTGCATAAATACGATAATTGCCAGCATACTTTTTAAAACGAATCCCGATCAAGTGCAGCTGGTAATGATCGATCCCAAGCGACTTGAATTAAGCATTTATTCGGCATTAAAATATCATCATTTAGCCTTCAGAAATGACCTTGGTGAGGAAGTGGCAACAAGTTCGGCAAATGCAGTATCAATTCTTCGCAGCATGGAATTAGAAATGGAACGCCGCTATGAGTTGCTGGCTAAAGCAGGTGTAAGAAATATTGAGGATTACAATAAGTGGGTAAAATCAGCGACTCAAGTTGGAGAAGAAGATACTAATTTTAAACCACTGCGCTATATAGTTCTTATAATTGATGAGCTTGCAGATTTGATGTTAACTGCCGCAAAAGAAGTTGAAGAACCGATCGCAAGGTTAACCCAGATGTCAAGAGCAGTTGGTATCCATCTGATAGTCGCCACCCAGCGTCCTTCTGTTGATGTAATAACGGGAGTTATTAAAGCAAATTTTCCAGCACGAATGGCATTTCAGGTGGCGTCAAAAACAGATTCGCGCACAATATTAGATATGAATGGAGCAGAAAAACTTCTGGGCAGGGGTGATATGTTATTTCTGCCTCCGAGCAGTCCAGAGCCGGTTAGAATTCATGGCGCTTTCATTTCGCACGAAGAAGTCAAAAGGATAATTGAACACATTCGCCATCAGCCAATCCAGGAGCCAAAGTTTGTTCTGCCAACTGAAAATGATGATATTGCTGCCAGGTCAGGGCGATATGCAGGGAGTGATCAGGACGAGTTATTCAATGAAGCGTTAAAATTAGTGGTAAGACATCAACAAGGATCAGTTTCTTTGTTACAACGGCGGTTAAAAATCGGTTACGCCAGGGCGGGGCGTATTATGGATCAATTAGAAGAAGCTGGATATGTGGGACCATTTGATGGAAGCAAAGCTCGAGAAGTATTAATTGATGAAGAAAAGCTGATGGAAATGGGATTGTATTAAGAATAATTAGTGAGGTTATCATGAAAGGAAATTTTATTTTAAGAATTGGAATAATCTTAGCAACAATGTTGATGCCAATTCTGCTATTTGCTTCCCCTGAAAATAAAGCAAATTCGATCATCAAAAAAGTATTGAAAAAATATGAACAAAGCAAAAATATAAAAGTAGATTTTTTACAAACATTCAATTGGAAATTAACTGAAAATGTTAGTGAACAAAAGGGGACTATCTGGCTGGAAGGAAAAGAGAAGTTTAAAATAGAAACAGAAGATCAAACCATTGTCTCGGATGGGAACACTGTTTGGATATATTCTAAAACCAACAATCAGGTGATTGTTGATAAAGTCACAACCGCAGAAGATATTAATCTACCGCGTGATATTTTATTAAATTTTTCAGACCAGTACACTCCATCTTATATCAAAGAAGAAAGAATAAAGAACCAAAATTGTTTTCTTATTGAGCTAAGTTCCAAAGGGGATGATCAATTTATAAAGCAAGTGAAAATATGGATTGAAACTAAAAAATTTACATTAGTAAAAATAGAGCAAATTGATCTAAATAAAAATGTTAATTCCTATCTTTTATCAAATTTTGAAACTAATGTACCAATAAGCGCCAGTTTTTTCAAATATGAAATTCCAGGCTCAGTAGAAGTAATTGATATGCGCTGAAAAATTTTAAATATTTTTACTGTAAAAACTGACTAATTAATAAAACAGCTTGTTAGCTGTCTTGTTTTTATAACATCATTGTTGTAATCTTTTATATTATTATTATCATTATGGCTATTATGGGGAAGAAAAAACAAAAAAACATC
>Ga0208771_1001894_pt1 | contig 10538 bp, 7 predicted proteins | sample AntAceMetag02UKX_FD_184775 | JGI IMG/M metagenome (GOLD analysis project Ga0208771, IMG submission 184775) | Saline lake microbial communities from Ace Lake, Antarctica - Antarctic Ace Lake Metagenome 02UKX (SPAdes) (version 2) | ecosystem: Environmental > Aquatic > Non-marine Saline and Alkaline...
AGCGGAAATTAAAATAGCGAAAGATTTTTATAAACTATCAAAAAAATACCCCGGCAAATTGATTGAACCACCATTTATTGTTGAGTCAGATACGATGGAAGGTAAGATCAAAGGAAAATATAGAAAACTCGATGTAAGAAAATTAAAGTCGGGAGCAAAATTGAATTATGTTCTTGATGTTCATGAATCATCTTTTGATGTTCCCGAGATAAGAGACATAGTGTTAAAAGCTAAAAGTATCTTTGTGAATGCGGTGATGGGTTTTACTCCACCTTTTGGGGAAGGTACAAAGAAAATGTATTCCCTTATCGATGAAAACAAGAAAGCCAATAAAATGTATGGTGGTGGAGATACGCTGCAAGAGCTTCGTTCAATGTTACCAGGGGAATATATCCAGGCAATAGATGATCCCAACTACTATTTCTTTTCCGGTGGAGGAACAATATTAAAAGCAATACATGAAGGAAAAGTAACCGGTTTAGCTCCGGTGAAAGCCTTGATTGAAAATAAAATTAGATTGAATAAGTAGGGATTTAGGAGCTATTATCACTGACTTCAGCAAACGCGTAGTTGAGATCATAAAGTTGATCCCTGTCGGTAAGGTTGTTACTTATGGTCAAATTGCACAACTTGCCGGTAACAATAAGGCTGCGAGACAAATATCCAGGATTCTTCATTCATCTTCTGAAAAATATGATCTTCCCTGGCATCGCGTGATCAATTCCCAGGGTAAAATTTCACTGAGACCTGGTGATGGTTTTGAAATGCAGAAAGCTATTTTGCAAAGTGAAGGAATTCAAGTAATAACAGGTAGAATTGATCTAAAAAAATTTCAATGGAGAAATTTGTAACATTTGTATAAATGTGATAATAAACTGAACTGAATCTATGAAAATAGATTGAGTTTTTTTACAGTTAAATACTTCTTATTGCAATGGCTAATCGATCTAAGGCTTGTTCTATCAATCTTCTTGAACAACCGAGATTCATGCGCATAAAACCATTCCCACCTTTACCAAATTTAGATCCGTCATTCAATGCTAATTTGGCTTTGTTGATAAATAGGCTAACAAGTTCTTTTTGTGAAAGTCTTAACTCACTGCAATCTAGCCATAGAAGATAAGTGCCCTCCATCTTAATGGTTTTAATTCGAGGGATATTATTCTGAAGATATTGTTGTACAAAAGTGTAATTATCTTCAATATAATTTAGTAATTCATCCAACCACTTTTGTCCGTACCGATAAGAAGCTTCCAGTGCTTCAATTCCAAACACATTTCCTCCATGCAGTCCTAAATTAAGTATTGTTTTTTGAAATTTAACTCTAATTTTTTTATTAGGAATAATTACATATGATAAAGATAACCCTGCAACATTAAAAGTTTTACTAGGAGCAAACATTGTGAGAGAATTATTTGCAATATCCTTTGAAATAGTTGGAATTGGAATATGTTTATTTTCACCAATAATAAGATCAGAATGAATTTCATCAGAAATAAGAAGTACATTGTATTTAAAGCACAATTTAGATACTTTTTGTAGTTCATTAAATTTCCAAACTCTGCCTACAGGATTGTGCGGACTGCACAATATCATCATTTTAACATCATCAGCCAATTTTCTTTCCAAATCAGTAAAATCCATTTTATAATAACTGTCACTTAATTTAAGTTGGGAAACTACAAGTGTTCGCTCATTATTTTCTGTTGAAGTAAAGAATGGATAATAAACTGGAGTTTGAACCAGAATCTTATCGCCTTTTTTAGTGTAGGTTTGAATTGCAAAATTTATTGCTGGAACAATCCCGGGAGTTGTAACTATCCATTCCTGATCTATTTTCCAGTTAAACCTTTTCTTCATCCAGTTAATTATTGAAGCATAAAAAGAACCGGTAAGACCAGTATATCCAAAAATACCATGATCAACACGTTTTTGTAGAATTTCCAAAACCTCTTGTGGAGCTTGAAAGTCCATATCTGCAACCCACATTGATAGTAGTTCTTCCTTCCCAAAGATCTCTTTATTATAATCCCATTTGTAGCATTTTGTGTTCTTACGATCAATGATCTGATCGAAATTACTCATTACATAATTCCTTTTGAGAAGAAGATATCAAGTACGAGAATACTTAGTGCTGAATAAGTATCCAGATCTCCGAAGACATCTTCCAAACCCTTTATCAATGCATTTATATGGTCTTTTGTCAGCTTAACAAGAATAATCTTTGTGAGAGCATTTTGCTCTGATGTGAAATTAAAAAAACCCATAAAAAGAGGAGTTGTAGATAGCAGGTTTTCCATGTTTTGAGTTTCAAGAATAATCGAATCTTGAATTCCATATTCTACAAATACTTCTGTGATATCCTGCATTATACTTTCATCTTTTACTGTAAGCATCATCAAAACTTCTTTTCCCTTTTTCGTAATTGTTTTAATATTATTTGTATTACGAAGGAACTCTTCATAAAGCCCTATTTTTGTAGTTGATTGTAATATTTCATTTATTACATTTGGTTCTTTCAATATCAGGGATACTTGTGCAAGTAATTTTAAATGTGTATTCATATCTCCTTTAGGGCCAACAATTGTAATAAATATCTTGGATTTCTTGTTATCAAGAGAATCAAAATGAATACCTTTTTTACAGATTGCCAATGCGATAATAAAATTATCGATACCTTCCAACTGACAATGAGGAATAGCAATTCCATTACTGAATCCTGTACTTCCCATTTCTTCTCTTTTTTCTAGAGCTTTAAAAATTACATCTTCTTCTACATTCCTGAATTCCCTGCTTCGCTTAAGTAGTTTCCCAATATTCTGTAATACTTCAGTTTTATTTTTAGCAGTAAAATTAACTTCACAGCATTCAAGTTTAACAATTTTCGAAAACTCCATTATTTTCTCCTATTCAAGTTTTTTAGAATTGCGAATTTTGAAAGTGGTGGACCAACTATTTCATTAACAAATACAGACATTAGAATTATATTTGTCATTTCAGCAACCTCATTTTGGATTTGTACAGAAGCCTGTAATACAACGGGAGAAGCTTGAACAAAAAGCATTAATCCAATTGCTACCCCTGCTTGAGGAAGCAGACTTAATCCAAGGTAGTTCCTTACATTTTTATCTATTTTTAATGTTGTTGCACTAATAAAAACTCCAAAATATTTTCCTGCGAATCTTAAGATTATTAAAACAAAACCAGCTAATAATATCATTGGATTTTTAAAAACAGCGAAATTTAATTCTGCTCCTGCAATTGCAAAAAAAATAGCATACAAAGGAGGTGTCATTGGTTCAAAAGAGAAGAGAATCCTGGCATTCTTTTTATTCAGATTAATTATCATCATGCCAAGTGTCATATTTGCTATAAGTGGTGATAGATGTAAACTTATTGCAATTGATGTTGTAAGGAAAATAATGCCTAAAGAGATGATTTTGATCTCATTCAAATTATGTTTTTTTATAGTTACAAAATGGATGATAAGACCACTCAGTGCACCAATAATAATAGAAATGATTATCTCTTTGAATGCATGGATAATTGAATGTGAGATATTTACCTGCACATCTCCCATCATTGATCCGGAAATTGCGAATGCAATTGAAAACAAAATTACTGTTCCGGCATCGTCTAAAGCAACAATCCCATAAAGGTAATCTACAAATTTACCTCGTGCTTTCAGTTTTTCTACAATAACTACAGTTGCTGCTGGAGCTGTTGCTGCCGAAATCGCACCTAGAACAAAGGCAATATAATTTGAGAATCCGATTGCTAACAAACCAAATGAAACGAGTAAGAATGTAAGTAACATTTGGGCAAGTGTAAGAATAAAGATCTTTTTTCCATAAAGTTTGAGTTTATAGAAAGAGAATTCACCACCAATAATAACAGCAATAAATGAAAGTGTGATTTCAGATAAGATGTATAATATTTCCATGTTTTCATGGTGGATCAATTTCAATCCTGAGCTACCGATGACAACACCAGCAAGAATGTATCCAGTAATTGTTGGAAGTTTTATCTTCTCAGCTAATTGTCCGAAAATATATCCGGTAATAAGTAGCAACCCGGCACTAAAAATTATGTGATGAGCAAAATATTGTTTTATAATTTCTATAATATTTATCATTTAATTTTCCTTATGATTTAATAAATAATTTTTCACAGCAGTCGTATTATGTAATTTTCCAAATAATGTCATTAATCTGATACGCATTTTTGGACCTGTTAAATCAATACCAAGTATTACTCCCATATTTTGGAGATATAATCCACCTCCCTTATATCCATATTCCGGCAAAACACGTCCGGTATAAGTTCGAGAAACAAGAATAATAAGAATGTTCTTTGAGAGAGCTTTCTCCAGGGAAGGTAATATTGTTTTAGGAACATTTCCTCTTCCAAATGCTTCTATAACGATTGCTTTAGCACCATGCTGAATTGAAGCTTCAATGTATCTACCATCCATTCCACTGCAACATTTAATCAGATCAATGTTAGTTTCAATCGAGTCAGTATGTATCTTTTCAATTACCTCGGATTTACGGTAGAATATTATCTTATCAGGATCGACTATTCCAAGAAGACCAAGTGAGGGACTTATAAAAGCATCAGTTTTACTGGAATCCGCTTTGACCACATCACGTGCTGAATTAATCTCATCATCCATAACGACAAGTACACCACGGTTGGATGAATGATTTGCTCCAGCAACACGAACAGCACCAACAATGTTTCTGGGACCATCAAGCCCAAGTTCTGAACTGCTGCGCATAGCAGCAGTTAAAATAACAGGTTTGTTTGTTTTTAAGATCAGATCCAACATATAGGCTGTTTCTTCCAACGTGTCAGTTCCATGAGTAATTACAGCTCCGTCATAATCTTTTATTTTATTATCTATCGTTTTTGCCAGTTCCAACATTGTATTTGGATCAACGAATGGACTTGGAATATTAGAAAATTCATAAACATCAATTACAGCGATCTCTTTCAACTGAGGGAAAGAACGTAAATGTTCTGCAAACTCATCGTTCGGGATCACACCGAAAGGGCTATTATGCTTCATGGCAATTGTTCCGCCAGTAGTTACTATCAATATCTTCTTTTTCATAATTAACCTCATAAAATCTGATTCAGATAAATTGTACTGTCCTGTATGTCAAGAATATATAAATTTATTTAAAACTTTAATTAGAGCAATTATGAGGTCTTAAATTTCTTGACATAAGAGGTGATAAATTTGGATTAGCACATACGTGCGCCCGTGGCTCAATTGGATAGAGTACTTGACTACGGATCAGGGGGTTAGGGGTTCGAATCCCTTCGGGCGTACCACTTTATACACTCAAACTATTGTTAGCATGACTCTTAGCCAACTCAAATAAAATGTATAATTCTGAAACGTTGTGAGATTAGTTTTGGTTTTGACTGTTATTTCGTCAAATATTCCTTAAATTCATTTAGAGAAGAATTTGTGATATAAAATGATAGTTAATGAAGTTTACATTATATAAATAACGTCTCGCGTGTGCTATGAAAATTAACTGATACACTTGTTAGCAGCAACTTCTATTAAGTAGCACAAATTATTCATTGAAATTCTTATAGTTGTGTCGATATGATGTTACTTTGAAGCCTTCACTCTCATAAAGTTTATGAGACTTTGTGTTGATTTCAACTACTCCTAAAGTTACCTTTTTAAATTTCGAAAGCATATTATTAACAGTACCTCTTAACAGTTGCCTTCCATACCCTTTTCCCTGGAATTCAGGATCAATACCTATAGAGTTAATATCATTTCCATAGGCATATGCCGCACCAACTATTTTTCCTTCAACAACATACCCATAAAATGAGCCTGTTTTGTTAGTCTTCTCAAATATCTTTTTAGCATAATTAGGATCTGCAGCAAAATTTTCTGGTATTTCGAATCCAAGACTTTTTCTAAGTGGAATAAAAGCTTTTCCCAAAACGTGAATATATCTTTTCAGTTCACCATTGTAAGGAACTATTTTACCTTCAGTCATCTCCTTAATACAGTCGACAACCATATTGTACGAGCTGAACCAATACGACATATTCTTATTTTGTATATAGTTCTTTACTTGTTCCTGATTCTCATTTATTGATATGAAAAGGTCCCCTTTAAAGTAAGGGACTATAATTTCTTCAAACTCTTTAGTAACTTTAACGCTAGAAACGCTGTAAATAACAATAGCAAAGTTTTTACCTGATCTTCTAATTATCATGTATCCATCAGGTGACTCAAATCTAAACATTTCTAGAATATTGGTAAGGTTATCATAACCTTGGAATATTTTGTGATTAAGATCTTTTTCTTTAATGATTTTCATGAAACTCCTTTTACTATAGAAAAATAAATTTATTACTTCGTTTATTGAATTTATATCCTGTATTTTTTGCAGCTAACGGCGGCGTGCCACGTCATCTTGCCATGAGCATTGGATTTGTTTTTCAAATCCTGATGTGATTAGCGAGATGATAAAAGACGAGCAAATAAAAGTCAAGGGTTGTATATTTGTGAGATCCCGTGGACACAATTTTAAACGACGTTTCGCTTCGATACTGTTGCGAGTTTTTTAAAGTGTCACGCCCGGCGTTAATCAACATGGAGCGAAGCGGAAAGTTGATTAATGTTATGTGTATGCTGTGGGACTCTACAGATACACCTGTTAGCAGCATCTTTTTATTTCAATAGCAAACACTTTTTTACTGCTTCAGCTTTACCATTCACATTCAACTTATAATAATAAATGCCTGAACCTACAGGATTATTGTAGTCATTATCTCCATTCCAAATAATTGAATGCTCACCTGATGGAAGCTGATTGCTAACAAGCTGTTTAACTTTCTGACCTTTGATATTGAAAATGGAAAGTTTAATTTTACTTTCGTAAGGAATTGAGAAGGAAATTATTGTTTCGGGATTGAAGGGATTGGGAAAGTTGGATAACTGATAAGAGTGAGAAGATGGCATTGTGTATTCATCCGTTGATAGGGCACTAAAATCATAAAGCTGACCACAGATAGCATTATAACATACTCCATCATCATCAAGTATATTTCCAACACAATAATCATACCAAGTGATAAGAAATTGTCCGTTAGCCATTTCATGAGTATTTATAATTCTTTTTTCACCGCGACTATCAGCAATAATTTCTCCTGGTAAGGGTGTTACTAAATTGCCATACAAATCCATTGATGCAAATCGGAAATTTTCGGTATGAGAAGTAATCATTGAAATGCTATTTGTACTGGATTTATGTAAGTCAATACCGTAATAATAACTTGGATCCCAAGCCAAAACATCATTACTCCAGATATTTTGTCCTGACATATCAAATTTGTCAACTTTGACACATTGTTGAATTGTATCCTGGTAAGTGAGATAGATATTCTCATCGATAAGAAAATTTACTCCAAAACCGGAATAAGGCATCGTAATATTCAAATCATTAAACAATATCTGTTGATTTGAATCTATCCCCAGTAATTTATATTCATCCTGCATGATTTGCCCAATGAAGTAAAAGTTATCATTTGCTTGTTGTGCTCTGGAAATCCATGACAGATTTTCAATATTATTTAGGTTATAAATCCAATCGGGATAGAAATTCCCTTCATCGTCAAATTGACGAAGAAATTTGGCGTAATTCGGAGAATCATAGTATTTATACATAATATAATTATCTGTGATATGACAACCCATTCCATTAGTAGTTGGAACAGGTATAGTTAAAGGATCATCCCATAAAAATTCATTTTGATTAAATTTATGAACTTTATAGCAGGTATAGTGTAAAGCCCAGCAGAATATTATTCCATCATCAGTATAGTGGTGATATGTGTCATAACCAAAATTACCACTACCCAAAGTGAAATTTCTAACAAATTCTCCATATTGATTGAAAACATCACATTTATAATTATTAATATTATTATCGAAATCTTCATAAATAACGAATACAAATCCCTCATCATTGATTAATACTTCTTCAATGTTTTCTTGTGATTCATAAGCTGTAATAAACTGTCCTTCTTCTTCATACAGCAGTTCTCCAACTTGGTTGATTTTTTGGATGTAAATTTCTTCCTCTTCGCTTAATCCACGATGTGCGATAAAAGCGAACAAAACGCAATTTCCATTTGGGAGATACCGCGAATAAACCATTGATGATAAGGAAACAAATGATGATTCCAGTATTGTCTGATCTTCGGGTATTATCTGAACTCCATTATTATTATATGTGTTAATCTCCAAATATGTTTTACGGTCATCGCCCGTATGAAGAAATAAAAATGAAAATTTATCGGGATACGAAGTTAAAACCGGGTAATAATACTTTGAAGTAACATCCAATTGTAATCCTTCTAATGGATATGTCATTGATCCGTCGAGATCAACAGTTTGTGCTAAATAATATGTATTGTCATCATTATAGGTAGCAATCACATTTAATTTGTTATTATCATTATAAGAAGCGTAGAGATAATCGGAAAGGTTGTCTCTTTGTAAAATGGGAAGCTCTGTCTCTATTTCTCCATTATTATTTATAACAATAAGGTGAATTTGATCATTATTACTATCCAATATATACATGTCACCATCCTCGGTCATTCCATTATGAAAGCGACTTAATGCTTCGTCAATATTCCAGTTTGTTAACCAAATCAAATCACCGTTTTCAGATATTTTGCAGGCAAATTCATTATATCCATCGATGAAATAAAAATTATTATCCAAAAGGTATAAGTAAAATTTATCAAAGCTGTAAGTTGTAATGTTCAGTGGAATATTAGTTGAATTTACCGGCTCAAAACTATCGTTTAATTTCGTTAATACCAAATTGCCGTTCTCGAAATAAAATATGTGATAATACTCATTTAGTTCGAAACTTTCTACAATTTGTTTAAATGTATAGGAATAGCCGGAAACATCAATTTCAATAAAATTTCCATTAAGATCGAAATTAAGAATTTTCGATTCAGTATTATCATGATTACGACAAAGAATATTGAAACCGGTCTCAATGTCTTTGAACAGAGTAATCGGTGAGAAATTATCGTTATAATCCAGAAAGCTAAAACTTTCATTCCAAATCATGTCACCATTTTCATCCATGATGTTGTAAATATTGTCAACGGGGCCATTTTTATAATCCACATGAGAAAAATGAAGTACGTAATTATTACCTGAAATTTCTGTGATTTCCTCTAACCAAACAGCCGGAGTATGTTCCAAAACAATCTTGTTTTCATCGGTCCATTGATATTCACCCTGTTCATTCAATTTTGTCGCATACATAATTCGACCTTCAAGTTCAGTTTTTGACCAAAAGAAAATTGTATTGCCATCTGTTGTTTTGGTTAAAGCTTGCTGGAGTTCGATGTTATCTCCCAATACAAACGGTTTTGGATTTTCCCAAACAGCATTTTGTGCTACCAATATTGTAGAAATCAGCAAAGCTAATACAATAAATTTTTTTTTCATCTTCTCCTCCAAATTAAATTGCTGCTAACGGCGACGTGCCACGTCATCGGAACGATCACGCCCAAAACAAACAGCCCAAACCCTGAATCGGTACGATTCAGGACAAAACCACCACGAGACCAAACCGACGACACGCTTGTTAGCAACATTTATTACTTCAATAATTAACTCCTGAAAATCACAAATTAATATCAACTTATCCCATAAAAAATCAATATAAATTACGTCTTTTAAGTAAAATTTGAGACCAAATATCGAAAGTCATCCACCAAATAATGAAAGAAGTTTCATTATTTTTTCCTGCGAAATAATCGGATATTATAATTTTAATTCGTTGTTTATCATAGAGTTCGTTGTTTAGGAAGTCGATATCATTTATACGAGTTAACAGATAATCTTTATTTAAATTGATAAAAAAATCTATTTGGTTTGATGAATCTTTAATGAGTAATCTCATAAATTTTCCCCAGATCAAACTAGTATATTTATTATTTTGAAAAGGTATGATAGTATCATATCTAGCTAAAGGGAAGAATCTTAACCTTTTTGATAAATTTAGTAACTTATTGTTAATTTTTTCTTTAGTACGAGATTCTATAGGTAGATTAAAAACTTCTGATAAAATCATTGGTTGAATTAATGGCATTATATTCTGGACTATCTGATCTAATCTTGTTTGTGTTATATATCCACTATTGCCAGTTCTATATCTTATATTATATAGATCTACCCAGTTATCAATACCAAATTCAGAAACATCAGGCATGTTATTCAGCAAATTAGATATATCCTCATTTTGATTTCGTTGCCAGTCTTTAATAACATCATCATTAAAAATCATTGGTTTAGAAAGTTTAAGATAATAAGAGATCTTATTAATATTACTATCAAACAAAGCTTGTTTTCCCAGAATAGCAAGTCTATTTGATAGACCACGTCTAAGATATTCTCCCTTTCCTCCATCAATAAAAAATTCATTCTTTGGTAATATTTTATAATAACTCAATTCATGGTATGT
>Ga0208771_1001895_pt1 | contig 10530 bp, 3 predicted proteins | sample AntAceMetag02UKX_FD_184775 | JGI IMG/M metagenome (GOLD analysis project Ga0208771, IMG submission 184775) | Saline lake microbial communities from Ace Lake, Antarctica - Antarctic Ace Lake Metagenome 02UKX (SPAdes) (version 2) | ecosystem: Environmental > Aquatic > Non-marine Saline and Alkaline...
TGACCTGATAAGCCTCCGGTCTCCCGGGAGGAAATGGAATAAGTCAACTCCGCCGTTCCCAGGTTCTTGATAGTGATATCCCGGGTGGTCTGGCTGTTCCTCTCCAAAGAAACACTCAAACTCACGGGAGTTACATCAATATCCGGAACCAGCGGCGGAGTCGGTGTGGCGGTGGGAATCGGCGTGGAAGTAGGCGATGGTGTATGATAACCGATCGGTGTAGGCGTCGGCGTGGCGGTAGGTATCGGAGTACAGGTAGGTGTGGGGGACGGCTCAAAACCTTCGGCGTTTATTCTCACCGCCGGATCACCGAATAAATTTATCTCATAGTAGCACCAGCGCATGCAATCTTCTTCGATCCGATAAATGTTGTACTCCTTGGAGTACGCGTTCATCCTTCCCAGTTCCTTGATTTCCAATCCAAACAGGGCATGCCAGAAAGGACGGTCAAAACGCTGGGAGGGGCCGTCGGTGCTCTCGGATTCACCCCAGCCGTAGCGAGAGTTGCCGATAAATGCGAAGGCTCCATCTTCCATGGTGGTGATCTCTTCGCACCAGCAATCGGAGGTATCAAAGCCCCCCGGCATACAACCCTGGGAATAGCCAAAGAAGTATTTATTATTGGTCAGGGAACTTAAGTCCGAGTTGTAAAGCTTCATGCAGTAAGTGTAATTGGCGTGACCGAGGTGGTTTAAGATGTGAACATCGTTATTGATAAGATTAATAAGGTCACTCGCGGGCCAGGTCCCATCGGCATCGTAAAGTACCTGGGAGGTATCAAACCAACTGTTGACGGCAAAGCCTTCCGTATGATAACCATGGGCATCCGAACCGAGGCGGATCTCCTCCATGCTGGGCTTGGCATATTCTGAATCACCGCCGAAGCCTAAATATTCCCCCAGCATGGAAGCTTTCTGGAGATAAATATTGCCGCTGTTTTCATAAGCAATTGTTTTGGTAGTAAAATTATCCACCTCGGTGGCGTTCTCCACTGCGGCTCTTCCGATATAAACTTCATAAGTTAAATCCTGCTCCGCTCCATCATCCAGGCACCCGTAATAAAGATCAGCCGGTATGTCGTCGGATTCACCGCCTCCTGAAGCATGAATCTTCTTTGCCGGTATAATCCCGCTATACCCTCCTAAAAGGACATATTCGGTTTCCCAGTCCTGATAGGCATCCTTGATAAAGTTCCGAATTCTTTCCTGATTGTCACTCCCGGAATAATTGGCGTAGATCCACTCCGTCGTCACTATTCCAGAGGTCATCCCCGACGAAACCCGATGATCCCGCAAGGAAATAAAATTGTTCTCCAATGCCTGGTCGGTGATGATCACATGTCGGAAACCATCCGAACTCGGTGTCGGCACGGGTGTAGATGTCGGCGTCGAGGTCGGCGGAGGGGTCAGGGTAGGCGACGGGGTATGATAACCCTCCGGAGTCGCTGTCGGAGTCAAAGTCGGTATCATCGTCGGCGTGGTGCTCGGAGAAGGCGGCGGCGTAGCGGTAGGTATCGGAGTACAGGTAGGGGTGGGCGTCGGCTCAACTACTCCGGAATTTATCTTTGCCGCCGGATCGCCAAAAAGATTTGTTTCGTAGAATATCCATCGATTCACCGGCTCATTTATCCGGTAAATATTATATTCCTTGGAGTAAGAATTCATGGCCCCCAATTCTTTTATCCCTTCCGCGAACAAAGCGTGCCAGAAGGGGCGGTGAAATCTTTGGGAAGGACCATCGGTGCTATAAGACAAGCCAAAACCGTATCTCGCGTTCCCGATAAAAGCAAAGGCGCCGTGCTCCATGGTGGTGATAACCTCACACCAGCAATTGGTGGTATCAAACCCTCCCGGCATGCACCCCTGGGAGTAACCGAAGAAATATTTATTGTTATTGAGCGAGTTTAGATCCCAGGTATTAAGCTTCATGCAATAGGTATAATCGGCATGTCCCAGGTGGTTGGTAATCTGCACACCATTATTCATCAGGTTAATCAACTGGCTCGCCGTCCAGGTAGCGTCTTTATCATAAAGATTATTGCTGATGTCGAAATAATCGTTGTCGGCGAAACCACCGGTATAGTAACCGTCATAGGTTCCCCCCAACCTGATCTGTTCCAGAGAGTCTTTGGCGTACTGCGAAGACCCCCCGAAGCCCAGGTACTCCCCAACCATTGATGCATCTTTTAAGTAATCATCCTCTGAATTTTCATGCGAGATTGTCTTATTAACTATATTCGCCACTTCAGTCGCGTTCTCCACACACGCCCGGCCGATATGGACTTCGAAGGTGAGATCGACATCACTTCCTCCAGGCCCGTCATTGGGTTCTCCCCATTTATCATTGCCGTTAGAATTATAGTTCCCGTCAAGGCATCCGTAATAGATGTCGGAAGGCATATAATCAGTGTAATCTCCTCCATCCGGGTCATGCGCCTCAACCCAGAGAAGACGCGGGGGAATAATTTGACTGCCCCCTCCCAAGAGGACATATTCAATGTTCCAGTTCTGATAGACGTCTTTGATAAAATTCCTGATTTTTTCCTGACTATCCGAACCACTAAATTCGCTATAAATCCATTCAGTGGTAACAATGGTTGAGCTTATACCCCCGGAAATACGATGATCTCTCAAAGGTTCAAAACTTTCTTCTAAAGCCTGATTAGTAATAATTACATGACGATAGCCATCGGGTGTAGGCGTGGTTATCGGAGTAGCCGTAGGGGGGGGGGTATGATACCCTTCCGGGGTAAGTGTGGGGGTGGCAGTCGGGATGGCCGTGGCCGTAGGAGTAGGAGTGGGTTCACTCGAATCCCCGCTTACAACCACATTGTCTATCCCCCAGTACCAATCATAATTTGCATCATAATAATGCCAGCGGATTTGAATATTACTCTGACCATCGGCGTAAGATGAAATATCTATATCCTTTAAACCGGAATCGCTACTCGTATAGCTGACCACATTTATCCAGCTCCCTCCGTTAATCCTGATATCCACATCGCCCTTCTCTCCGGAATAACAATAGTAAAAATAATGGCTGAATTTCAGATGAATATTTTCATAGCCGGAACAATTTATAACAGGGGTAATCAACTCTTCATCCATCTCCACGTAGCCGGCCCAATCGCTATCGACAATCATAAAGGACGGATTCCAGTTCTCATTGGAACGTCCTCCGGGATTGGCATCGGTCCAGGTGTATCCGTCGCTGAATCCGTCTACCACTGCCCAGTTTCCCGGCAAACCCCCGTCGAAACTTTCCTCAAAAATTTCTCCCGGTGGCCCCGGTGGCGGTGTGGGGGTGGGGCCGGAAGGTGTGGGGGTGGGTACGGAACCCTGGGGAACAAGATAACAGACCTCACAGGAGACTATGGCCGAACGGTACTTGATACGCATGTATCCGCTCTCCCCCCAGCTCGTTCCCCAGCTATTGCGCAAAATCCAATATCCCTCGTTCTCCGGGTCGCCATTATCGTCCCATCCTATCAGCGCGATCGCGTGGTTGGTCGGGGTGTAATAGCAGGGTGACGAGTAACAGCTCGTATTGGTATCCTCGTATATACCACCGCTATACCCCGCGAAAGCGTCTCCGACATAAACCGCCGCGTCCACCACACCATAGGTCATGATCGCGGTCTTTATTGCCTCAATGTCGCCGCAATCAATCCGATGCCATGAGTTGAACGATACCCGCGGATCGCTCCAATGCGTGCAACTTCCCGGATCGGAGATCGTATAAGGAAAATCAGACTCATCGCATACACCCTCCACGGTTAAAGCCTCCAACTCGTAATAATCGTAATCGGCTCCGTCACAACCGAAAAAATGCGAGCTGTATGGAGAAATTCTCCCCAGACACCAGATGACGAAAGACTCGGAAAAATCGGCGCAATTTCCGTCGTATAGCCCCATCGCCCGGTTATAAGTCCCTTCCGCCGCGGCCAATGCCCCAAAAGCGTAGCAGGAACCACAGTCTCCCTGGTTCCGGATAGGGCCAATGTAGGAATGTCCCTGGTAATCCCGCCAATCGAAGCTGACAGGGGGATCCATCTTGCCGATATACTTACCGATTGACCCCATATCATTTTGCTTACCTGCCGGGTTAAGCACCGGATGCCGACTCAAGAACTGTTCCTTCTCGGCGGGAGTCTTGTCGAAAACCCAGTTATGGCTAACCGTAAAATCGTACCCGTTAAAGTCGATCTTGGCCCGAATATCCTCCAGAGTATCATCCGCTTCAAACGGGACAATCTCTTTGACTCGGCTTTGTGCCAATACCAAAGACGAAAAGCAACATAGATTGAGCAATGAGCTCAGTACTATGATTAAGTATAGATACTTCCAAAAGCGGTTAACCCGGAATGTTCGATGATCGAATAATAAACTCGTTTTACGCTTTGCTGTCTTCGGCATGACGATCCTCATATTTGTAGCTTAGTAATAGTTTACTTTCCGTAGGTTCCCAATATCTCTGGATTGACGACCATCCGGCTTATCTCTTTCCGGTCGGAATCAATATCCCTGATACCCAATCTGTCGGCGAGTTGTTTCCGATTCCGCAAAACTACCTTAATCGTAATCCGCTCAAAGTAAGAAAGTTTCCTCTCGACCGGGATATATCTTACGGGATAAATACTTACAAACATCAAGTCATAGCCTTTCTTTGTCTGTGGCAGCCCGCGGGACAAAACATTGGGGGGATATGGTGTGTTTGAATTATATATAGCGGCGTCAGGAACAGCCGGCTGTATCAACTCCGGCTTGCTTAAAGGATATGGCCGGGCTGCCGGCGCGATAAAATACTCTCCCGGCAATGTGACTTCCTGCTCCTGACCACAGATAATTTCAGCGACTTCCTTCCCTTCCGGCACAAGAATCGCTATCCCCTTAACGGGCACAAGCGGGCGCCCGGTTTGATGACTTATCTCGCACCCTTCCATGCTAATCCGGTCATAATCCCCTGCCTTGGCGATCACCGGCCGGGTAAAATCAAAAGAGTAAGAAAGTTCTTCCGGACTGGGTGACGCAGCCCATGATGTTTGAACCGCAAAGACGCAAAGAACGCAAAGAACTACAATAATTGTGACTGATTTGTTTTTCATAAATTTATTGATCCTTTTTTATGTGTTAGCTATGAACTTTCTCCCCTGCCGCTTAAATGCTCGCATCCCGATGCATATCGGGGCAGGCAGGGGCCGCTATAAAAGCGAATATTGAACTTAGAATACCGAATGTCGAAGTTGCTTTTAGCCACGACAACCGAAAAACCGGAATTTGAACATCCTCCTTCGCTAAAGCTATGGCGGACACGTTGTCAGTTGCCTGCCCCGTTGGATGGCGGAGCCTATCCCCCGGGGGCCATTGGTTATTGGAAATTCTATCTTTACCTTCGTCCTTTTAACTTTTACCTTTGGCTTTAGTTTTACATCTATGGTATATTCCTTTTGTGAATATTGAAGAAATCCAAAATGCATTTATGGCAAGAACTTTCCGTTACACTAAGCACGGCGCGGAACAGAGAATTAATCGAGGCATTAGTTCTGATGAAATCGAGCAAGCTGTCCTGGCCGGTGAAATAATTGAAGACTATCCTTTTGATAAATACGGCCCAAGTTGCCTTATTTACGGCAATACTAAAACAGGACGCACTTTGCATATCCAGATAGCTCTTTATCCGATTATAAGTATTGTCACTGTATATGAACCAACCCCTGAAAAATGGATTAACGATATAATCCGGAGGTAGCAAATTATGAATAATTGCTCTGTTTGTCATAGCATAACTCTTCATAAAAATATTACTTACACCCAGTGGTATAAAGATGGCCTGGTTGCTGTAGAAAATGTCCCGGCCGATGTCTGTCCCAACTGTGGAGAAGAATATTTTTCACCAGATGTAGTGGACAAAATTCAAAAAGCAATTGAAATAAACCATTCATCGCGAACCCTGGCCATTCCTGTTTATGAACTTGCTTAATAGTAGTCAATGACCATGCAAGCATGTCAATAATCTCGATACTCTCTTATCTTTCATGACCACGTCATAAAGTTAAAAGGGATATGGCAAAATTTAATTTCCAATGACCAACTGCCAATATCCAATTTTCAAGTAGCTTGGACATTGGCAGTTGGTTATTGACCATTGAAAATTTGTCCTTTATTTTTGCCTTTTAACTTTTTCCTTTTGCCTATATTTATATCCCTCTGTGTACTCCGTGTCTCTGTGGTTTAATATTACCGGGTCACCGGAAGGTCGTTGGTTCCACCAAAATACGCTCGTGTGACGCCCCGGATCGACCAGAGACCTGCACCGGACCGGAAGATACCGATATCATCAACGCCACTTCCGCTGTAATCCGCCGGGACCGTATGATCCCCACTTCTACCGTAATACACCCGGGTAACATCTTTTATAGCCCAGAGACCGGAGGACGGACGGAAGATCCCGGCCGCCCGATAGCCCAGCCCGTCATAATCGCCGGGAACCAGACGATCGCCACCCGCTCCGAAGTAGAACCTGCTGACACCTCGCATCGTCCATAATCCGGATGATGCGCGGAAGATAGTCGGCTCTATCAGACCGTCGCCATCATATTCGCCCGGCGCCGGCTGATCATATCGGCCGCCGAAATACGCCCGGGTAATAGAGCGGATCGACCAGAGTCCGGACGCCCCTCGGAAGATTCCTGCCTGCGCCGTACCACTGCCCGCATAATCGCCCGGGACCGGGATATCCGCAAACGTTCCGTAATATATTCGGCTCAAGCTCCGGATCGCCCAGAGGCCGGAGGACGCACGGAAGACGCTCACATCAGAAGTCCCATCGCCGTCATAGTCAGCGGGAACCAGTTCGTCGCCTTCTCTTCCAAAATATAGCCTGCTGATTCCCCGGATCGCCCAGAGACCGGTGGACGGACGGAATATCGCGATATCCGATATTCCATCGCCGTCATAGTCGCCAGAGACAATACCGGTGGAATCCATGCTGTCAGGTTTAAGCTCGATATCTACCATATCCACCACACCCTCATCCGCCCAGTTAATGTAAGAAGCGTCAGCGTAACCGGGGAGATAACCGTAATAACGGGCCTGGGATCGAACGGTGCCGTCCTCGAAGTGGGTACATATCTCCAGTTCGTATTCACCGGCGCCATTTGTGTTTCCGACAGCGCTCCAGCCGTCCGGACAGACAATCCTGACCGACGCCCCGGAAAGAACGGCTCCGGTATCTTTATCGACAACCTTCCCGGCCACCTGAAAACATTTGATGATGGTAGGTGTGGGGGTGATAACCGGTGTCGGAGTAAAGGAAGGTGTTGGGGTAACGGTGTATCGGGGTGTCGGGGTCGCTGAAGGCTTAGCCGTCGGCGTTGCTGTAGGTTCAGCCGTCGGAGTAGGCGTAGAAGGCGGTTCTACTGTCGGTGTTGCCGAAGGTTTAGCCGTCGGCGTGGCCGTGGGCGGCACTATTGGCGTAGCAGTAGGTTTAGCTGTCGGAGTGGTGGTGGGGGTATAAACCGGTGTTGGAGTTGGTGTCGGCGTGGTTCCAGGAATAAATAAGTCATGCTCCTGATTGATCTCTCCGTCCGTGAAGACACTGTCGGAAACGGCATTCCACTCCGCATCCTCACTTAACTCATATACCCGGTAAAAGATATCCGCCCCGTCCTCCAGACCATCGGAACGTTCGGTGTGGCTGTCGGGATCGTCACCGTATATATCCAACCCGATGTAAAAATCGTTGTCGGCCATATAACTCGTGATAGTCTGCATTCCCACCAGAATAATATCGGTCCCGTTGTTCCAGAAAGCCCCTAACTCATCTCCTTCCACAGGATCGTAATCGGCCGGATTGAGATAATAACCCCACTGATCGATCATTCTCAACTGAGCGGGATTGCCGGTGTAAGGCACCGGGTTATACTTCGCCTCAAAATATCCGAGTGCCGGCGTGGGAGTAACAGCAGGTGTCGGAGTAACGGTGTATCGGGGTGTCGAGGTAACGGAAGGTGTCGGAGTAACGGTGTGTCGAGGTGTTGGGGTCGGTACGACCAAGCCCTCGGTCAGATCCACCTGATATGTATTCTTTGATCCTGCATAAACCAACCAGTTACTTAAATCAGCATAGGCATCGTAAATTGTATCCTCCACGGAGTTATAAAGCTTCCAGGTAAAAGTTGAGGTATCATCTCCGCCAAAACCTTCCGGAGGACCATAAAAATAACAGGTTCCGTACTGATCGGTGGTGCTTACCACATAATGCATCCTGATTTTTCCGGATGAATCGTATCCGGCTATTTCATCTCCTATCGCGTAGGTCCGGCTGCTGTTAATATAGCCATAGAGAATATCCCACTCGGTCGTCACTTCCGGATCGGGGAAGACGGTCGGGTGAGGCGTTGGGGTAGTCGTAATTCCGGGGGTTGGAGTAATAACCGGCGTCGAGGTAACGGTCGGCTCAACCGGTGACGGCGTGGGAGTTGCCGTAACCCCTATCGTCGGGGTGGTACTGGGTGTCGCCGTGATAACCGGTGAAGGCGTAGGGGTTGCCGTAACCCCCACTGTCGGGGTGGGACTGGGAGTAGCTGTGGCAACCGGTGACGGCGTGGGACTGGCTACACCTTCGGTTAGATCCATCTGATATGTATTCTTTGATCCTTCATAGACCGACCAGTTGCCCAAAGCGGCATGGGCGTCGTAGATAGTATCCTCCCCAGAGTTATAAAGCTTCCAGGTAAAAGTCGAGGTATCATCTCCACCTGGACCTTCCGGCGGACCATAAAAATAACAGGTTCCATACTGATCGGCGGTGGTCACCACGAAGTGCATCCGGATCGTCCCTCCGGAATCGTATCCGGCTACTTCATCTCCTATCGCGTAGGTCCGGCTGCTATTAATATAGCCATAGAGGACATCCCATTCCGTGGTCGTTTCCGGATTGGGGAAGACCGTCGGGCGCGGTGACGGGGTGGGAGTAACCGTCTTTTGCGGCGTCAATGTCGGTGTGGGCGTGATTATCGGCGTTAACGTCGGGTTCGGCGTCGGTGTTGAGGTCGCGGTAGGCTCTGGTGTCAGTGTGGGCGTAGCGGTCGGCGGTGGTGTAACGGATGGCGTGGGAGTTAAGGTAGGTGGAGGCGTCGGTGGGATGGTCGGTGTGGGTGTCAGGCTGGGCGTAGGTGTAATCGAGGGGGTCGGTGTCGGTGCCGGCAGCCAGTTGGTCTTGACCCGGTAATCCACATCTCCCGGAGAACTGAAGTTGGTCCAGCCGATATTATCATTCCAACCGTATCCGGAAAAGTTTCCATTACCGTCTATCGCCACCTGGGAACTTAGGTTACTGAAACTCACCCAGCCGGCGTTCTCACTCCAGCCATAACCGGAGAGATTACCGGACCCATCGTTGTTTACTCCATAATCAGTATTATCGGTATTGGCATACGGACCTGATCCATCACCTACGTTCAGCCAGCCAATGTTACCGGCCCAAATATATCCCTCCAGATAACCGGTATTCACCGTTACCCCTCCCCCGGAATGGCGATAGTCATTCCAGCCAATATTCTCGCTCCAGGCCCATTTATAAGTGTCATCTATATTACCCACAGGAGGTATCGGCGTGGGAGCCGGTATAATCGTACAAGTAGGTGTTGCCGCCGGAGGCGTCGACGTAGGAGACATCTCAGGCGTGGATGTGGGTTCCACTGACGGTGTCGCGGTGGGAACCGGTGTTGAACTCGGCTCTACGGTAGGCGTAACTGTCGGCTGAGAGGTGGCAGTAGGCTCCGGCGTAGCCGTCGGTTCCACCGACGGTGTCGCGGTGGGAACCGGTGTTGAACTCGGCTCTACGGTAGGCGTAACTGTTGGTTGAGATGTGGCAGTAGGCTCCGGCGTAGCCGTCGGTTCCACCGACGGAGTCGGGGTAGCTGTCGCCACTGGTGAGGCAGTAGGTGTCGGCGTTGCCGCGTAACTCCAACTAGTCTTTACCTTATAATCCACATCACCCGATGAGCTGAAGTTGGTCCAGCCGATATTCTCGTTCCAGCCATACCCTGAGAAGTTTCCACTGCTGTCTACAGAAACTTGAGAACTTAGACTGCTAAAGTTGACCCAGCCAGCGTTCTCACTCCAACCATAACCGGAGAGATTACCGGACCCATCGTTGTTTACTCCATAATTATCATACCCGGTATTGGCATACGGACCTAATCCATCACCCACGTTCAGCCAGCCGATGTTACCGGCCCAAATATATCCCTCCAGATACCCGGTATTCACCGTCACCCCTCCCCCGAAATGGCGATAATCATTCCAGCCAATATTCTCACTCCAAGCCCACTTATAAGTAGCATCAATATTACCTACCGGTGGTATCGGCGTGAGAGCCGGTGTAACCGTACAGGTCGGTGTTGCCACCGGCGGAGAGGTGCAAGGGGTCATTGACGGTGTCGGGGTAACTGTCGGAGGCGTAGCCGTCGGCTGAGGCGTGGCGGTAGGCTCCGGCGTAGTCGTCGGTACCACCGACGGAGTCGGG
>Ga0208771_1001897_pt1 | contig 10521 bp, 8 predicted proteins | sample AntAceMetag02UKX_FD_184775 | JGI IMG/M metagenome (GOLD analysis project Ga0208771, IMG submission 184775) | Saline lake microbial communities from Ace Lake, Antarctica - Antarctic Ace Lake Metagenome 02UKX (SPAdes) (version 2) | ecosystem: Environmental > Aquatic > Non-marine Saline and Alkaline...
AGAATATGTTAACATCAAAAAAAACAAGATTACCAGATATACATACTCATTTCATTATCATAAATTACAGCAACTTATTTTTCGATATGATAACACCCCACACCATCCACACATTTCGTCTTTTCCCTATCATAAACATTTAAGTTCAGGTGAAGTTATTGATTGTTTGGAACCAACCTTGGCTTCAATTCTTAATGAAATCGAAACTATCATCATTTTCAGTAAATAATTTATAACAATATCAAAAAACATTTTGGATTTCTCAAAATATTTTCTTAATTTCACAGCATTAAATCATAATTCATTAACAAATAAGGAGAATTAAAAAAATGAAGAATGCTTTATTATTATCATTAGCGATTGGTATTTTATTTTTGGCTTGTACTCAGTCGGGACAGAATCCGTTTTTCACTGAATGGAAAACACCGTTTGGTACGCCCCCTTTTAATAAAATTAAGGAGGAAGTACATTATCTGCCAGCATTTGAAGAGGGGATGGCGCAACAGCAACAGGAAATTGAAGCCATTGTCAACAACATTGATGCAGCGACTTTTGAAAACACGATTGAAGCGATGGAAGCGAGCGGCGACTTATTAACAAAAGTCAGCAATGTTTTTTATAATATGACTGGCGCGAATACAAGCGATACGTTGCAGGGAATAGCAAAACATGTTGCTCCTTTGTTATCAAAACATATTGATGACATTCTGTTGAATGAAAAATTATTTCAGCGGGTAAAAACAGTTTATGAACAAAAGGAGAAACTAAACTTAACGACTGAGCAAAACACCTTGCTCGAAAAATATTACAAGGATTTTGTGCGCGGCGGCGCTAATCTGAATGAAGACCAAAAAGCCGAGTTGCGAGAAATTAATAAGGAGTTGTCCCTGCTTTCGCTGAAGTTTGGTGAAAATATTTTAAAAGAGAATAACGCCTTTGAAATGGTCATCGAAAAAGAAGAAGATTTAGCAGGTCTTCCTGAAGCTGTAATAGCTGGAGCAGCAGATGCAGCCAAAGAACGCGGGCATGAAGGCAAATGGGTTTTTACATTGCACAAACCCAGCTTGATACCTTTCATTCAATATTCTGAAAAACGCGAACTCAGGGAAAAGATATTCAAAGCCTATATCAACCGCGGTGATAACAACAACGAATTGGACAACAAAAATATTTTAACTAATATTGCAGCGTTTCGAGTGAAAAGAGCTAATTTGCTCGGATACAAGACACACGCCGATTTTGTGCTCGAAGAGAACATGGCAAAGGTGCCAGAAAATGTTTACGACTTGCTCAATAAACTATGGACGCCCGCTTTGAATATGGCGAAAAAAGAAGCTTACGAGCTCCAGTCCATGATCTATAAAGAAGGGAAAAATTTCAAACTGGAACCATGGGATTGGTGGTACTATGCAGAAAAGGTGAAAAAAGAAAAATATGCTCTTGATGAAGAGATGCTGAGACCATATTTTAAATTGGAAAATGTTATAGACGGGGTATTTGCGCTTGCTAATAAATTATACGGCATTACTTTTAACGAGAGAAAGGATATCCCCAAATATCATAAAGACGTAAAAGTTTTTGAAGTCAAAGAAGCGGATGGCAGCAACATCGGAATTCTTTATACTGATTATTCCCCCAGGGCAAACAAGCGTGGCGGCGCCTGGATGAGTGCCTTCCGCAAACAATCGAGATTAGGTGGGAAAGAAGTTACTCCGCTCATCTGCAACGTGGGCAATTTTTCCAAACCAACTGGAAATAAACCTTCATTGTTGAGTTTTGAGGAAGTTACAACCTTGTTTCATGAATTCGGGCATGGACTTCACGGGCTGCTTTCCAATTGTACTTATCCGAGATTATCGGGTACAGACGTGCCCAGAGATTTTGTGGAGTTGCCCTCGCAAATTATGGAGAACTGGGCATCAGAACCGGAAATGCTGAAAATCTATGCCAAACATTACAAGACTGGCGCGTTGATTCCGGATGAACTGATTGCGAAGATTCAAAAATCTGGAAAATTCAATCAAGGTTTTGCCACGGTCGAATATCTGGCAGCGTCATTTCTGGACATGGATTGGCATACGTTAACTGACACGACAAAACAAAATGTTTTAGAGTTTGAACAGAAATCACTAAATAGAATAGGGTTAATTCCTGAAATTATTGTCCGTTATCGAAGTCCTTATTTCAGTCACATTTTTTCCGGCGGTTATTCAGCAGGTTATTATAGTTATATTTGGGCTGAAGTTTTAGATGCTGATGCCTTCCAGGCGTTTAAAGAAACTGGTCTTTTTAATAAGAAAACAGCACAGTCATTCAGAGATAATATTATTTCAAAAGGCGGAACTGAAGACCCGATGGTGCTTTACAAACGTTTCAGAGGGAAGGAACCTTCGATTGAGCCATTGTTGGAGAAAAGAGGCTTGAAGTAGTAGCATGATCTTTTCCAGGATAGATAATTGTGATAATATTTGTATGATGGTTTGAAGAAGAAACACATGTGATTTCTAAATTTCACGTAAATAGTTTAACATTGAGTAAAAATTTGAAACTTCCCTGAGAAAAATTTCTTGGGGAAATTTTTTTTTGCTGAAGAATCTAAAATATGAAACGATATTTCAATGATTTCAAACCAAATATATTTAAAAAGTTACACTGCTTTAATTATTGTATTTTACAGTAATAATTCATTTTTCTCAAAAAACACTTGACAATTGAATAAAAATTTTTTATATTTTTTTGGAACAAAAGACGATTTTAGTCGAATAATAGATAAAGCGAGGCAAAATTATGGATGACAAAAAACAACGAATTTTAGTTGTTGCCGATAAAGAATTTGCCAGGTTCGGCATTCAAAAGACTACGATGGATGATATCGCAAAAAAGGCGAGAATGGGTAAATCGACGTTATATTATTATTTCAAAAGCAAAGAAGAAATATTTACCGAAGTAATTCGAAGTGATTCTCAAAAATTCAAACTAAAATTGAATGAAGCTATCGCCCGTGGGAATACTCCACAGGAAAAAATTCAGAATTATGTTCAAACACGAATGAGACATTTAGGTGAATTGAGCAATTATTATACAACGCTAACTGATGAGTATCTTGAGCATTATGCTTTTGTTGAAGATGCCAGAAAAGATTTTACGGATTATGAAATCAACACATTGAAGGGATTACTCCTGGAAGGCGTTCGTCTGGGCACTTTTGATATTGAGAATGCTGGTATTGTAGCTCGAAATTTTGCCATCGCTTTGAAAGGACTGGAATATCCATTACTCATTCAAAATGGTCCAGCGGATATTGATAAGGAAAGCAATCAAATGTTAAACATATTATTTAAAGGAATAGAAGTTCGTTAGTAAATTTTTTTATATTAGTGTCGACTAAAAAACAATATTGGTCTATTGGATCAAAATAAGGTTTGAAGAAAAAAAATAGAAATAGCTTTTGCTATTAATTATTAAAAGAAAAAGTGTATATTTTTTTGTCTAATATAAGACCGAAAAACGTTATTGGTCGAAAAGGTTGTATGATGAAAATTAAATGAAATAAATTTCGGTGTTAAAACGCAATTATAAATAAGGAAAACGATCATGAAAATATTACTTGTCTATCCGGAAACTCCGTCTACATTTTACAGTTTTAAAAATGTATTAAAGTTTATTTCAAAAAAATCAGCCGAACCTCCTTTGGGGCTGCTTACAGTTGCAGCAATGTTGCCAGCAATCTGGGAAAAGAAACTGGTCGATATGAATGTAACAAACCTGACAAATGATCATTTGCAGTGGGCTGATTATGTATTTTTGACTGGAATGAATGTGCATAAATCATCTTTCAAAAAAGTTGTAAAGCGCTGTAACCAGCTTGATGTAAAGGTTGTTGCTGGTGGTCCAATGGTAACAACTGATTACAAAGAATTTCTCGGTGTGGATTTTTTCGTACTGAATGAAGCTGAGAATACTTTGCCATTGTTTTTGGAAGATTTAAAAAATGGTAATCTAAAAAGTGTTTATTCCTCAAATGAATTTCCAAATATTGAAGTTACGCCAATTCCCCAATGGGACTTGTTGGATATGAAAAAGTACGCCAATATGAGTATTCAATATTCAAGGGGTTGTCCTTTCAATTGTGACTTCTGCAGTATAACAATGTTGAACGGGCATAAACCCAGGACGAAGAGCAAGATACAATTCATCGCTGAATTAGAATCTTTATATTTACGTGGCTGGCGAGGCGGTGTTTTCATTGTGGATGATAACTTTATTGGGAACACCAGAAAACTAAAAATGGAGATACTTCCGGCGTTGATTGAATGGTCAAAAAAATACCAGTATCCCTTTACTTTTACAGCAGAAGTGTCAATCAATCTTGCCGATGATGAGGAATTAGTTAATCTTATGGTAGAAGCCGGATTTGATTCAGCATTTATTGGAATTGAAACTCCCAACGAAGAAAGTTTACAAGAATGTGGAAAGGTACAAAATTTAAAACGAGATCTTGTTGCTTCAGTAAAAAAATTACACCGTAGCGGCATCAGGGTTTCAGCCGGATTTATTGTGGGATTTGATAATGATTCGTCTTCAATTTTTGAAAAGCAGGTAAATTTCATTCAGAAAAGTGGTATTGTTACAGCCATGGTCGGATTGTTGAATGCACCATCAGGCACTGCACTTTTTAACAGATTAAAAAAGGAGAACCGTTTGTTAAATAACACTACAGGAAATAATATGGATGGATTTGTTAATTTTATCCCTAAAATGAAATATCAAAAATTGATTAAAGGTTATAAAGAATTACTGCAAACTATCTATTCACAAAAGGAGTATTATGAGCGCGTTAAGACTTTCTTGCGTGAGTTCCACCCTCAAATAAAAAATTCACAGAAATTATCTTTTTGCGATATTAAAGCGCTTATAAAATCACTGTGGGTATTGGGCGTTTTAGAAAAGGGAAAAAGATATTACTGGAAACTTTTCTTTTTGAGTCTTTTTAAATATCCGAAAAAATTTTCCTACGCCATGACAATGGCGGTTTACGGATTTCACTTTCGCCAAATTGTAGCCATGATATAATTAGACTTTGCCATTGACTAATAATTAAATGGAGCAGCCATAATGAAAGTATTTGATTTAATTTCAGAATATCAAAATAATTATCCGATTTATAAGGAATTTACAACTGAAATAAAATCTCTAATTGAAAAAATGTTTATAAATAATAATATTAGCTATTTACAAATAGAGACAAGAGTTAAGTCATTGCCGAGTTTTCTCGATAAAGCTTATAGATTAATCTCAAATAATAAACATTTTTCACGTAAATTCAATGATTTAATCGGTATTAGATTGATTACATATTATAATAAGGATGTCTACCAGATAGCTGATTTGTTTGAAAAAGAATTCGTAATTCATTCAAAAAATTCTGAATATGAATCTCAAAATCGTTCGCCAGATCAATTTGGTTATTCTTCAAAGCACTATAAAATTTCGTTGTTGAGCAAACATTGCAATACAAAGGAATTAAAAAAATATAAAAATATTGTTTTTGAAGTTCAGATAAGAACAGTTGCCCAACATGCCTGGGCTGCCATTGATCATAAAATTCGTTACAAGACAACTGATAAAATACCAAAGGATATTCAAAGAGAAATATTTCGATTAAGTGCATTGTTTGAATTAGCCGACAGCCAATTTTTGGCCATTAAGGAAAAATTGGAAACTAGGGAATTGGATGATTTAGAAAAATATAAAAATGGAGATTTAACGGTAAAAATTAACTCACAAACCCTTGAATATTATTTCCAAACCCATCAATTACTAATTCAATCAATTATTGATGAAGCCGACCAAATAGGATTCAAAGAAACTGCAATTCAACATGATCCAAATTCGATTCATTATTTATTAAAGGTGTTTCAACGGCTAGGAATTAATTCAGTGGGAGAGGTTGAATCGCTTTTTCTGGAAGTTAAGTTGAACGGTGCTAATATTATGAAAAAAATATACCAGGTTATTTTAAACAAAAACATCACATCCATAGAATATCTGTTTCCTATTATTTTATTAATCGCGATTACATTGAAATTAAAAAAAATGAAATTTAGTAGTATTAATGCTGAGGAAATCGTGTCTAAGTTATTAAGGTCATCAGTAAAAGCAATTTCTTTGGCAATAGAAAAAACAAATACGGAATTATGCTTCGCTAATTAATAACAGGCAAAGATTTAATTAAGATATAAAAAAAATTTTCCACTAATTATGGAGAAATCAAATCGCTATCTAGAAGCAACAAAAATATGGCAACGATTATTCATGCGTATTTATGAATTTTTAATTCAAAGCAACGGTTACGTGGCTGAATGTCATTTTCACCATGCAAATATTTATCGTCAGCTTGATAATCTTAAAGAATCAATAGCCGAACTATTGAAAGCGGTAAAATATATGCGAGAATATGAGGCAAGCGAAGAACTTGATGGCCCATGTTTTTCAACCAAGGGAATTAAAAAGGCAATTAATAGAGCATTGAGTTTATTATAGTGAAGTGGGCGCTTATATTAATATGAATTTGTCGGTTTGAAACATACAAAACTTTTACATTACTTTTACAAAACTTTATATTTTTTATTTGTATATTTATGAGAATTTTTTTATTGGAGAAGGAAATTTATGAGTAACAATCGAGTGGTAATTACAGGATTAGGCGCTGTTACTCCAATAGGTATCGGGATTGAAGAATTCTGGGAATCGTTGTTAGCCGGGCGAAACGGCATTGGAAAAATTACACAATTCGACGCAACCGGATTCAGATCTCAATTAGCTGCGGAAGTGAAAGATTTTAATGCGGAAGATTGGCTGGATAAAAAATCAGTTGGAAGAATGGACAGATTTACTCTTTTCGCTTTAGCTGCTTCATTAATGGCTACGAAAGACAGCGGATTAGATTCGTTTGATTTTGATGGCAACAGGGCGGGTGTTATTGTTGGTTCCGGAATTGGAGGCATGCAAACGATAAATGAAGGATTTCAAACTCTAAATACAAAAGGACCCAAAGGATTAAATCCTTTTTTTATTTCAAAGCTACTCATCAATATGGCTGCTTGTATGATCTCAATCAAATATGGTTTAAAAGGTCCCCTTTCTGCACCATCAGTTGCTTGTTCAACCGGGTCTAACGCCATTGGTGATGCGTTCAGAATTATTCAAAGAGGAGATGCTGATATCATGTTTGCCGGTGGGACTGAAGCTTGTATTTCTCCATTAGCTTATGGCGGATTTTGTGCAACTCGTTCGATGACGCCGAGCACAAATCCGACCAATGCCAGCAGACCATTTGATAAAGACCGTGACGGTTTTGTTATGGGAGAAGGAGCAGGCATTTTGATTTTAGAAAACTTACAGCATGCACTCAAAAGAAAAACAAAAATTTATGCTGAAATAGCTGGATATGCCAGCACTGCTGATGCATACCATTTTACAGCTCCACACCCTCAGAGTGATGGAATGATCAGAGTAATGCAAGCTGCTCTTGATGATGCTGGCATGAAGCCGGAGCAAGTGGAATACATTAATGCGCACGGCACTTCAACTGTTTTGAATGATAAATGCGAAAGCGCCGCTATTAGCAAGGTATTTGGGGACAGGGCAAAAACGTTAAAAGTAAGTTCAATAAAATCGATGATCGGTCATTTATTGGCTGCAGCTGGAGCGGTAGAATTTATATCGACTGTAAAGAGTATATATACTGGTAAACTTCCGCCAACAATTAATTATGAAACCCCGGACCCTGATTGTCCACTTGATTACGTCACAAACAAAACTGAAACAATTGAATTAAATACCGCCATGAGTAATTCCTTTGGTTTTGGCGGTGGAAATGCTTGTTTAATTGCAAATAAATATAGAGGCTAATATGGAAGTACCAAAATTTAAAATAGGAAACCTCACTGCCAATATTCCTGTTGTCCAGGGTGGTATGGGCGTACGGGTTTCACTCTCTTCATTAGCATCCGCAGTTGCAAACGAAGGAGGAATTGGCACTATCTCAGCAATTGGGCTTGGGGATCTCAATGCAGTAAAGCGGGATTATGAAAAAATGTCCCGGGATGCATTGATCAAAGAAATCAGTATAGCAAAAAGCAAAACAGATGGTTTGCTTGCAGTTAATATTATGGGCGTTCTCAGCAATGCCGATGATTTAGTAAAGGCGGCTGTAAAAGGAGGCATCAATATTATCGTTTTTGGCGCTGGTCTTCCAATGAAACTGCCAAATTTGGTAGAAGATCCTGATGTTAATATTGTACCGATAATTAGTTCAGCGAGAGTATCAGAATTGATCTTGCGGGGCTGGGACAGACGACATGGTCGGACAGTTGACGGTTTTATTCTTGAAGGACCGTTAGCAGGCGGGCACCTCGGATTTTCAAGTGAACAATTAGAGAAGCCGGAAGATTATGCATTGGAAAAGCTTTTGCCAGATGTTTTAGAAACACTGAAACCTTTCGAAGATAAGTATGGTCGTAAAATACCGATTATTGCTGGCGGAGGAATTTTCACAGGAAAAGATATTGCCAGGGTGTTATCCCTTGGCGCCTCGGCTGTTCAGATGGGAACTCGGTTTGTAGCAACAGAAGAGTGTGGCGTATCCCCTGAATTTAAACAAGCTTATCTCGATGCAGACGAGAAAGATGTTGTGATAATAAAAAGCCCGGTTGGTATGCCAGGACGAGCAATTAAAAATGAATTTTTAAAAAAATTGGAAACTAATGGCAAACAAAAGATAGCTTGTCCGTATCGTTGTCTCACTGTCTGTAAAATTGAGAACGCTAAATATTGCATTGCAAAGGCGCTGGTGAATTCATATTTTGGCGATGTAGATAATGGTCTCATTTTTTGCGGGCAAAATGCGTATCGAATTAATAAAATTGTAACAGTCAAGGAATTGATCAATGAACTGATGACAGAATTTATTCAAGAAAAAAATTTAGAATTGATGGCGGCATAGAAGAAAAATGTATGCAAAATTATTTTTCTATTGTGAAAGTGAATAAAATGAAAATCTCCCGGACGAAATGTTTTGTGAGGTATTTTGTTCATGTCAAAATTATTTTTAGCTTCATAAAATTTAAGATTAGTGAATTAACAGGTGTTCTACATACTTCGGAAAAATTCAAATTATCTATCAAATTGGATTGAACAAAAAAGTAAATAGTCTTTTTCAATCCTGCTTAAAATCGAAAAACATACTATCACAATTAAACGCACTGAAAACACCCAACCCTCCTTCAATATTAGTCAATGGTTCATTCAAATCACGGGAATCCTGATTTCTCGATTGATATAAATCCGCGTATTCCTGGTTCACCCGGAAAACTTTCACTATGTGCTTTCCCAGGTGAGTCATCATCATTGCGTTTACTGTATATTCGTTTCTTGTTGTCGGCTGGGAAATAAATTCCCTGGGTGGCTTACTAAATTGTGATTCTATTGGTACTGGATTCACATCAATATTCTCAACTAAAATGTAATAAAGCGCGTCTTCTTCCTGCTCCCAATTGACAGTCAACATCATAGTGGCACGAATGGAATCCATACTTATGCCTTGCTGCCTCAATTCTCTCATTGTATCAAAATCAGGAAATATTAATGTCGTTTTTGAAATTGTGACATTTTTCGGAGCTTCCGGAACTTCTGAAAATCCAAATACATCTAAATCTTCATACTTAACCTGTATCTGAAATATATCGCCAGATTCGACAGATAAGTCATCACCTTCGTAGTGATAATAACCACTGTCTCCAGGGCTTAAAACAAGGTCGTAACGCTGCCCATCTTTAATTAATGATACGTGGGCATCATTTATCGGAGGCGCTTTTTCTTCTTCACTGCCAAGCGGGAGTGTGCTGGTTAGTTGAATATCATCCACAAGCTCGCCAGCATAAATGTAACCACGTACCACAATGAGATCGCTTTGAGGAATGGTTGGTGAATCATTTGTACAACTACTGATTATTATAAAGATAATTGCAATCATTGAAATTATTATTCTACTCATATCTTCTCCTTTGCTAAAAATAATATAGAGTTCTGCAAAATGCATATATTTGTCATTCTGAGCCCGATTTATCGGGCGAAGAATCCCATAACTTCTATAAAAACAGGAGATTCTTCGTCGCTTCGCTCCTCAGAATGACAGCGTAATTTAATTTTGCAGAACACTAAAAAATAATATTCCAAATAACAATCTCCAAATGCGCCTAGTCGCATCCGCCTATATTTGTGCCATATGGCAACCAAGAGTAATTATCTCTTAAAGACACAAGATTTGATAATTAAAAAAGAGATCGTTACCTTTCAGTAACCCGTAGGGTTACTGAACTTACAAAAATTTTCAAAAATTTGGAGGTTGCCATATTATGATTAACAATAGTTCTTTAGACAAATGGAATCGACTTGAAAGTAAAAATATTGACCAGCAATTCACTAATGAAATTATTAACGGACTGAACTGTTCACCAT
>Ga0208771_1001905_pt1 | contig 10507 bp, 11 predicted proteins | sample AntAceMetag02UKX_FD_184775 | JGI IMG/M metagenome (GOLD analysis project Ga0208771, IMG submission 184775) | Saline lake microbial communities from Ace Lake, Antarctica - Antarctic Ace Lake Metagenome 02UKX (SPAdes) (version 2) | ecosystem: Environmental > Aquatic > Non-marine Saline and...
ATGATAAGCATAAATTTCTACGTTTAAAAAATATTTCTCATTAATTCCTGCTCTTTCTGCAAATCCTGGGACAAATTTATATTCTGAATTTATCCAGTTCATTTTTTCAATCTGCAATTTTTTACCTTTAATTAAATGAAGGTAATTGCTAATTATTTCAAAAGCATTTGTACTATCAATTTTAATCCCTTCATTTTTTAGCATCTTGTTAAAGTCGGTATAGGAATTAAAAATATCATCACCCTTAATCAATACTCTTCTGTAATCCCATTCATCAACATCCCCTTTAAAGCGGATTAAATAAGCTTTATAACCTTCATAGGGTATTGTATATTCATTGTCAGGTTTTATTTCAATTTGAAAATTTACTGAGTTTACTTCTTTTTTGAAGCCATTTTCTTCTAAAAACTCAACAGCCATTAGTCTCAATTTAGGATCTTCTCCCTGATAATTTACCCCATTTGCAAATAAACAACCTGTAAATACTGTTAAAAACAACCAGAACAACATCATTTTTTTAAACATTTTGAACCTCCTCTTTTTGATTATCTCCAATATTTAACATTCTTGTCAAAACATATTTCAATTTAAATAAGTTTTGAATAAACGTATGTCCACTAATGTTTTGCGTGTGCGGCGGGATCGGAACGATCCCAACTGAAAGCAGACCAATCAAAGTTTGAATCGTAAGATTCAGACGAAACGAACTGATAACACAACCCGCTGAAACGCTTGTTAGCAGCATCCTTTTCATTTCAAGAGTAAACATTTTTTAACTGATACCGTTTTGCCATTCACATTTAATTTATAGAAATAGATACCTGAACTGACAGGTTTATTTGAATCATCATCTCCATTCCAAACAATTGAGTGATAACCTATATCAAATTCATTATGAGACAAAATTTTCACTTTCTGCCCTTTAGTATTATAGATAGATAATTCTACATTGCTTTCATTTTGAATTGAAAAAGAAATTGTTGTTGTTGGATTGAATGGATTTGGGTAATTTTGTAAATCGTTGATTGCCATTGATATTTGGTTATTGTCTGCTGAAACTTGAATTTCTTCACTTAATGAATATACATTAATTTGAGTTTCATTATCCGTAAAAAAAAGTAATTCGTTATCAGATCTCCTATTTATTGAAAAGGGTAAGATATCTGATTCTTGGGTCAAAGCAACATTACCAGTAACTCTATTTCTAACTTCACAATATGGTTGTTGAGACAAATCTTTATAAAAATATAAAATAAAATAGTCTCCAAGGTTTGTATTTACGCAAGTTGATGTGCTAATATAAATTTGATTAATTCCAGGATTAGAATTTTCCCATAATATCTCCGAAAAATCTGGAGAAAAACAGACAAAATTATAGTTTGGAGTAATATAAATTAACAAGCCATAATCAGGATAGTTACTGTCGTTTCTTGTTAGATAAGTAAGGTATTGGTAATCATTACTAGAAATAGAAAAGATTTCTTCGACTACTGCAGGAGAATTTTGGGTTACTGAGTTTATTGAATTGCTAACAGAATAAAAAGATGGATAATTCCAAGAACCACCCTCACCAAATGCTATTAGAAAATCATTTTCTTCATACTTTAGTAATTTAGAACCACCTTCTGGAATATTCTCAACAAGATTAAGGGAATTTTGATCAAATAAAAATTTATACATCTCTGAGCCCCAGTAACCATTTTCATCCCCTTCATCACCTTGCAATAATCCGAGATAAATATAACATGAATTTTCATAAGTCTTTATTGTAACATATCGCGTATTAAAACAATATCCAAAAACACCATAAGTTTCACCAATCTCGATGACTTCTGAATCAAGTAAAACATTTGAATCAAAATTGTACATCTCAATTATGCAGGAGCAAAATTCATTAATATTTTCATTATAGACTTCAATTAAATATCTTGTATCATCCCATTCAAATAGATAGCACTTTGTAAGTTGTCTTTCAGGAGTACAATATTCAGTATATATAGATAAAATTTCTCCTTCAAGATCGTATGATACTAAACGCCACAGCTCAATTGAATAATTGTCGTCCAGGTTAACATAATTAACCCAGATCTCTTCTTGTCCATTGTCGTCAAAGTCTCTTATAGAGATATTAACAACTTCATCTTCAAGATCTACCCTATTAAGTGTTATATCTAAATTAAATGATATTTGAGATTCTAAAATTTGAATGAATAGAATCAGTAAGATAGTCAGTAATATTCTGATCATAATTTCCTCAAATTAAATTAGTTGCTGCTAATGTTCTGCGTGTGCAGCGGGATCGGAACGATCACGCCTGGAAACGAACCAACCAAAGTTTGGATCGGAACGATCCAGACGAAACGGACTGATAACACGTACAGCTGACACGCTTGTTAGGTGAAAAATCAATCAATATCATTTTTATATTCCGAATGTCTTGAATACAGGATTAACTGATAAGTTAGAATAATTTCTTTCATAATTTCTTCATCAATTTTAAAATGCTTTGATAATTTTGAGTAATAACTACTTGAGCAGGTATAATTTCTTCTATACAATGTAGAATCAATGTTGCTGACAAATTTTGATCCTTCCATTGAATACAGAACATTGAAATTAAGATGCATTTTTTTCTCTAAATCGTGATGGGTAATAAATAGTATTTTTTTCAAGTCATTTTTGTTAAGTTTGTACTTGTTTGAAATAATCTCTGAATCCTTCTCTAAATCACTTCCATAAATCATATCAAAAATATTAACCTTAATATTTGTGCTGTCTATATTTTGAGAATCATTTGGTTCAATACTACATTTATTAACAATTAAAATGTAAAAAAAGAAAATTAGTAAAACAAAAATTATTTGTCCAAAAATTCGAATTGATTTCTTGAAATTATGCGACATACTTTCTCACTTTAATGCCAATTTGAAAAAAAATCAAACTTAAATAATTATTAAACGAAATACTCATTTTAGTTTTTAGTATTTATTTAAAATACAAAAAAAGATAAAACAACCTACTATCAATAAAATTTTTGAACATGCTCTTTATCCTTAACTTAAATTTCTTCAAAAACTAATAATATAATTTTAACTTTTTTCACCTAACATGTGCACACCACGCCTATATAAAATGTAGACATAACTAACCTATAGTTATCTAAAAAATGAATACAATAACTTTTTGGAGAAAGTTATTGTATTCATTTCCCAACATCTTTTCTCATTAAAAGTATTCCACACATTCATTTCTAATTGATTCTATTTTTTTTATAACAGAAATTTTGCAATGAATAAGTTTGCGTCAATATATTAATTAATATTAGATGAATTTGATAGTTCTCAAATATATAAGACTTGATAAAAAAAAGAAATGGCTCGATATAAGTTTATCGAGCCATGTTACTAAATTTAATAATCCAGGAATTTCCAATAAACAGTAAGGAATGGATTTTGGAAATGAAACCCTATTCTTAAAGTATCGTTAGGTGTAAAAGTAACTCCGAAATCAAAATCAAGAGGCTTCCTGTTTCCCATGTAGCCTGCCTGTACGAAGCTATGAGTGAAATATTTTCTAAAGATTCTCCCAGGGTAAGATAGCGATTCCCGGGATCATAATAGACAATACTGATAAATTTAATTCTTTTACTCAAGTCATAATCAAAACCGGCAAAGGCTCTATATCCAGAGCGAAGAGGGAAGAGTCTAAACACTCCAGATTCTTCGAGGGAAAAGAATGAAGAGTGTCTCCAGCCTTCGTTATAAACTATGGCTTGGCAGGCAGAAAGACGGGGAGTTTATATAAGGATTAATTTATCGTCATCCTGCCTGCCACGTCGAAGCAGTGCAAAAGCTGGACGAGTTTCGCACTTTGCTATCCATCAACACCGTCATCCTGACGAGTCTTGCACGTTGTTCTCCATAGGAAGGATAGACAATGTATCTCATAAATTCCTGGCTCTTCGTTAAGAGTTTCAGCAAGAAGACTCCTCAGAGTGACGGAAAGAAAAATATCGTCATCTTACTTGCTTAAAATTAATCTTGACACTTTCGACCGAAATACGGTATTGGTCGAAAAGTATAAGGATAAAAGAAATGGATATAAAGAAAAATAAGATCATAGAAGTGGCAGAACAGCTTTTTGCGCAGTTTGGTTTCTTTAAAACAACTATGGAAGATATTGCAAAAAAAGCTCATATGGCAAAATCCTCGGTCTATTATTACTTCAAAAGTAAAGAGGATATCTTTGCTGAGGTGATCCGGCAGGATACATTTTTATTCCAACAAAAACTGGAAATAGCTGTAGCAGCAGCCGATACACCGGAAGCTAAGATCAGAGCTTATGTAACCACCAGGATGACGCATCTGCAGGATCTCAGTAAATTTTATTTAACTCTCACAGATGAGTATCTCGACCACTATTTTTTCGTGGAGGAAGTTCGGAAGAATTTCTACGAATATGAGAACAGGGTTCTGAAAAATTTATTGCTGGATGGTCAGGAGCAGAAGTACTTTGATGTGGATGATATTACCGTAATTTCTCGCATGATCTCAATTGCCATCAAGGGTTTGGAGTATCCACTCTTTGTGGATAAAAATGGTTATGATCCTGTACAGGAGAGTAACGATATGCTGGATGTAATTTTTAAGGGTATCGAAAAACGTTAAAATATTTAATAAAATCGACTCAATATATAATAGTGTCGGAAAAAAAATTTATAAGAGGTAACAAATGTTTCCAGAATTAAAAATTGGTCAGTTCACAGCACGGGTTCCCATTATCCAGGGTGGTATGGGAGTAGGAATTTCCATGTCCGGTTTAGCAGCTGCAACAGCAAATGAAGGTGGGATCGGTGTTATCTCATCTGTGGGTTTGGGTTTACTGGAGAAGATGGATAGAAAGAACTATCGGAAGGAAAATTTAGTTTGTCTGCGTAAAGAGATCCGCAAAGCCAAAGCAATGTCGGATGGTGTGATTGGACTTAATGTGATGGTGGCAGTATCCGATTATGATGATATCGTGAAAGCTGCTATTGAAGAAGAGATTGATATTCTTTTTTTGGGAGCAGGATTACCACTCAAAATGCCGGAAGGTATTTCCCTGGAAGATTTGGAATCGATAAAAACTAAGATTGTACCAATCGTATCTTCTGCCAGAGCCGCAAATTTGATCTTTCACAGTTGGGAAAAAAGGTTCAATCATATTCCTGATGCAGTGGTAGTGGAAGGACCAAAAGCAGGTGGTCATCTTGGTTTCAAAGTAGAACAGATCAGCGATCCGCAATATGCCCTGGAAAAATTAATACCGGAAGTTATCAAGGTCATCGAACCCTTCAAGCAACGTTATGGGAAAGATATTCCGGTAATTGCTGCCGGTGGGATCTACACTGGAGAAGATGTTTACAAATTCCTGGAAATGGGAGCGTCCGGAGTTCAAATGGGTACGCGTTTTGTGGCAACTGATGAATGTGATGCTGATATTAAGTTCAAAGAGCAGTTTGTGAATTGCAGGGAAGAAGATATTGGCATAATTAAAAGTCCGGTTGGCCTGCCGGGAAGAGCAATAATCAATAAATTTCTTACAGATGTAACTTCAGGCATTAAAAAACCGTTTAGCTGTCCCTGGAAATGTTTAAAGACCTGCAAAATGAAACAATCATTATATTGTATTGCAGATGCATTGATGAAAGCAAAGATTGGAGATCTAACTAATGGATTCAGCTTTGCTGGTGTTAATGCCTACAGAATCAAGCAGATAGTTTCCGTTAAAGAATTGATGGATTCCCTTCAAAATGAATTTGAAGAAGCAGTTTCAAAATTACAGGGCAGAAAAATTGCAAATGTGATAAATTAGTTATTACTGATATTATTCAGGACGTGTCATTTTGATGTATCCGAATTGTTTTGTTCAATCTGCAAAAATAAAACGGCAATTATGTTATCCTCAAGTAGATTTCAAATCAAGTTAAGAATGACAACTTATTTTTGTAATTTTGTCATCCTCACGAAAGTGGGGATCTCAGAATAATAATGACTCGATTTAATTAAATCGAGTCATTTGCTTGAGAAATTTTATTGTACTTTTTATTATTTCACTTCCAAGAGTTCTACATCGAAAATAAGTGTAGCATTGGGAGGGATTATTCCACCTGCACCACGTTCTCCATAACCGAGATCAGCAGGAATGATCAGACGTACTTTATCACCTACTTTCATTAAAGCAATTCCTTCGTCCCAGCCTTTAATAACTCTTCCCATTCCTAAAACAAAGCTGAATGGCTGATCTCTTTTTAGTGAAGAATCAAAAACAGTGCTATCTTCAAGATAACCAGTATAATGCACATTCACAGTATTCCCTGCAGCAGCTTTTATACCGTTACCTTCCTTAACTAAAATATATTCCAATCCCGATTCTGTTTTTGATTTTACTTTTCCTTCAATATCAAATTCTTCGATCTTAACAGGTGGTTTAATCTCTAGTAACTCAACCTCAAAAATCAGGGTAGCATTAGGTGGAATCATAGCACCGGCACCTCTTTCTCCATATCCCAGATTAGATGGTATCTTTAGTACAGCTTTATCACCAACATGCATTAAAGCGATACCTTCATCCCAACCTTTTATTACCATTCCAGCTCCAAGCTCAAATGCAAAAGGTTCGCCTCTATCTAATGAACTATCAAATTTTGTTCCATCTTCAAGTTTTCCAGTATAATGAACTTTAACTCTACTTCCGGCTGTAGCTTGCACTCCGTTTCCATTCTCAGTAATTACATATTCTAATCCGGAATCTGTTTTTGTGTAATTCATCTCTTCTCCTTTTGGAACACTAAATAAATTTATCGAAACTAATGTTACGATTATTATCAGTATTATTGTTTTTTTCATTTTTTTCTCCTTTTTATTTCTTTATTCATTGAATGTTCTTATTTTGAAATATCCATTTTTGAAATTAATATTCTCAATATGTACAATTTCTGTTTTATCCTTTAGTAATTGCTGCAAGAAAAAAGTGATTACAGGATGCTCGTACTGAAAATACTGAAGAGTTTTAAACTTCTTAAAATGCAAATATTTATCTATTATCCAGTTTGTTTGAATTTCCAGAAATAACTTACCATTATTGTAATCTTTATAATTAATTTCCAGATCAACATTAACTGGAATTGAACGTACATTTTTATAACGAAATTTTATGCTTTCTCCTAAAATAACAATATTAGAAATAGAGTCAGGGATCAAATTATTAGCAATACAAATATCAATAATTTCTGAAATAGTTATCCTGATTTCTGCCATGACCTGCTCCTTTTATAATTTTCTAGGTAAAATTTTTTTAGTTAATATAATTTGCAAGAAAATAATCTTTAAATATCCGGATTTAACTTTTTTGTGTAGTAAATGATATCTTTGTGTTTTACATAGTCTTTGTTATGAAAAAATATCATCGATGTTTCATTCCAATCTTCAATGAGACAGGCAAATATCTTAACATTACTAGAGAGAAAAAAATCTTCAGATTTTTTTATTAAAGAAGCAGCGATTCCTTTTCCTCTGAATTCTGGCAGAACGGCAAGCCGGTTGATCCATCCTTTACGACCATTATGGCTTGCAATGATCGCACCTGCAAATCTTTCATTTATCTCAGCAACAAAGAAACGGTTATTTTTTAACTTTAGTTGTCTTTTAATATTTTCTTCTGAATCTCTGCCTTCAGGTTTAAATGGAAGTGATGATTTGATCCAAATGTCGATTAGGTTTTCATATTCAGATGCGAGCATTTCCCGGATAATTAGATTATTATTCATATCATTTTAAATGCTTTGCAGCAAATCGAAAAACACGATTAAAACTTTTGTCTACTTCTCTCTCAAGTTTTTTAGTAGGTGGGAACGGAATTACGTGATCATAATTGTAATTGAAATCCATTACTCTAACTTTTGTAGGGATTTTATTATCAGATCCTTTTAGTGTATTTAAAACTTCAGAAGGAGGAACTACAAAATCCTTTTTAAGAGCAATAGCAGAAATCTGTTTATGAAGTTCCCTGAATCGTTTTTCTCTGAAATTCTGCATTTTATGAAATTCCAACATGCTCCTAAAATATTTGCCCACAGGATGGAGATCACTGAAATAGTGTTGTAATCTATCATCTTTTTTAAGCTCTTGCTCAAATTTTTCTATATAGAAAGAATAAACTGAAATATTGGCTTCGCTATCCAGTATATATTTTGAAGCAGCGTTCATTCTATTCAGGGTAGGACCTCCACAGAAATTGAATAATTTAGATTTTGAAAGGTAACCGAATGAGTTTGTAAGTAGGAGGATATTCGCCAGAAATGAACCGATAGAATAGGCGAAGAAATCTATGGAAGTATTCTTCTTTATTCGTGGATGTAGACCGGATCTAATTTCATGTATTAGCTGCATTACATCATAAAATGATTGTAGACCGGACCATAAGAATCTTTGCGGATGAAACTGCAATCTTGCACTAAGTGCAATATTGGCAAAAGATGAATTTGCAATGTTTGGAAATATCTCCTTCCTTTCTTTATTTGCAGTTCTCAAGAACCTGGGATCAATCCATTTAGCCGGAGTTCTATTCATATGAAAAGCGATAGGGAAGAGTATAATTTGCTTTCCAGTTTGTTCCATTAATTTATAAGCCCATGGTAGATATTTGCTCCAATCTTTTTCGTTAAGACCATGCAGAAGAATTATTGTACCATTAGTTTTAACCTTTTTTATTCTTCGCTTTCCTGTTTTTTTAGATTTTTTAACCTCAATAGGAATTAGAATGCTGTAATTGAAATTTATATTTTCCTTAATTTTAGAATCAGGGGTTTCAATAATTTCATTAAGATGAGGTGCTTTGAATTTGCTTGAGAGATCGTAAGTGGTTTTGAATTCAATATTATGCTCATTACATTGATATGTATTTTCACCTGGTAAAAGTTTATGACTAAAAGATTCAAATGGAATATTAATTACACGTGTTCCCAGTTCAGGAATATCGATCTTTTCATTAATTAAGTTAAATTTGTTTTTTAATAGATTATAAATTTCTAAATATGTCATTATGTCTCCAAAATTATTGAGAAATTAGTTTAGTTAATAAAGAACTAACGAGAGTGATAAGTAAGGCTGCAATTGCCGAAGTAAAGCAACCTCTAAGTTTGAATTTGGGTACAAGTTTGGAAACAATAAGCAGACAGAATCCATTAATAAAAAATGTAAACAAGCCAAAAGTAATAAATGTAATTGGGAATGAAATGAACTCCAGAACCGGTTTAATAGTAATGTTAACTAAGGCTAATACAAGAGCAGCAATTATAGCTGCAAAAAAGTTATCTATTTCAAAAAGTCCGGTAAGACGTCCAACAGCATATATCGAGAAAGAGAGAATTAAAAAATAGAAAATTGTATCCTGCATTATCAGGTTACTTCCATTCTATTAATTTGAGAATTTCCTTAAGAAAGCTGGAATTTCCATTTGTCTATCAGGAAACACGCTTGTCTTTTCATCAGTACTTTTATTCAAATTTAAAGAACCAGATTTTCTTATTCTTTGCAATGTACTGTCAATATCTTCCGAATCATCTTCTTTATTATAAATTATAGTTTCACGTTCGTACACGGTTGTGTTAGGTGTATCAAGTCCGGTAGTGATAAGTGTTACTTTGATTTTTCCTTCCATAGCATTATCAATAATGATGCCTGTAATAATATCCCCATCATCACCAGTTTGCTTAACAATTTCATTTGTAATTAGTTCGAACTCATCCATTTTAAAATCTTTACCGGCTGTTATATTAATAAGAACACCTTTAGCATTTCCTATTGTAATATCCGAAAGCAAAGGATTATTCATAGCTTTCTGAGCAGCATCTACAGCTTTTTGGTCTCCATCTCCTAACCCTGATCCCATCATAGCTAGTCCGCGATTTTTCATTACAGTTTGGACATCAGCAAAATCTACATTCATATAACCACTGTAATGAATTATGTCAGAAATAGCTTTTGCAGCTTCATACAAAATATTATCAGCTTTTTTAAAGGCGTCGATAACAGTCATGTCAGGGTAAATGTCAGTGAGTTTTTCATTTGGGATAACAATAAGTGTATCAACATTTTCACGAAGTTTTTTTATTCCGTTTTCAGCGTTAATATTACGCTTTTTGCCTTCACTTCTAAATGGTCTGCTTACAATTCCAATTGTAAGAATGCCCATCTCACGTGCAAGAGACGCAATAACAGGAGTTGCACCAGTTCCAGTTCCACCGCCCATCCCAGCAGCAATGAAAAGAAGATCTGTACCTTTTAAATTATTTTTAATATCCTCACGAGATTCTTCTGCGGCTTTACGTCCAATTTCTGGATTCGCACCTGCTCCAAGTCCTCGGGCGTGTCCACGCCAATACATGCATGCTCCGTTTCAACCACGGCAATCTGGAACCCGTTCTCGAGCACGCGCAGTTGCTCGAGTTTCTCGGCGCGCTCCAAGG
>Ga0208771_1001906_pt1 | contig 10505 bp, 6 predicted proteins | sample AntAceMetag02UKX_FD_184775 | JGI IMG/M metagenome (GOLD analysis project Ga0208771, IMG submission 184775) | Saline lake microbial communities from Ace Lake, Antarctica - Antarctic Ace Lake Metagenome 02UKX (SPAdes) (version 2) | ecosystem: Environmental > Aquatic > Non-marine Saline and Alkaline...
CATTTTCCTGAGCAATAACAAGATTTTTTTGCTTTTCTGCCAGAATGATATCAAGAGCACGAACTTCTTTGATCAGAGCATATTCCGTTTCCTGTCCTTTTTTCGTGTTTTGCAGGTCAGTTTCTGCTGCTTTCACATCTTTAGTCTTTTGCTCATGTGATTTTTGCAATACAGGTAACTGCTGCCGTTTAGTCTCCAGATCATCAGTTTCATTTTTTTGTTGCTGCCGGTTTGAAAGCAGGATGGAATATTGGCTATCCAGTTCAGCAGCTTTATTTGCCAGCCGGAGTTTTTCTCTTTCAGGCAAAAAGTCATTTAATGCTGCTTGAGTAGTCTGGGTTTCAGTTTCCAAAACTGCAAGTTCTTTTTTCAGGGTATCTATTTTGTTCAGCCAGTTGATAAATTTAGTGAGTATTTTGCTGGAACCTGTCAGTTTAATTTCTTCTTCTTGCTTGTTTTTCAGCTCAGATTGCAACAGGGATTCTTCTTCAGGATTGAGCAATTCAATACCTGACGTAGCAGCAAGAAGAAGTTCAAGTTTTTCGTTTTCTGCTTTATAGCGTTCATGGACTTTTTGTGAAATAAGACTATAGATTTCGGTACCTGTGATCTGTTCCAGAATGGGGGCACGATCATCTGGATTTGCCTGAAGAAATGCTGCAAAACCGCCTTGAGCGAGGAGGGTTGAACGGGTGAATCGGTCAAAGTCCATGCCTGTTTTTTCTTCTATAAAAGCAGCTACCTGTCTCTTATGGGATTCCAGAATATTTCCGCTTTCTGCTTCACATACTTCGTGCCGGGCATCCTGTAGACTTCCATCTGGCTTTTTTCGGGCTCGATGCTGACTCCAGGTGCTTCTGTATTTCCCATTTACCGTCTCAAAAGTTACCTCCGCAAAACAGCCACCCGTATTGCGGGACATGATCTGATTATCAGTTTTATTTATAGATTTCAAGCGGGGAGTTCTACCATATAAAGCCAGGCAAATGGCATCAAGAATTGTAGATTTACCAGCTCCAGTGGGACCTGTGATTGAAAATATGCCGTTAGCAGTGTATTCGGTAGTCGTGAAATCAATCTCCCATTCACCATATAGCGAATTAAGGTTCTCAAATCTTATCTTTAATATTTTCATGTGTGCTTATTCCCTGTTAAGGTCTTCATCCTGCATATCTGCAATGATCATTTTATAACAATGCCAGAGCTCTTTCTGCTGTTCTTCAGGTATTTCGTAAGCCTTCAGACAGCGCTCAAAAACCTCAGTTACATCCAGATCATCAAGGGTTTCCTGGAGGGTTGGACTGGTGAGTATTTTTGTCATCATCCTTTCGTTTTTGATACTAAGAACTTCCAGATCGGTATCATTTACGGCATCTTCAATCAGTTGCCTGAGATTAGCTACTATTTGATCGCCATTATAGGATATTTCCAGCCAGACTTGAGGACTGCTGTCTGCCAGAACCTTGATCTGAGCTATGATTTCATCAATATCACCTTTTATCTGTTTAAGAGCTTGAAATTTGGGGACAGTGTATTCCTGGATTTGGGGATTTTTACCTTGAAAATCTATTATTAGCACCTTTTTATCCTGCTCTGCTTCACCAAAACCTATGGGTAGAGGTGAACCGCTGTAACGGGAATTGTTTATATTACCTGCTGTTTGAGCAACATGCAAATGACCCAGAGCCAGATAATCAAAGCAGTCAGGAAATATCCTGGCATCTATATGAGCCAGTGAGCCCACGTAAAGTTCGCGAACTCCGTCATCCTGAATAGTTTTACCTCCGGCAGTAAATAGATGTCCCATGCCAATAATGGGAATATCACCGGCGGTTTGCCGGTATTCCAAAGCAGTTTGAGCAACTGCATTATAATGACTGCTCAATCCAGCGATCAATTTTTCGTTTTTATCTTCCAGGCTTTCACCTGCTTCAGCCCGGCGCAGGTCTTTATCTCTCAAATAGGGGACAGCACATATTATTGCCATGGGAGTATCATCAGGCTCATTGAGCAATATAACTTCATCTGAGGGATCTTCATCAGCTTCGCCTTTCACATGAATATTCAAGGTTTTTAATAGCTGTTGAGGGGCATTGATGAAGGAAGGTGAATCATGGTTGCCGGCAATTATCACAATGTGTTTGCATAAAGAGCTCACTTTGCAAAGGAATCTGTAGTATAATTCCTGAGCTCTGTTGCTGGGCGTGCTGGTATCAAAGATATCTCCAGCTATCAGCAGTATATCAATTGACTGGCTGTCGATCAGTTGGGTCAGCCAGTTCAAAAAAGCTTCAAATTCAGTATATCTTTTTTTGCCATATAAAGAACGCCCCAGATGCCAGTCAGAGGTGTGAAGAACTCGCATAAATTCCTCCGCAAACCTGTAATTTTATAGAGACATCCCAATCTCGTGCTGTCTTTAGTCAAGCTTTCAAATTCATAGCAGGATAATAAATCTTGCTTTTCCCGGTTATTTATTTATTATTTGTATATCACATAATCTCAAGGAGGGAATTCAATGGAGAATATTAATATCCAGTTATACTGGGAAAAATTTATTGATCTGATTATCAAGTATGGTGGTAAATTTGTTATCGCTGTAATAATCTGGGTGGTCGGACTTTTTGCCATCAAACTGATCATTAAGCTTGTGAAGGCGGGAATGACCAGATCGAATGTAGAACTTACACTTAGGAAATTCATAATATCACTGCTAAATTTTGGTCTCAAAATCCTGCTTTTTGTCACCTGTGCCACTATTGTGGGCATTCAGATGACAGCCTTTATAACCCTTATTGGTGCCATGGGACTGGCTTTTGGTCTGGCAATGCAGGGAAGTCTGGCAAATTTTGCCGGTGGCGTGTTGATCAATTTGCTCAAACCCTATAAAATAGGCGATTTCATCGAAACCGGCGGCATCATGGGAACCGTGAAAGAAATTACTATTTTTAACACAATTCTGAACACTACCGATAACAAGCGCATCATTCTGCCAAACAGCAATGTTTCCAATAATAATATCACCAATTTTTCTGCGGAAGCAACCCGAAGAGTGGATTTGGTATTTGGAGTTGATTATGCAACTGATATCGAGCAAGCAATAAAGATCATCGCAGATGTGATTGATAAACATCAATACACGCTGAAAGACCCTGTCCCCTTTATCAGATTAGGCAATTTTGCTGCCAGTTCGCTGGACATTACAGTGCGGGTATGGGGAAGATCTGCTCATTACTGGGATATTCATTTTGATCTAAAAGAACAGGTTAAAAATGCCTTTGATCAAGCTGGAATCGTCATTCCATTTCAGCAGGTTGACGTTAATCTCAAAAAATAATCAGGGAGAAAATTATGAAGAAAACAATTATTATTTTACTATTGGTCGTTGCGGTCAGTCTTAGTGCGGAAGGCTGGAAGAAAACCGGAGATTTTAATTTGATGCTTAGTCAATCATACTATTCTGATAACTGGACTGGTACTGAGATCGGGAATGTAACCTGGTCAGCCAGCTTTAATTTTATCATGGAAAAACAGCTTAATGCCATGCTTTATGACAAAAATACGCTGATCTTATCTTTTGGACAAACCCATAATCAAGTGCGTGATGATTTGGAAGTCCTGCATTGGGAAAAACCAACGATCTCTACTGATGTGATTGATTATGAAAATCTTCTTACTTTTACGCTGCAGAAATTTGTTGATCCTTACCTGGCATTCCGCTGGGAGAGTAATTTCATTGATGAAACTGATCCAGAAGAAACATTTTATATCAATCCTAATATCTTAACATTGAGTCTTGGTGCTCAGAAAATCCTTCTTAAAAAAGAAAATCAGTACCTGGATACGCGATTAGGTGCTGCCTATAAGAATATCATCAATCAGAATTCTGATATCGATAGCCAAAGTAATGCAGGTGCAGAAATGCTGCTCAGTTACTGGTATAAGATACCGTCAGAGATGGGTAAATTCAGCAGCACCTTGAGATTGTATCAGGCATTGATGTCTTCAGAAGATGATGTAAATGATAACTGGCAGTCCATAGATGTGGAATTTAAAAACACTCTTACCTTTAAATTTAATTCCTATATCGGCTTGAAGCTTTACTTTGAAATGCTGTATGATAAAGAGGTGCTGGATGAAACCCGTTATCAGGAAAATCTGGGTATAAATCTCTCATATAGCCTGTTTTAAGGGTATAAGGTAATTGATCTTAGTTTAATATCTAAAGAATCTAAAAATAAGACCCGTTGTAAGCAAAATATTTCTGCTTATGACGGGTTTTTCATTATTTAACATAGCAAATAAATTGTCATAAGTTTCTTTTCTCTTGACAAGAAATAAATATTTATCCTCTTTAAGTTGAGGGAAAAATATGGAAATTAGGCGTCTTAAAGAATTTTGCAGTTCGCATCTCGTGCAGACTCTGAATATGCGATTTAACTTTGAAACCCAAAGGTATATCTCGCTTAAAAAAGAAATTCAGAGAGCTGTGAGAAAAGCTATTGTAGCACTGCTGTTTCTGACCGTTTTTATTCTGGTTCCACCACCACAGGGAGATCCACGTTACCTCGCTGCCAGAATAGTATCGGGTGTCTTTATTTTCTTTTTATCAATCAGTGCATTATCTTTTTTGCGCAAATTCCTTAAATTTAATAAGCCCCGTACGTTGGATAACTTGCAAGCATTTTATAGTTCTATATTCCTGCAGACAACAGATAAATACAGAACAACCCCACGTGACAGAAATCGTTCCTTGAAAAGAGCTCTTCATGATAATGACGAACTTTTTCCCTACCCACTAATGAATCATTTTGTAAAAGATGGCTACAGGGTTTATTTGAGAGAATGGAATGAAGTGCTTAGGACTTATCCATTGTGGAAGATTGATATAATGGCTATTCGTATCATGTTCGTTAATATTAATGTGGGTAATCTTAAATTTATCCGTATTGAAGTGGATTACCGAGTTGAAGAGCAGGTGAAAACTTTTGCTTTGTATAATGCTGTTGTTGAGATCAGGGGTGTATTTTTCTTAGTTTCTCCCTATCCATACACTGACGATTTATAAATATTAGCTTTTATTTATTATTCAGAATTAATATTTTAATGTGGTACAAAAGTTGTTTATAGATAAATGTTAACTTCTTACGATATGAAAGCGGAAGGTTCCCATCATTTTCCTTCCGCTTTTCTTTTTTTTTCTAATTTACCGTTTGGAGAACATTTATCTGATCAAGCTATCACTATTGAACTCAAATAGTAATTTTGAGCATAAAATTAACTGTGCGATAATCAACGTGCGATATCGAGCATTAGGTGATAAAATAGCGCTTAGGCATGAAAGTCTTATGGGGCAGTAAAAAAAAATAATGCTCTATAATCCCTATTTATAGGGGGATATAATGGAAAAGGGAAAAATATTTCAGGAATGGAACGGAATGTGTTATATATTAATTAGATTCTGGTTTAATTTGCGGCGGGTTTTTTCACCATTTTTCCTGCCGCATATTTTTTTTGCCCAAAAACAGCTCTCTAATTAGTCTTCTGCTGAAAAGTGATCGATAATTCCCACAAAATACTGCAGGATCAAAGAAGCGTCATAAGCTTCATATCCCAGGGAAAAAATTGTGCGACAATCAACGTGCGATATCGAGCATAATATGATGAAATAGCGCTCAATCACAAAATTTCTATTCGTCTGAAAAAAAATATTACTGCTCTATATTCTCTATTTATAAGCGGATATAGCTGATCAGCAAAAAATATATTCTGAATGGAACAGAAAGTGTTTATCTAAGAGTCAGATTCTGGTTTAATTTTGCGGTAGGTTTTATCACCATTTTTCCTGCCGCATATTTTTTTGCCCAAAAACAGCCCTCTAATTAGTCTTCTGCTGGAAAGTGATCAATAATTCCCACATAATATTGCAGGATCAGAGAAGCGTCATAAGCTTCAATGCTACCATTTGCATCTACATCAGCTCTCAGCATGCGCCAGTAAGCCCAAGGTAGAGGAGCAGCAGAACCAGGATCCATTTCCACAAAATAGCGTTGTACCAGAGAGGCGTCATAAGCTTCCACTTCACCATTGTCATCTACATCACCATACACAATTGCTGTTTCAGGTAGTCCTTCGATCAAAATATCGTCTATCCAGGCACAATCTGAACCATTAGACACATAAGTATCTTTATCATATTCCCAGATGAAGGTATGTTCACCCGATGTGAGATCATAACTATGGTTTGACCAGTCAGATGACCCGCTCCAGCTATTTTGCAGAGCATTATCAATATAGAAATTCAGGAAATCATAATTTTGCTCTGAAGATACTTTTTTCCAGAAAGACAATGATCCATCTTCCATGAGCTCCACATCCAAATGCAATCGGGTAACTTCCCTATCATCGATATCACCACTGCGAACAGAATATAACCCATAATTCGCATTATCATCAGCTATAAACCAGTTTGCATTTCCGCTGAAACTGAAATCATACTGAGCTGGGAATTCACCGGATTCAAAATTGATTGCCTCAGAGGGTGCCAGCACAAATTCCAGATCATTCACTCCGGATCCCAGTGTGACGCTATAGGCATCTGAGATATAGCCTGATGCATATACCTTTATAACGTAGTCTCCTACAGGAATATCGCTAATGGAGAAACCGCCATCATTCCCAGTCATCACTTCATCTAATGGAGTATCCGTAATTTCCACCCAGGCTCCGAATACCGGCAGCCCTGATGATTCATCAAGCACTGTCCCATTTAATTCACATAGATCAGCCAGTTCAAGAGTTGTGGACACTTCCACAATATTATCTAATGCCACTGTAACATCAGAAATTATCTGACTGGCAAATCCCCATGAAGAGAATTGCATATCATAAGTCCCGGGATAAATGGGTCTATGGTAATTTTCACTGGTCTGGTCAGAATAAACTTCACTGTGATCCATATCATGATCCAGGATTGTGATCATGGATGATTGTGGGAACCAACCAGCATTATTCACAATTCCCCTGATACCAAACAAACTTTCTTCCATATAGCGCAGGAGAGATTCTCTATTCCAGTCATAATGATCTAATAGTTGGTTAGCATTGAGCATTTGGACATCACTAAACTCAAGTGTAATTTCCCGGCAATGCTCATACCAGTTCATATAATCCTGATGATTACCAGCAGTGGTGTACCATTGATAACCATTAGTGATACCGTCATTAAATCCGTTGAAATAACTTGCGGGTGAAGTAGCCTGGGCAACATCAGCATAGGTGTGGCTAATCATTTGCCACCAGTCATCATCGGTATGCAGAGTGCTCCATGTATCCCAGGGGTAATTAACCACTTCTGCACCACTATGCAGATTTGCACTCATCACAAAATTGTGTTCAGCTGCAAAATCCATCTGAAGAAGTGTTTCCACCTGATATTCATTACCATCAGGATGCGGTCCATCTTCAAAGCAGGGGAAATTACGGTTAAGATCTACGCTATTAGCATTGCTGCGCGTAGCGCCATTAACTGTGTTATTACCACCGGCATATAATCCGTCAGGATTATCAAGGGGGTTGATATAAATATCTATTTCATCAATTATATTATTAATGCGGGGATCACTACCATAAGATTGCAGAAGATCATCTATCAGGTGAAGCATCAATATACTGGTTACCAGTTCATTACCATGAATCTGACCCATATAATAAAATTCCGGTTCATTATCGAAGCTACCCAGATCATCTCCAATATGTGCCACCAGCAGTTCTCTGCCTTCAGTACTCTGTCCGATAGAGAATACTTCACAAATATCCGGGTAATCTGCAGCGAATTGATCCATGATATCAATATAGGTATCGTAAGTGGGGTAATAATCCCAGTCCCGCATCTGTTCTTTGGTTGTTGCCATTTCAGCGATATATCCTTCTGAGGGATGTGGCAATATTCTGTAGGTGAAGCCAGAATCAGCTAATTTTGCCAGTTCATTTTCATTAGCATAAGCAAGAAGTTTTCCGTCCGAAAATTTATGAATTGATATGATACGGGATAGTTTTTCAATATCTGGTTTACCTGTTAGATCAATTTCCAGATAATACTCCGTAGCTGCCTGAAGACTCACAAACAGCACCAGTAAACATATTAAAATTTCTAAACTTTTCCTCATTTTACCATCCCCGACACAAGTAATTTTGCCTTAATTACAAATACTTTTACGAAGGTAATCTTAGGCAAGTAAAAACCTTTGCAGACTATAAAATTACCCCACTAAGTTATGTACGACAGAGACTGACAATATTCAGGGATTATGCCGGTATTATACGGTCGCCAGAAGCCTTGTCCTGAGTACTGTGCAGAACTCCTGCTAAGTGGGGCAGCAAAGATCGTTATTTGCGCCCCACCTGGAAATACCTGGTGGTGCACATCTAACTTAGGATGAATTATCTGGTTGACATTTCAAGTGGAGATTACAGTTCTTAAGCTGATATGGAAATAATAAAATCTAAGAGTGAACTGGCAGAATATCTGCATGATGAATCTCGGTTGAGTGGGAATGCAGAATATCTGGTTTTTGCCAGAACAGCAGCAGATATTCAGGAAGTAGTAAATTATTGCCTGGAGCATGAACTTGTTCTCACAATCCAGGGCAGCAGGACCGGGATCACTGGAGGCAGCGTTCCTGAGAGTGGCTTGATCCTAAATCTGGAGAAAATGAATAAGATCACCGGTATTCGGAAGGATACTGAGGGTAATTATTATCTTCGATGTGAACCTGGGCTGAAGCTGGTGGAGCTACGAGAAGTGCTTAATAAACGTCAATATGATACCTCTGAGTGGGCAGCAGATGATAAGGTTGTCTGGAGGGAGTTCATCCGTTCAGGAAGACATATATTTACTCCTGATCCCACCGAGACAAGTGCTTCACTGGGTGGGATGGCTTCCTGTAATTCATCCGGGGCGCGAAGCTATAAATATGGAGCTACACGCCAGTGGATTTCTCATATCAAGACCATTAATTTGCAAAAACTAACTGTATGGATAAAGCCTTCAGAATATCAGATCAATCTGCCAGATGAGGGAGTAAAGAACGCCGCAGGATATTATTTGAGAGAAGATTCTCGTGATTTTGATATATATATAGGAGCTGAAGGCACATTGGCTGTGATCACTGAACTGGAGATAAAACTGATATCCAGGCAAGCTCATTGCTGGGGTGTTTTACAGTTCTTTGATAGTGAATCGGCGAGTATAGAATTTTGTGAAGCTTTGAGACTGCTGGAATATAAAGCATCAGCAATAGAATATTTTGATCATAATGCTCTGATACTTTTGCGGGATAACCGGCAATTATGGAAATCATTACCTGATCTGCAGGATAGCTGGAAATTTGCAATTTACTATGAGTTTGAGGGAGATAATACAGAACTCATGGAAAGTGTGGTTTTTACTGCTGGTGATTTGGCAGAGGAATATGGTTCTGGAGAATCTGATTGCTGGTTTGTAGATACGGAGGCAGGAATAGAGCAGCTTAAGGAATTTCGTCATGCAGTTCCTGAAGCGATAAATAAAGAGCTTGATAAGATCAGAAAGTTTGACCCTCGCATCAGCAAGATCAGTACAGATTTGGCACTTCCGGCAGGTTGTCTATCCCAGATATTAAGGTTATACCGTCAGGCAGAAGAGCAGGGTTGGAGAATTATCGTATTTGGTCATATTGGCAATGATCATCTTCACACGAATATTTTACCCTCAGATTATGAAAGTTGGCAGGCAGGTAAAGAGCTTGTGAAAGGCTGGGCAGAAGCAGCGGTAAAGTTGGGAGGGAGCGTTTCGGGAGAGCATGGCATTGGTAAAACAAAACGTAATTTATTAAAGTTGATGTATAGTGATAAAGGCATCGCTTTTTTCCAGAATATCAAGCAGCGGTTTGACCCGCAATGGATATTGAACAGGGGCAATATCATCGAACGTGAGCGGATTCAGGGAGATTAGTTTTTTTTGCTATTGACAAAATCAACGTCATTGGTGAAAAAACCAGTAAATTAGATATTAGAAGGAATAGATGAATATTGTATATAAATACTTCGCTGTATTTGTGCTGGGTTTTCTGGCAGTTTACAGTCTCACGCCCCAGATAATTAAACTGGCTTTGAAGTGGAATTTCGTAGATAATCCCTGTGCACGTAAGGTGCATAAGAAGGCTGTGCCACTTATGGGCGGGGTATCAGTATTCATTGGTTTTTTCATCCTGGTGACCATTGTGATAGCCTTAAATCTGCATGCCATGAATATGAGATTGATAGGATATTTGGCAGGAGCATTTTTAATCCTGGTGGTGGGGATCATAGATGATAGAAATGGGATGACGCCAATCCCCAAAATGCTGGGGCAACTCGGTGCCTGTGTGATCTTTATTTATTCTAATGATATGCTTCATGTGCTGGGACCTGTCTGGATAAGTATCCCCATAATATTGCTCTGGATGATCGGATTGATGAATGCC
>Ga0208771_1001908_pt1 | contig 10491 bp, 7 predicted proteins | sample AntAceMetag02UKX_FD_184775 | JGI IMG/M metagenome (GOLD analysis project Ga0208771, IMG submission 184775) | Saline lake microbial communities from Ace Lake, Antarctica - Antarctic Ace Lake Metagenome 02UKX (SPAdes) (version 2) | ecosystem: Environmental > Aquatic > Non-marine Saline and Alkaline...
TACTCTTCCTTTCGCCAATGTATTTGCTTTCAAGATGAATCATGGTTTCTAAAGAATTTTCAAAAAAACTATTGTTGTATTGAATATTTCCCGACATCTGCAAATTGGGAAAATCGTACAAATTTTTATTATCAATAGCGCTCAAGATTGTATTCAATTGAAATTTTGATCCCGGCTGCCAGTCGAGCTGAAAATCAAAACCATAAAATTGAAAATTTCCTCCATTTTGAAATGTTGCCACAGTAGTATCTATCGCTTGATATTGGATGAGCTGCCGGATATTTTTCTGATAAACATAAGTCTTTAACTGAAGATTGGACAATAAATTATTCTCAACACCAGCCATAATTTTTTGATGTATCTCGTTTTCAAGATTTGGATTGCCATTAAAATTGGTATCAGCGTAAAGTTCAAGGAATGAAGGATAGCGAAGGGACTGCTTTGCTGTTAAATTCAATTTCAGATCATTTGAAATTTTATAATAACTGCTGAACCCTCCTGTAAAATTTGTGCTGTACAATTCGTGAACTTTAAAATTTGTCATTAATCTCAAACCGAATTTTTCTTTCCATTCCCAATCATCCTGAATAAAAACCGAACCAAAAGATAAATGATGTTTAACCACATCTGCGGCGTTTATCCGGTCGTGTTCAAAATCACCACCAATAGCAAAAAGCTGTCCCCAAAATTTTTGAATGAATTGGAAATTTAACCCGGCATAGCGGCTGTGGTTTTCTTTTTTCAAATTATACCCTGTGTCGGTCAATTTGGAGAACAAATCGCTGTAATAAATATTTGCACAGAAATTTTGCCAGTCAGAGTTAAATAGATTCCCGTACGCATTCAAAGTGTGGTCATATCGTTTCGTTTTAAATTTCGCATTTGGTGTACTATAATTCCCACTTGCCAATAAAGGACCGGGAATGTATCGATTAAAATTATTATTTAAAATAGAATATTCGAAACGCCAGCCCGGAGAATAGTTATATTCCAATTTTCCGCGAAAATTTTGATGTTCGTAAACATAGGCATTATTCTTTCCGTCAAACGATTTAATATCCCCTCCCACCAAAATATTCATCTTCCTGGCAATGCGCTGCCCAAAAATAAAATCTACATCGCTGAAACCAAGTCCTGCTTTGTGATGATAAATTTGCGAATAGGGAACTTCATCCACATATTTCTCTGATTTAACCGAAAGAATTTCACCGCCATTGGGCGAACAAGTATTGGAAAGTTTTTGTTCCATTTTTATTTCGTTGATAAATCCGACGGGTAATAAATTTAAATCGGATTCACCTGTTACTGGATCGTACAAACGTCTTCCGTCAAAATAAACAATCGCCTGATTAGTAGCGGCGCCATGGCGGGTAAACATCAGGCTCTGACCCGCGCTTCCCAAATCGAAAAGAAAAATTCCAGGTATTGAGCTAATAATATCTCCCACGTCTTCGTACAAATATTGGTTCATTGTTGATTTTGAAATTTTACATGGAGAATCCCATGCATTACTCATCACTGAATCAAAAGCTGTAATTTTTTTGGGAATTGGGGCTTGTTTAATAGTAAGAGAATCCTGTTTATTTACTGAACTGGCCTGTGTGCTTACAAAATAAGTTGCTTCTGGCGCGGCTTCAGCTAATAATTGACAAGTTAACCAGAGCAGTAGAAAGAAAAAGAAAATTTGAAAATTTCTAATTTTCATTGCTGAATTGATACTCCAATTTATACTCGTTAAAGTTTAAAATGCAACTATCATCTATACAATTTTTCAGTAAAGTGTAGTTTATTTAAAATTATACATTTAAAAGCTTGTAAGAGCAGACTCCTAAATCCTAAAGCTATTTAACGCATTTGACGTAAAAAGGTTTTATTAAAAAGTGTTTTCTTTTTTCTGAGGCAATTTAAATTTTTTTTTGAATGATTTTATTTTTCCATTGATTTTAGCAGATAAATATTTTATATTAATAGGATTAATAAATTTATTCAATAAAAACAAAGGAGCACCAAAATGAGTAAACGCATACTCCTTTTTTTATTTCTTTGGCTTTTTATTCAAACATTACCTGGCAACGGACAAACTAATGACGAGTGGAATAACGGTAGTTCAACCTCTACTACTCGTTTACAATCGATGAAGCCCATCAATTTGATCGATGTGCCAACAGCAAACTTACTTTTAATAAGACGCTTCCAACTTAAAATGAGAGTCTATGATATGGGTGGAATGTTAGGCGGCTTAACAGTTAGGCTTGCACCGCGACTCATGTTTGGCGTAACTTATGGTGGGCAAAACATCGTTGGTCATGGTAAGATAAAATGGAATGATTCCCCTGGTGTAAATGTTCGGTATCGGGTCAGGATTGAAGATGTTCGATTTCCAGGCGTTTCCATCGGTTTCGATTCTCAGGGATACGGTCCTTATTATTCAGAGATAAAACGGTATCAGATCAAATCTAAGGGATTTTATGTGGTTGCCAGTAAAAATTACAGTATTCTCAAAGACCTGGGGTTGCATGGTGGTATCAATTACAGCGGTGAAAATAGAGGGGCAGAAAAAGACATGGACTTCTTTATTGGCGCGCATTTGCTGATTGACCGAGAGTTGAGTCTTCTTTGGGAATATGATTTTGCCATTAACGATAATAGTGATCAATCAGTTGGAGCAGGAAAAGGATATATGAATGCGGCTGTACGCTGGGCTTTTTCACCAAGTTTAATGTTGGAATTCTCTGTTAAAAATCTTTTGAAAAATAATAAAAAAGTTGAGGAAGTTGATGTATTGCCTAACGAAAGCCGGGAACTGAAAATAATTTACTTTAGAAGTTTATAAAAAATTAATTACTGGAAAATCAATATGAAACCCAAATTTATTTATGTACCGATGCTATTTATTGTTGGCATTATTGTATTTTTTAGTATGTTTTTAAACTGTTACACTACTTTTAAGCATCCAACGGTTTACATCGAAACAGAAGATTCAACCGGCTATATTCAAACCGAAGAAGTTACTCTTATTGAAGATTGTTCAGCTTGTCATGAGCAGCAATCTCCTTATGTTGAGTCCTATTCTAATACTTACAACGATCCGATTTACGAAGATAATTATGATTGGAACTACTACTTTGTAACTCCCTGGTGGTTTGAAGAATCCTATTATTACGATGAACCACGCCTTAAAACAAATCAAAATCGACTCGAGCCAACACAACGCAGGAACTTTGACCGCCGTGATACAACGCCAATGCCGCGGAATAGCGAACCAAGAGTTGACAGACCTTCCCTGGCAAAACCAGGTTCGGACAATAACAACACATCATCGCCGGCTCCTCTGCCGAATAAAAGGCATGAAAGAAGACAAACAGTAACAAGAGATAATGTTAAACCCAGCGAACCTTCAACTCCGCCGCCAAAAAGGGAATCAAGGGAAAGTTCAAAAAAAGAAGTAAAGACCAAAAAAGAAAAAAAATGATTGTAGAACAAAAATTGATCAAGGATATTTGCCCCGGCGATACGATTATTTCCTTTTACATTCTTCGCAAAAAAGAAGTAAGACAAAAAAGATCATCCGGCGATACATATCTTTCCCTTGAATTTGGCGACTGCTCCGGACGTATCAATGGATCTTTATGGAATAACGTTCCAGAAACGATAAAAAAAATTCATACCGCTGATGTCGTAAAAGTAAAAGGCAAAGCGATTACTTTTATGGACAAGCCCCACATAACAATTGAAAAAATCCGCAAAGCTACTACAAAAGACAATGTTGATCCCAATAAATTCCTTCCTGTTTCACCAGCAAATATCGAAGAAATGTTCGCGGAATTAAAGAAAATTTTGACTGCAATTAAAGACCGGCACTTGAAGTCACTCATTAAATTATTTATCAGCGATGCAAATTTCTCAAAAGAATTTTGTCAAGCGCCCGGCGGTAAGTTGTGGCATCATGCCTACATTGGTGGACTATTGGAGCATACACTTTCAGTAACCAAAATCTGTAATTATTCCATTCAACATTACAGGGATTCTGTTAATGGCGATATTTTACTGACAGCGGCTTTCCTTCACGACATCGGTAAAATTGAAGAATTCAGTGTTGATGGATTCATTAACTATTCCACCTGCGGACGATTAATTGGACACATCAACATTGGTTTTAACCTGGTATCAGAAAAAATCTCTCAAATTCCAAACTTTCCTGACAGACTCAAAGAACAGTTGGTTCATTGTATTTTGAGTCATCATGGCGAAAAAGAAAAAGGCTCACCCGTTGTACCAATGACCATTGAAGCGTTAATCTTAAGTTGTGCAGATCAATTAGATTCATCAGCCGGCGCGTTCCAGCGTATTATTGAAAAAGAAAAAGAGCCGGGTAAGGTTTGGAGTAATTATGTGAATTTGATTGATCGGTTTGTTTATTTGGGGGAAGATGAGTGAAAAAACTGATAATTTTGCCATTAAAATTACCATCAATCTGTATTATTCAAAGCATTATTAATGGTTTCAAATAATTCATATTCCATTATTGGTTTTCCTATTATTCCAGCAGGATTTGTTGCTTTCAACCGGTCCGACTTATGCATATCAGTATTTCCACTCATATAAATAATTGGTATATTATATTTCTTATTAATAATTTGCGCAGCCTCAATGCCGTCAATTTTACCCTTTAATTTAATATCCATGAGTATCAAATCAACTTTCTCATTTTCAACAATCTTTATCGCTTCTTCACCAGTTCCAACATTATCAAAGGCATTGTATCCATGTGTTGTTAGCCGCATTTTAATATCCAGGGCTGTTATAAATTCATCTTCAACTATTAGAATATTTCGTTTTCCCATATTCATACCCCATGAAATTTAATGTACAAATTGTACCATTGTTTCTTTCAAACTTAGCCTCTCCTTCAATTTGATAAGCCAATGTTTTAATAAGGGTTAATCCTAATGAGTCAGCTTTATCGTAATCAATGCTTTCAGGAATTCCCACGCCATTATCGCGGACAATTAATTGATATGACTTGTCTTTTAACGTGGCAAAGGAAATATTTATTTTTCCTTTATTATTTTCTGGAAATGCATGTTTTAGCGAATTTGTGAGCAATTCATTCAGAATTAAACCACAGGGGATGGCTGAATCAATACCTAAAATTATGTCATCCAAGTTAAGTTTTAACTTAATGTTCTTACTCGCATCATTGTATGAGTTAAACAATTCTTGAGATAAACTTTTTATATAATCGGTGAAATTTATACTTGATAATTTTTTGGATTTATAAAGTTTTTCATGGATGAGCGCCATAGAATTAATCCGTCTCATGCTTTCCTGCAAAGCTAATATGCTCTTTGGGTCTGTCATTTTTCCACTTTGAAGATTTAACAAACTACTGGTGACCTGAAGATTATTTTTTACACGATGGTGGATTTCTTGAAGAAGTGTAGTTTTTTCTTTTAAATCTTTCTCTATCTGCTCTTCTGCCTGTTTGCGCTCAGTAATATCCAGCAGAGATGCCACACTCTTCTTGGTCCCTGGTAACATATCGATGTAAAGGAGAATGTTTTTTACTTCATTATTTTTAGCAACAAATCTGAATTCATATTTTTGTAGAGCTAATTCTCTTTGTTTCCTACGCAGCTTGTGTTGTTCCTTCATTTTTTCAAGGTCTTCTGGAATAACGAATTCTGTCCATCTTTTTTTACCTTCTATTTCTTCGCGAGAGTATCCAGACAATTTTTCACATTCAGAATTTGCCAAAGATATGATAGTGTCTTCTTCTATTATAATGGAGGCAGTTCCAGTATTTTCAAATACTGTTCTGTATTTTTTTTCGCTTTCTCGTAGCGCTTGCTCTGCCTGCTTGCGCTTTGTCATGTCCTCCACTGTCCCTTCATAATAAAGTATGTTTCCGTCCTCATCATGGACAATTTTCGCACTTTCGCGGACGTAAATTATTTCACCGTTCTTTTTTTCCCATGCTGATTCGAAACCATTAACTTCATCTTTTTGTTCAATTAGCTTTTTGAATTCCTTTCGGGGATATTCTGGATCGTAGCCTTTTTTTTCAAGGGACCTCTGTCTAAGTTTGTCAAAGGAGGAATAACCCATCATTTTTATCAGTGCAGAATTTGCCATTAGAATTTTACCATCCGGAGTCGTGCGGTAAAGTCCGATGGTGGTGTTTTCATATATGCTTCTGAATCGTTCCTTACTCTCGCGAAGTTCCTCCTCCATCTTCTTGCGCTCGCTGATATTTGTTCCCACGCACACTGCACCACTGAGCTGTTGTTCATTATCATACAAAGCATTTGCTGAGAAAAGTACCGGAATTTCTTTTCTGGATTTCGTGCGATAACTTATTTCCCGGGATTCAATCTGTTCAATTTTTAAAAACCCCTGACTCTCATCTGCTGGGGCAAACACATCTTTTTTGAAAATTTCATTAGCTGACATTTGTAACAGTTCATCTTTCTCATAGCCCAATAAATTACAGAGAGCCCGATTTACGGTATTTATCTTTCCTTCTGCGTCAGTTACAATCAATGTATCATCCATTGACTGTATTATATTTTCAACATAATTTTTAGAAACAAGAACTTTTGATAAATCCTCGGTCATTCTGTTAAAAGAATTAGCCAGTTCGCCAAGCTCATCTTTTGTCTTTACTTTAACCCGGTGGGATAAATCCCCGCCACCTATTCTGTTTATTCCAGAAATTAATGTAACTAAAGGACGGTTTATAAAATATCTTATTCCAAAGACAACTCCTAAACTGGATATAATAATTACTGTGATTATTGTTAACAAAATTACTATTTTAAGCCTATTTAATTTTTTATTAAAGCCAGCCAATGTTATCCCTAATATTACTTTTCCGACTTCATCTTCTTTTGTATCCAGAATAAATCCTAATTTTTCTACTGATTCAGGTATTGGAGTGGCGGTTACAGGAGCGGTAAACTCTTTTATCAGTACTTTTTTCTCATTTCCTGCCTCAGCCAATACTTGCCCTTGTTTGTTTTTTATTTTAGCATAGGCAATATCTTTTTGTTTTATTATTCCTTCGGCAAAATTGGTTAGTTCCTCCTTATCCTCAACCAAAACACCGAATTTGCTATTATAAGCAAGATTACTGACTAATGTTTTTGCTCTTTCATTAAGTTCTGCTTTTATTGCATTGCTTTCATGGCTTACAAAAAACCAGCCAAGAAATAAAGTAAAAACTATTATCAACGTTATAGTAAATAGAATAATTTTTGTGGAAATATTTAATTTAAGTTTCATTTTCCAAAAATCTCCTCCGCATTTTCAATTATCTTTTCAGGGATTTCTATGCCTAGCCTGTCTGCTACAGCAAGATTTAAATACAATTTTGTTTTTCTTGGTTTACTAATCGGGATATTTTTTGGATTTTCACCTTTTAATATCTTAAGGGCTATCTCTGCCGTCTGCCTTCCAATATCCTCATAGTCACAAGAGTGAGCAATTAATGCTCCTGCTCTTACATAAGCAGGTGAGATTCCCATAACCGCAATCTTATTTTTTAGGCAATTTTTAAGAATATATTTTATGATTGACGGCTGGCATACAGTCATATCCGGGATCAGCCATAAAACATCTAAGTCTAACTCATTAAATTTTATTTTTGTTATCTCTTTAATAGTTTTAATCGGATATGTTATGATATTTATATCTATATTTCTGGCTGTTTGTTTTGCTTTTCGGATAATATGATAGTTTTCTTCATGAGTGTAAATTACACCTACTCTTTTTAACCCTGAAACAATTTTTTTAAAATTTTTAAATTGAACTTCTAACGGGATATCAAGTGAAGCTCCAGTTAAATTATTAGCAACCAATCCAATTTCTTTTGGGTCAAGAACAACTGAAAAAACTATTGGAATTTCAGAAATTTTCTTATAAACAATCTCAGTTGCTCTTGTGCCCAGGGTTAAAATAATATCAGGGCTTTTTGATTTTATATCATCAATTATTTCTTCTTTATTAATATCAAAATCAACTATTTTAGCATTTATTCCTTTTTCAGTTAACAAATTTTTGAATCCTTCAACAGCAGCATTATATGGTGCAATATCTCTACTTTTTAGAATAGCAATAGTTTTTTTCTCCATGCTGAAACCTACAAAAGGAGTGATAAACGCAGTCAATAAAATAAAAATGAGGGTGATGGATATTTTATTTTTCATCTTGAACCTAATCTGTTTTGTTATAACTCAATTCTATTATCCTTCAAATTTGTTCCTTTTAGTTCCATAAACTATTGTAGAATTTAAAAATTACACTTGAGGTTTCCAGTTATTTTTCGTCCAATCAAATCCCCTGTATGCCAACCAATAGTATTTGACTCATAATGTTTATCATTATTTATATTGTATCCAGAAACTGACAGTTCAACATTATCCGTAACTTTGTATGCTATTCTGGCATTCAAGGTAAAGTATGAATTAACATTCGAGGTTTCTTCTCCTATTCTGCCAAAAACCGGATTTGAAGTCAAATATATCTCTTCAAATTTATCTACATAATGTAGAGTAGTATTGCAAGACCATCTTCCCAGATTTGCGTTTAATATTAAATTAGCCTTATTTCTGGGATCAACTGCAGCATTTCCAAAATCATCCCTGTTAATATATTGATGGGAATAATTCATCTTGCCGGTTAACCAATTCAGCAGCATATATTCAAGCTCGAGTTCTCCGCCTATTTGATAGGCAGCTGCAATATTTTTCTGAGGTCCAAGTTGAGCGTCGTCAATCAAGTCCTGGTAATCGTTGTAAAAAATCGAGCAGTTTAATTTAATTTTATTTGTTATCGTATTAAAATGATTCAACTCGATTGAAGTTATTTTCTCTTCATCCAGTTTTCTTGAACCCAATGCAAACGGATAAACTGTTCCATCATTTGTATGCTCGAATAAAGAAGGAATATAGTATCCATTTGCCAGTATCAAACGAAATCCCTTATTCTTTGCAAGGGTATAAATTAAACTGCTTCTGCCCAAAGCCAGGTAATTCAGGTGTGTGTAATATTCAACTCTTCCACCAACAGTAAATATAAACCTGTCACTTAAATGTTTCTCCAACTCCATATTCAAAGCATAATCGAAAACACTATGTTTTTCTTTTTTCCCCTTTATATCTCCTTTGAGTCCTTCAATTTCCCAGTTTGCACTCTTAGCATAACCTCCAATAGTAAAAATACTATTTTTATTTTCAAAAAATTTATATACTTCTAACTCATAATTATTGTCTTTTACACCGTAATTACCGCCCCAGAAAGTCTTCTCATGTTTATTGTGAAACACCCTTATCCAGAAGTTTGGACGTTTATACTTTAATGAAGAAAAAGTAGTTACTGGCTGGCATACCCTGCTAATTACATATTCAGCATCAGAGCGACGCCAGGAAAAGTTTAATGAAGAAATATCATTAATATTATATTTTGCTTTTATTCCGAGATAATCCACTCTGAAATTGTCTCTTTCCTGGGGTATATTTGCCTTTTCCCACTCATCTGCCTGCCTGTTTCCGGCAGCAACGCTGTAACTTAAATTCTTATACTTACCACCATAAAGAAAGCTGCCTCTAAATGTTTTAAACTCACCTCCGGTTAAACTGATTTCGGCGCCTTGTATTTCAGCAGGACTTTTGGTCACTATATTTATAACCCCGCTGAAAGCATTTCCCCCATAGAATATTGCTCCAGGTCCCTTTATAATTTCTATTCTTTCGATCTCCTCCAGAGTCAATGGCATCCAGTCAAAAAATATGTGATTAGCGTGATACATAAATGCATTATTTCCATCTACAGTTACTAATACATGCTGGGTGTCGGAAAATCCCCTAATTCCCACAACGTGCTGACTCATGTGAGCTTCCCTCACATCAACTCCAGCCACTGATCTTAATATATCTCCCAGGTTGGTGGCTCCCGAATTCACTATTTCTTTGTGGGTTAGTATGGTTACATTTGAAGCGGCTTCTGTTTTTAATTGCTCCCTTTTGCTTGAAGAAAATACTAATGGAATCTCCTCAAAAAGAAGCTCCTCTTTTCTTACAATTTCTTGAGCCATAACTTCAAACCCAATCTCCAAAAACAAAATTCCCCCTATTACAAAAATAAATATATTTTTGAACATTTCTCAATACTCCTTAATTATTTAATATTTTTCGTTATTATTTTACTAATTAAAAAGGATTTTAAAAATTCCATCCTCTATCTATTCCAGTGTTTTTCTTTCATAGCCTTCTTATATTCTTATCACCATTGTCATTAAAGATATTTTTTGCGCAAAAATTGTTCCATACTATAACATTGCTATCCTTATAAAGTACATCAATACAGACATTTACTTTATCTATTATTCTCTCCGTGATCTGGTTAAATACGCGTATCTTTTCTTTCCCCTCTTTCTTATGTTCAGCTTCTTTTGCTTCTAATTCTCAAACTTTTTTTTTATTATATTTAATT
>Ga0208771_1001910_pt1 | contig 10478 bp, 10 predicted proteins | sample AntAceMetag02UKX_FD_184775 | JGI IMG/M metagenome (GOLD analysis project Ga0208771, IMG submission 184775) | Saline lake microbial communities from Ace Lake, Antarctica - Antarctic Ace Lake Metagenome 02UKX (SPAdes) (version 2) | ecosystem: Environmental > Aquatic > Non-marine Saline and...
GTGTCCTGGCGAAAATTGCTTCTAATATTTTTTTTAGGAATGGAACTTTGAAGCATATCTTTGTGATAAAATCAAAAAATAACAGGATAAAAAATATAGGGAACATATTCCCCGCAAGTGCAATTGGAATAACCTTCCATAAAGGAAGTTCATACTTCAGCATTCCAATGGGAATAGCTCCCCGAAGTTCAAAGATGGGTATCATGGCTATAAGAAAAACTTTAACTTCTGAAGATACATTTATCAGTTCAATCTTTGCTTCCAGTTTTTCTTTTAAACCAGATGATGCAAAAAGAGAAAAAGTAATACAGAATAAAATCAGAACAATTATCAATCTTTTCATTCCTGCCATCCTTCATCTCCGATGAGCGGGACAAACATACATCCCCCCTCATTTGTATGAATGTAACCATCCCCGGTTTTAGTTATCACAACAAGCTGCTGGAAATTTCTATTTCCGGTTGGGATAATAAGTTTCCCATTCATGGCAAGCTGTCCAGTCAAACTTTTGGGGATATCAGGTGCTGCAGCTGCTATAATTATTTTATCAAATTCATTTTGCTCAGGATATCCATCTTGCCATCCTAAAGTTCCATCTCCAAATTTATAATAAATATTTTTATAGTCTAATTTATTAAGCAATGTTTCAGCATTTCTGATAAGTGAACTGATTCTTTCTACTGTGAAAACTTCTTCTGCGATCTCAGCCAGTAACGCAGTTTGATAACCAGAGCCTGTCCCGATCTCTAAAACTTTATCATCTTTTTTAAGTTCTAATATCTGCATCATTAAAGCCACTATATAAGGTTGGGAAATGGTCTGCCCATCTCCAATGCTGAGAGGTGAATCATTATAGGCAAGATGTTCAATCTCTTTAGGTACAAATTTATGGCGGGGGATTTTTCGAAATGCCTCTAATACATTGTTATCAGTTATCCCACGAGCAACAAGTTGATATTTTATCATATTTTCACAGGAAGAACTATGTTTCATTTGCCCTCATTATTCTTATTCTTATCTATCCAATTATTTATCCGTTCAAACGAATCTATTTTTGTGAAATCGGGAGATATTGGTGAAACTGATATATATCCATTTTTCACAGCATTGGCATCAGAGTTTTCTATTTCAGTCCAATGTGGTTCATCTCCACCGATAAAATAGATTGTTTCCCCATTAACATCCTTTTCTTTTCGGACAAAGTTGTAATATGTTCTATGACCAATGCAGGTAACTTTAATACCTTTGATCTCAGAATAATCCAAATTCGGGACGTTAATATTAAGTATTTCTTTTCCCTTAATTTCATTATACACACCACTCGTCAGCATTTCACATAAATATCTTGCTGCAGTTATAAATTTTTGATCTTTGTATGAAGCTAATGAAATGGCAATTGCTTTATAACCCAGGAACATCGCTTCAATTGCAGCTGCCACAGTTCCAGAATACAATACATCTTCACCCATATTCTGTCCTGCATTAATCCCTGAAATGACCAGATCGATTGATTCATTTACTAATAGCTGTGAAGCTAATATCATACAATCTGCAGGAGTACCAGAAATTGCATATTGCTTACTTGCTTTTTCAATTATCTGCATTGGTTTAAAAAGCGAGATAGAATGTGATTTTGCGCTTTGTTGTTCCAGCGGTGCAGCAATGATCACATTATGCCCGTTTTTTTTAAGTTCCTCAGCTAAAATTGTGATCCCGGGTGCATTATATCCATCATCATTTGTTAGTAATATATTCATAATCTCTCCGTTAATTTCTCATCTCATGAAATACGATTTCAACAAAATTCTTAATATCCCTTAAGCCTGATATATAGCTCTCTTGTCCGTTATAGATCGTTTCAATGGGAATAAACCCTACCTTACCATTCCTCTTTGCAATTTTCAATATGATCTCTGTTTCAAACTGATAGCGTTTAGACTGGAATTCCATATCTCTTAATATCTCTAAATTATATAATCTGTAACCACATTGTGAATCAATGATCTTCTGTTTAGATGCCCGTGATACGATCCAACTGGTAAGAGTGTTACTGCATATTCTGTGAAATGGCATTTTTTTATGCGAAAAATCTCTTTTACCTATAACCAGTTCCAGATCAAGTTCATTTTGCTTTTTAATAAATTCAGGAAAATCTTCCGGTTTATGCTGCAAATCACTATCTATGGTAAAGGCAAATTTAAAACCTTTTTTTAATGCTTCCTTAAATCCAAGTTGAAGTGCATTTCCCTTGCCGCAATTAACCTGCAGATCCACCAGATTTACCTGTAATTTCTCACATATATATCTTGAATTATCTTCCGATGCATCATTAACTGCAAATATGTTTTCTAAGGGGAAATATGCCATTATTTCATCAAATAATTTCGGCAAATATTTGTCTGAATTATATACGGGAACGACAACTGCTGTATTCTTCCAATCTGCTTTCATAATCACAATTTCCATTTTTTGTAATCCAAATTTCTACCCTTCGTGTGTCAAGCAAATCATTAGGAAGAAAATAATTGACATATAGGCTTAATTTAAGAAAAAGAATTCAAAAAAAATAAATAGTTTAGGAGGAATTATGTCTAAGAATTTAGTATTTGGCAGCATTAGCAGTGAAGAAGCTATGGAATTGGAAAAAACATATGGTGCACACAACTATCACCCACTACCAATTGTAATAGCAAAAGGTGAAGGTGTAAAAGTTTGGGATCCGGAAGGAAAAGAATATTATGATTTTCTTTCTGCCTATTCTGCAATAAATCAGGGTCATTGCCACCCAAAAATAATCAAAGCACTCATAGATCAGGCAAATGTTCTCACGCTGACTTCGCGCGCATTCTACAATAATAAATTAGGTGAATATGAGAAATTCGTTACTGAATTTTTTGGTTACGAAATGGTTCTTCCAATGAATACGGGGGCTGAAGCTGTTGAAACAGCTATAAAGCTTGCAAGGAAATGGGGTTATGTAAAGAAGGAAATCGAAGAAGACAAAGCAATAATCGTTTTTGCCGAAGGTAATTTCCATGGAAGAACTATAACAATTGTCTCTGCTTCTACAGATCCAGATTGCCGTAAAGGATTTGGACCTTTCACGCCCGGAATTGAAAAGATCCCATACAATGATCCACAAGCACTGGAAGATATTTTACAAAAGCTGGGGGAAAATGTTGCAGCATTTATTGTTGAACCAATCCAAGGTGAAGCTGGTGTTTTCGTTCCTGATGATAATTATATAAAAGATTGTTATAATATTTGTAAAAAGCATAATGTTCTTTTCGTAGCAGATGAAGTTCAATCCGGTATTGCACGAACAGGGCGCCTTCTCTGCTGTGAGTATGCTGAGATCAAACCTGATATTGTTATTCTTGGTAAAGCTATCTCTGGTGGTGTACTTCCAATTTCTGCGGTTCTTTCATCCAGAGAGATCATGCTCAATATCAAACCAGGTGAGCATGGTTCTACTTTTGGAGGATTCCCGCTTGCATGTACAGTGGCAACAGCTGCTTTAGAAGTTATCCGAGATGAAAAACTTACGGAGAAAGCTGAAGCTCTGGGAAAAATATTCCGCGCTGAATTGAGAAAGATCAAATCCCCGTTTATCAAACTTGTACGCGGTAAAGGATTGCTGAATGCCATTATCATTGAGCCAAAAGATGGTATTGAAGCTTGGGATGTATGTATAAAACTAAAAGAGAATGGGCTTCTTGCGAAACCTACTCATCAACATATAATCCGCTTTGCACCTCCTCTGGTTATCACTGAAGAACAGATTATGGAATGCATAGATATAATTAAAAACACGTTATTAGAATTAAGCTAAAATTATATTCACAGTAAAGATCTAGGTTTTACAATTTAAGCCACCCTGACTGTTATGAGCGGGGTGGCTTAATTCATTTTAAGGAGGAAATCATGAAAAAGGTTTTATGGATTTTGTTAATATTCCTTTTAATACTGAGTTGTACAAATATTAAAAAAGATAAATTATATGTAGGGATAATAAAACCATCATTAAACCATCTTCCCTTTGATTTTGGGTTGGCTACCGAATTTCTGAATCGGGAAAATTACATTATTAGAGAATTCACTTCCGGGTGGGAAACCAATGAGGCTCTTATTTCCGGGAAGATTGATATAGCAATTATGCCCTTTACTTATACATGGTTAGATATAGCAAATGATAAAAAAGTTAAGATAATTTCTTTCCTTGAGCGTGAAAGTGATGGAATAATAACTAGACCGGAAATTAAAGATATTGATCAGCTAAATGGTAAGAAGATCGGTGTTCTGAAAGCTTCAACTCTGGATATTTTTGCTGAACTTTTTTCTGAAGATCATAATATCAAGCTGGAATTTATTTATTTCCGCACTCCTATGGACATGGCTGTTGCGTTAAAATCTGGAGAGATAGATGCCCTTAGTTATTATGTTCCTTCCATTTTCAAATTTCCCAGCAGCTACAATATAATCCATTGGTATGGTAATGATCATCCGCTTCATACATGCTGCGATATATCTGCAACAGAGAATGCAATTAAAACCAAGACTGATCTGATCTCAGAATTTCTTAACGGATTGAATTCCGCTACATCTGAACTTAACAAATCACCTGATACTGCTTATAAAGCAATTGAAGAATTCTATCAATTGTATCCACCATACTCAAAGCAATCTTTATATCACACAAAATACATAATGGGATTAGATGAAAAAATGAAGGAATTTGAATTGAGAGCTTTTAATAAAATGATAGATAAAGGTTATGCAGAAAATCCAATAATACCTGAAAATGTGTATTTTGAAATTAAATAGATCGAAAGTTTGGGGCAGTTTATTCGTTATTATTCTCTTTATTGTTCTAGCTTTTTCACTTGGAATATCTTTTAAAGATCTTCTGGAAAGCCGGATTTCTATTAGTCTGCTCATATCAGATCTTATTATATCTTTTTTGCGTGTAACCATCATTTCAATAATTGCCTGGCTAACTGGGATAATGGGTGGTTATTTACTGCATTATTCTATATCATTGAATAATCTGTTTCTACCGATCATTAATTTTATCCGTCATATTTCCCCTTTTGCCTGGTTGCCATTTGCCATAATTTGGTTTGGTTTAGGAGAAGCTCCGGTTATATTCATCATGTTCATTACTCTCTTCTTCCCCTCTCTAATTGCAGCTTCGGGGCATTTCTCCAATCTCCCGCATGAATATCTTGATGAAGGTCATGTATTGGGAGCATCTCAACTGCAGATGTTCATTCATATAGAACTACCTTTAACACTTCCCTCTCTCCTAAATTTATTCCGTATAATATGGGGATTGGGTTGGACTGTGATAATTGCTGCAGAAATGTTGGGAGTTAGTAGTGGAATAGGATTTAGGCTTCTAGATTTTCGCTACTTGCTAAAATATCCTGAGATGCTGATCTACTTCATTATTATGGGTTTTACCGGTATTATCATCGATTCGATTCTTAAAATAATAATTAATTCTTATAATAGAAAACTTTAGTAATTTTATTTTCTACCTTGACCAATCATAATTGAATACCCAAAATGTCAGCAGAAATTAGGGAAAAGAAATATGAAAAGGAACATCATAGCTATTATTGCAAATGGTGAAAAAGTTAACAATATTGGGAACATTCTGCGGGATGTTGATATCATTATTGCTGATGATGGTGGAGCAAACCTGTGTAGATTACTGAAAATTACGCCAGATTATATTATAGGTGATTTTGATTCTATTTCACTTGAGAATGAGGAATTTTTCTCTGAATCCAAATTTATAGAGACTACTGAACAAGATCATACTGATATGCAAAAAGCTCTTGATTATGCATTAACGCTAAATCCAACCAAAATAAAAATTATTTCAGTATTTGGTAAAAGAACTGATCATACTTTGGGAAATATCCTCATCTTTCAAAATTATAATAGTTCAATTCCACTGGAAATTTTCGATAATTTTGGTGTGATAACTTTTTATTATCCTGGAAAATATGAGCTTACTTTACAACAAGGACAAACTATATCATTTTTTTCACTTTCTCCAATTACAGATCTTTCGTTAAAAGGATTTAAGTATCCAATAAATAACGCAACCTACACAAGTAACTTTGCTGGGATCAGTAATGTTGTAATTAATAAAAAATGCACAATCAAATTTATTAAAGGAAAATTGATCTCCTATATTGTTACAGTTTGATATTCAAATAAATTATAATAATATTATTTTCAAGTAAAGAAAAAGTAAATGACTTAATTCTTTTGAGAAATTAAAAAAACTTGCATTTAATTGCAGGTTAAAAAATTTTGAAATTATAAAAAAATTGAATACACGGGAGGAAGCGTGAAGAAAATAATAATTTCAATACTCATATTACTTATTGTTAGCAGCATTCTATTAGCAGATGCACAAAAAGTTGCAATTCTCGATTTTAGTAATAGCGATAGAGAAAGTGATTATATCTCTAAATCTCTGATGAAGAGAGATTTTTCTGCTGTTTTTGAGAGATTTGAAGATGTCAAATTGATTAATATCAAAGAATCTGATAAGGTTTTTAAAGCATCTGAAATTTCTAATCTTGCTTATGCAGGAACAGAAGATATTGCAAAAATGGGTAGTGAACTTGGAGCTGATGTTGTTGTTTGGGGAACGGTTTCATTAGAATCAGGATCAAGTTTCAAGGTTGTTGCTAAGATCTATAGTATGCAGTCTAAAGAAGTTAGTGTAACTTCGTTTAACGTTGAGAAAAAAAGTAAGCTAAGGCAGCAAACAGTTTCAGAAAAACTTATTCCAAAAATCCAGAAACTGGGTGCTGGTGAAATTGAGAAACTTCTCAATATTGGTATTCAGCATTTCAGCAGTGAAAACTATACTTCTGCAGAAGAGACATTTCTAAATCTTATAGATATCGATGCTAATAATAGAGACGGATATTTTTATCTTGGAATTATTAAATTTATACAAAAAGAATTTGATATTTCTGTTGAATATTACAATAAAGCTTTAGAAATTGTACCGGAAGATAAGGATATCCTGAATTACTTAAGTAAATCGTATTTAAAAATGGAAGAGTATGAGCTTGCTGTTGAAGCACTTGAAAAAATAACAGAATTTGACGAGAATAAAGAAATCTGGTTTAGGATTGGGAATATCTATGCTGAGCTGCAATATACAGATCAAGCTAAAGATGCTTTTAATAGTGCTATTGAGATAGATGAAGAATATTCTGATGCATTCAAGGCTTTGGGTGAGCTACTTTATGATATGGAGTTTTATGATGAGGCTATTGAACCTTTGGAATCTGCTTCCAACGCCTTTCCTGAAGATGATGATCTGCAGAAGAAACTTGCTAAATGCTATCACAAAACCGGCAAGCTGGAAAGTGCAATCGAAAATTATAAGAAAATGGTTATAGATCAACCTGAAAATAAAACAGCCTATATGAACCTGGCTGGTGCCTATAGAGAGACAAATCAAAATAATGAAGCTCTAAAAATTCTAAACGATCTTAAAACTCTCGATCCAGCTAATCCTAAAGTATATCTCCGTCTGGCTGATGTTCATATTGCCTTGGAAAATTTTAATAAAGCAAAAGAAAATGTGAATAAGGCAATTGAGATCGATGATGAAAATTATGAATCATATTGGGTTTTAGCTTCAATCCATCAAAAGATAGGCTATAAGAATTATGAGAAGTATCTAGAATACGAAGAGATGTACAAAGATAAAAATATTTATTATCGTGAGAAAGCCGATGAAATGAGTGAGATGATCACTAAAGTGAAAGCTGAAGCTCATGCTAATTTTGTGAAAGCAGAAAACTATCTAAATGATACAGAAAATAGAACTGATAAAGATTCTGTTCTTAATAATATAGTAAAAACCAGAAAAACTCTAAAACAGCTTAAAGAAACTACTAAATCAGGTGGATTCTAATTAACTTAAATATATAGCAAAATCCCCTTTGAAAGTTTTCAAAGGGGATTTTTTATTGTAAAATATCCTTCTATTTTCTTATATCTAAATGCGTTAAGTTATTTATGATTGAAAATTATTATCATACTATCCAGAGATTTAGTATAACAAAAATATTGATTTTTTAACTTATGTTATCTGAACCAAGTTCAAATTTTTATCACTTATGCTTATTATTTTCTTATCAAATTAATTTGTATGTTAACTCCGTTTACTATCATTCCCAACTAATTACACTACCAGCATAAAATGGTTGTATCATCCCAGGCTTGAGTTCGATTTGCAAAGCACCATTTTTATTAATTCCTTTTTCTTTCCCTCTAAAAATATCATAATCAGTATCTAATTCAATATGAAGTCCTTTTAATAATGAATGCTGGTTGAAATATTCTATATCCAGTTCTCCCTCTACAAAACTAGGAAGAGCGGATGCGAAATTATCAAATATACTGGTTAATATTTCCTCACTATTCACCTCTTTTCCTAATTCAATTTGTAGCGAAGTCGCTTTTAGTGTTAGATTTTCATTAAGTTCTGCCACGTTTGTATTTAAGCCGATCCCGATAAGATGATATTTTCTGCTACTGATATTACTGGATAGAATTCCGCAAAGTTTTTTGTCGTTCAAATAAATATCATTAGGCCATTTTATTTTCAGTTTATCTGAGATTGAAGGAAATATCTCAGATAGGGTTTTATGAATGCAGATCCCTGTAAAAATTGTTATACTAGATTGGAAGTTAAATCCGTAAAGAGCGGCAGTCAACCATAAACCACCTGCTGGTGAAATCCAAGAATTTTTTCCTCTACCTTTTCCAGAAGATTGTTCCCCAGCAAGGCATAAAAAGTTGCCTTGAACAATATTGGAATTGATAAGTCTTTCTGTTTTTGAAGAAGTACTACTAAGTTTATTAAAATATAATACTTCATCGAATAATGGATGTTTGAAATTTTTCAAATAATCTCCTGTATATGTCTTTCTGACCTATCCTTCTCGTTACTCTCGGGAAGAATCTCTTTTATTTTAGTAGAAAAAGTGAATGAATTTTCATGAGTTTCTTCGCAAGTAAGGCTATAAGATTCCTCAGAATGAAAAAAAATATGCTTTCTCACAATATCAACATCGAATCACCGTAGCTGAAGAACCGGTATTTTTTTTCCACTGCAATTTTGTAAGCATTCATTATATTTTCATAACCAGCAAAAGCAGAAACCAGCATCATTAAAGTGGATTCAGGCATATGAAAATTTGTTATCAATCCATCAATAATTTGAATATCTTTACCGGGATAGAGAAAAATTTCTGTCCAATGTGAACCACTATTAAGTTTTCCGTTATAAGCAAAACTCTCCAGTGTACGGGTAGTTGTTGTTCCAACCGCTATTATTCGTTTGCCATTTTTTTTTGCTTGATTGATCTTTTCAGCAATTTCCTCTGATATCCGACAATGTTCACTATGCATTGTATGATCTTTTATATCATCAGTTTTTACAGGTCGGAACGTTCCTAAACCAACGTGTAAAACAACTTCTAAAATTTCAATTCCCTTTTGTCTGATCTGCTTCATAAGTGGTTTTGTGAAATGTAGCCCAGCAGTTGGCGCGGCAACCGATCCACGTTCTTGAGCATAAACAGTTTGATAGGTTTCTTTATCTTTGTTAGTTGATTTTCGTCGAATGTAAGGCGGGAGAGGTACATTACCAATATTTTCTAAGATATCCCAGAAATTCCCTTCCCAATAAAATTCAACAATTCTGCCACCTTCCTCAGCATGATCAACTATCTTTGCTTCAAGTTCTTCACTGAAAATAATTTCAGCTCCGATCTGTAATTTACGTCCCGGCTTTACAAGACACTCCCAGCAATTTTCAGTTTTTTGTTGCAAAAGAAATACTTCAACTTTTGCGCCTGTACTTTTCGTTCCAAACAAACGTGCAGGAATAACTTTTGTATTATTAACAACTAAAATATCTGAGGGCAATAAGTGATTTATGATGTTATCAAATTTTTCATGTTGAATCGTTCCAGATTCTTTATTCAAGATGAGCATTCTGCTTTCAGAACGCTTATCTTTTGGGTGTTGAGCTATTAACCTAACAGGCAGATCGTACCAGTAACTACTTTTTTTTGTAAGGGATATTTTCTGCATCTTTTAATATTGCCTTAAAACTTCCAAAGACTATTTTACTGCTCATTTTCACGGGGATCTTATGTTCATCAGCTGTTAACCAGACAAAGATTTTTCCAGTTTGTTTAAATATTGCATCACCTTTTAAAATCGGCTCAACTACAAAGCAATCCTTACTTCCAAAGATAGTTTTTATTTCTTCAATTCTATGAACGATCACATCGGCAGGATAATTTCTGCCATCAGCAGTTACGTTAATCGTTAAAGTATCTCCGACTGTAAATTGCTGTAATCTTAAATAATACAAAGCACTTAAAATATCCTGTGTATTAGCTGGAATATCCATTCTCTTT
>Ga0208771_1001911_pt1 | contig 10473 bp, 13 predicted proteins | sample AntAceMetag02UKX_FD_184775 | JGI IMG/M metagenome (GOLD analysis project Ga0208771, IMG submission 184775) | Saline lake microbial communities from Ace Lake, Antarctica - Antarctic Ace Lake Metagenome 02UKX (SPAdes) (version 2) | ecosystem: Environmental > Aquatic > Non-marine Saline and...
TTCCTTTGGTTGCTCCCGTTACAGTGATGTCACCTACTGCTAAAGTTGTTGGGTCAATATCAAAGGTAAGGGTTAATATTGTTGTTGTTGTTACTGCTGATGTTCCATTCGCTGTTAAGTTAGAGAACACTACTGCTGTCGCTTTTACATTTACTGCAACAGTTTTAGATGCTGGTGTAATCGCAAATCCTGCTGGATCCGCAATTGCTACCGTTACATCTGCACCATTTACTACGGTAATATTAGAGATCGCTAGTGTACGGGTTGTTCCTGTACCTGACAATGTTCCTTTGGTTGCTCCCGTTACAGTGATGTCACCTACTGCTAAAGTTGTTGGGTCAATATCAAAGGTAAGGGTTAATATTGTTGTTGTTGTTACTGCTGATGTTCCATTCGCTGTTAAGTTAGAGAAGGTTACAGCTACTGCTGTCGCTGCTACTGGCGTTATTGTCACTGTCACTACGCGGGTTGCGGTTTTGCTTCCATCTACTGTGGTTACGGTAATAATAGTCGTACCGGCGGTTAAGGGTGTTACTACTCCACTAACTGATACGGTTGCCACTGCCGGAGCACTGGAAGACCAAGTTACGCTTTTGTTGGTAGTAGTTGCAGGTGCTACAGTCGCTACTAACGTTCCTGTTGCTCCCCCTGCTGTTAAGGTCATGGTTGCTTGATCTAAAGTTACTCCTGTTACTGCTACTGGCGTGGGAGTGGTGGGTAGACAGCCGGTGATGAGAAGGGCTGTCAGAATTACTAAACAGACAGTAACAAAACCTTGTTTACTAAACATTATCTTAATCTTATCCTCCTTTTTAAATAAGGTTAACCTAAAATCTGCGCCTAAAATATTTACGCAGATTTTTTGCTGGATTCACCTAATAATCATCTTGTTTTCAGATTGTAAAATCTAGTTTTTTAGTTAATATTTTTTTACCTCCCCTTTTTTTAGAATTACTCTAAATATTGATTTTAACCCCCTGAAATGACCCCAGTGAAATAAGGCTTTATAAGACAGGCAAAAATAATATTTTCTTCTTTAAAAATCACCTCCTAATTCTAATTGCTCTATAGCATTTTCAATGCCTTCTCTAACTTCACTCCCTAAAAGTGCATCGTAAACTATCTTTTCTCCTAAAGAAGGCGTCTTCTCTGCTCGTTCTTGATTCTTTTCTCCTTATTGATTCTCCTGTCTCTCTGAAAAGTTACATAGGGAATGCTGATAATCTCTCCGGCAATTAATTTTTCCTTGACTTTCTCAAGATTGGAGAAATATAATCTTAATCGTCTCTTGCAAGCCTCAAAATTAACAGCAGCAGTTAGATTGGCAAATTTTCTGGCATTGTCTTTAAAGATCCTAACTATTATCATTAGTAAAACCCCCTTTAATTTACCGGGCCCTCCGTTTAGGTCCTTGACGAGAGCCAAAGTCCTGAGTTCCGGAAAACCCTCAGTCCAACCTTGCGGAGGCCCGGCCTATTTTTTATCAGCAGTATTTTCAGGGACAAGCTCCAATTTGCCCCCGCATTTGGGACAAATATCCTGCTTGGCCCAGCCATGCCAAAAATTGCTCCACAGTCTTTACAGCGATATTTCGGCATCATCTTGACCCTCCTCTATCCTCTTTTTCTCTCCCGGCCCCAGACAATCTTATCCAAAAAATAAAAAAACCCAGCCTGCTATCCAATATTTGGATAACCAGCTGAGTTGCGTATTCCTCTTTAATTATAGAAATAGAGAGGCCCTAAAAAACTTCTGTAGTTCTCACTGGTATCGTATCCACGCCTGATGTACGAGGCTATCATACATCAATGGATAGCGCAGCTTTAATTAATAAGTTACTATTCTTTTTTATCTTTTATAGATTTTTTATACCATTTATACGCATCTTCAAGAGCAGCTATGACTGCTCTTTTTGTTACGCTAAAGAATCTCCTTTCTAATTGCTCTATAGCATCTTCAATGCCTTCTTTAACTTTATTCCCTAAAAGTGCATTGTAAACTATCTTTTCTCCTAAAGAAGGTAACATCGTGCAGGAAACATCTACAATTGTGCAATCAACGGGGTCTATTTCAAGCTCTATAGCGAAATAACCAAAAACATGCCTTGCAGTAATATTCTCAGGTAATCTAGCAGAGCCCGCAACTATTATTGTATCTGGTCTTAATTTGTCTTTTTCACCTTCTGTTCTTTGATCTTTGCTCACGATTGACCTTCTAATCGAATTTCATAAAATAAAAAACCAAATCTCCTACTTTTAATTACTCATTTACCATAAGTACCATAAAAAAACTTAATTAAGCATATTATAAAACTTTGATTTTGTCAAATTTAACGTGTGTGCGGTCTGTTTCTAATATTTTCTTAAATCTAATCAATCCAAACAAGGTATTCCCACCTTTTTAAACCACTTCCTTTATTTTTTTTAAGTCCTTCTATTTTACTAATTTATATCTTCTTTTAATTCTTTGCTTGATCTATAAAATATTAAAGCCGTTGCCGAGAAAGTTAATATTAGAATCAAATACCACCACATTATTTTAATTACCTGCCTTTCTTAAAATTATTTGTCAAGGCTTTCTTTGCCAGAGATTAAATATATTAATCCAGCTATAAATAATATGATTGTGATCCAGGTCCCCCACATATCACTAAAGTTCCCCTTTTTCTATCTTCTATTATTTTTCTTTGGGATTCTATTACTACATACGTTTATACAATAAAATTTGACTAATCATATAATAATAATATATAATTATAATGCAGTATAGCAATAAAGGAGGAAAAATGAAATAGTGTAATTTTTCTGGGGAAAAGATTTATACTATACTGTCATCAACCGCCCGTTGAGAAAGACGGGCTTTTTTTATTTTATATAATTAATCCTTTGAAATATAGTCTTTAATTTATTTAGATCGATGTATTTATTACAACTTTTTATAAGTTCTTTTGCAATATGATATCTTGATGAAACTACAACGATTTTCTTATTTCTCACCCTAAGAAATTTTACTAAGTACTCAAAATCACTATCTCCGGAAAACAAAACTAAAGTATTATATTTATTGATAATATTTCGGGCATCTAAAGTAATTTCTACATCAAAATTTGCTTTATTTATACTTCTTTCGCCATCAAAAATAATTTTCAGTTTTTTTGTAACTAATTGAAAACCAATTCGTTTCAGGACAGTAAAAAAATTATTATGAGACCTATTACCAAAGCTCGCAGAATAAAACCGTATTTCCACTAACTCTATATTATTTTTAAAATAGTTGTAGAATCTTTTATAATCCATGTGCCAACCCAAATCTTTTAATGAGCTTTCAAGATTGGCAGCATCAACAAAAACTATAACCTTCCCTTTCACATATTCTTTTATCATATTACTACGTCACCTTGTTTCTCTGATTTTCTAACTTTCTTATTTCTATTTTATTTTTAGTTTTTTGGTTTTACCCCCTTTAATCCACTCTTTTATTATCTCTCTCCTCTTTTCTTCTAAGGCAGCTTCAAGCATTTTTGATTTTTTCCCTTTAATTTTTTCTTTGTTTAATTGTACCTTCCAAAAATCTGGTAGCCTGTTTTCTGTTTCTTTTCTTATTTCTTCCTGCTGTGAAGGATCAAGGGAATTGTAAATTTGTTCTGCCTTCTTAATCTCTTCCTGCCTCTTTTTATTTTCCTCTTCTTTTTGTTTGATTTTAATAAATTCTATTTTTTTCTCTTCTTCTTTTTGTTGTTCCTCTCTTTTCTCCCTTAAATATTCCTCCGGGAATTGCCAGTTTTCTCTTATGGCCTTCACTATATAAGCCGCTTTATCATCGGCATTAGAATATTTAATTGCCTTAATCCACTTTTTTATTAATTCTTGATCATTGTTTTTTATTAGATTTTCAGCGGTTACCTTGGAAACGTTTACTTTAACTAATTTATTAATTAATTCGGCCTGTTCTTTAGAGAATATTTTTACTTCCTCTTTTGGTTCTGATAAATATTTTCCTGTCCGATTATTAATACTCTTTGCCTTTGCCCTTCTTATTTCTTCTTTAGCTCTTTCTCCTGGCCAATAAGAGATAAGCCAATCTTTATTTCCGTTTTCACTCCATTCGAATTTGGATATAAAACCAGTATCTCTAAGTTCATCATTACCAAAGTTCAATTGTCTTTTAGCATCTGAAATATATCTATAAGGAGTTAACGGAAGAAGTTGACATAAGGTAGAATATTTATAAGTAATATCACATCCCTTTTTATCCCAGATACCGTAAAACTTTACCCCTAAAATTTCATAGAGCCTGGAGGCTATTTTGCTTTTAAGGCTTCGCCAATAAGTATAATCAATAGGTTTTGTATAAAAAGAGTTTAAACTTTGAAGATACCAGCTTCCTAAAAATAAATAATTACTCTCGGCTATTTTATTGTTAGGTAATTCTTTGCCTTTAAAAACTACCCTATCATATAAATGAAAGATATCCTCAATCCATCTCTTTTTTCCTTTTGCGTAAAAGGTGCCTACTGATTTTACTCCAGTCATTTGTATTTTTTCTAAAGCTTTTTTTATCCGTTGGTAATTATCTCCAGCATCGGTAATCTCCATTCTATTACATAGATTGTAAATAGAAAAAGGAATTGGATTTTCTATATTTCCTTTTTCTATTAATATTTCACTAATAATCTGTTCTATAGCTTTATGAACTTCTCTATCAAAAGGACCAGGATATCCATATTTAGGATTAGCAGAAACACTCCAGAGTATTTCCACTTTTTGATTTCCTCTCTTTATATCCCGATATTCGGTTTCCATTTTTTTTCTCAAACCCTTTGTAGAAAGTGCAAAAAATGGTAATTTTAATAAATTTACTTCTGATTTTATTATCTCTGGTAAAATAATTTCATTATTATTTTTTATAGAAATTTTATTAGTAAAATTAGATTTGGATTTTTCCACTTCTTTCCTCCTATGATTTTTAAAAATAACAACAACATCTTCTCTTGTTGTTATTATTATATATATTAAAAGAGTTAAGGTTTTGGCAAACCCTTATAAAATAAAAGAAAATAAGTAATTTTCTCGTTTCCAACTACGGTATTTCTCGTTTCCAACTACGGTATTTCTCGTTTCCAACTACGGTATTTCTCGTTTCCAACTACGGTATTTCTCGTTTCCAACTACGGTAATAATTTAATAAATATTTATTTAATTTTAATTACCCAACCTTCTTCTTTCCACTTATTCCATTTTTTATTACCTATTCCATCTACCAGCTTAATTTCTTCCGGCGTTTTAAAGCCTTCACAGAATTCTCTATAATTAATTATATTCTGCGCAGTTTTTTTACCTACTCCCCAAAGACAATCTAATTTTTCTAAAGAAGCAGTATTAATATTTATAATTTTATTACCTAGTGGAGTAATATGTATATGATAAATACTGAGTGTGAATTAAATATTTATTGGTTATGTAATTTTTCTTAAAATATTTTGTAAATTTTGTGTTTTTAAAAGATATATACCAATCCTAATAAGCTCACTTTTATTTGTTCGTCGAACACTGGTTCTGTTAAGTTCTTTAACTATTTGGTCGAGCCAATCAATATCTGAAGTAGTTAAAGTAAAGGTGGATCTTTTAAATACCTTTTTTTTAGTAGTAAAAGAATCTTTTAAAAGATTTATTTTATCTTGATCAATTTCTTTGGTTTGGTTTGATAATTTTGTAGTTTTACCTTCGAATGTTTTTCTTTTACTCATAGTTTAATATCTCCTTTGTTAGTTCTCTATAATTTTCTGTTCCTCTTGATTTGGGGTCAAAATCAAAAATGGATTTTTGAGCAATTTGTGCTTGATTTAAAGCCTCGTTTTTCATTATTTTTGTCTTAAAAATTCTATTTTTAAATGGTTTAAGTTCCTTTAAAATAAACTCATTAGTAATCTTATTTCTTACATCAAACATAGTTAAGAGGATTCGAAAATAGGATATATTTTTATCTTTTTTATCCCATGTATATTTTACCGCTCTCACTACATCCATTAAATCACTTAGGCCATCTAGAGAATATCTGGACATCTGGCAAGGAACTATCAATAAGTCTGAGGCAAATAAGGCATTGATAGTTAATACTCCTAAGTTTGGAGGACAATCGATTATGATATAATCATAATCATTTTTAATAGGTTGAATTGCTTTATTTAGTGTAGCTTCTTTATATAATTTCGTATACATCTGCTCTGCTATTCTGGCTAAAGAGATATGAGAGGGAACTATATTAAGATTTTTAATATATGTTTTAGTGATAATTTTTTTTAATGGTGATCCAGAATTAGATAAGATTTTGCTAATGGATGAATTTTGATTTTCAATCTCTATTCCGAGACCTATAGTTGAATGATTTTGGGGATCTATATCAATTAATAAAGTTTTCTTTCCTTCATAAGCTAAGCCACTAGATAGGTTGATAGCGGTGGTGGTTTTCCCGGTTCCGCCTTTTTGATTTAAAATAGCAATTGTATTCATATCATATTTACTCCATATTAATTACATACTGAATACATACTAATTATTTATTATATCAATACTAAATATATTGTCAATATTATTTTTTAATTTTTCTATTTTTCATTCTTATTTGAAATTTTACCACTTATTTAAAAATTCTCTACGTAGCATCTTCCGGGGACAAATTAAGATAAATTTCAGTAGTGGCTAACCGGTCATTCTCGGAAATTCTATCTCAGCTCCGTATAAATTAAGAGAAGAGGGAGCCAATCGAAGATATTCCTAAGCTGTAAGTTAAATGTGCTTGCGGATGGGGAACGGTGGATACTAAATGTTGAGATAGATTCAAAACCTGATCTTTGCGATAAAGAAGTCGACGAAAAAGAATCTAAATTTTATTATGATAACTTTAAAAAACAAGAAAAATAAATCCAGCAGAAATTAAAAAGAAACAGGATTCCTTTTTACGATAGAAGCTTGATAAATTCTTCTTTTGATAATTTTAATTGTTTCTTTATTGAAGAAAGAGTTCCCAGGGGAAGGTCTTTGGGTGTATTGGGAACAACGGCAGACCGTTTTGGGTATTTCGTATGGGTTAGGAAAACATGAGAGCCTTTTGTTCTTAATATTATATAACCGGATTTAAGTAGCTTGCTTATTAAGTTTTTACCGGTTATGATGGGTATATTTGACATATTATTATTTGCATAAAGCTACTTGCAAGGGCTCTTTTTTTATAAAAGGCTGGTTGCTAAGTTTCTTTTCAAATTTATAATTATTGACAATTGATTTTGGTTTACTTATATAGGTCGTGATTGATTTTTCTTTAAAAATTTGATTACGGATCTTTAATTCTTCAATTCCTTCTAAATATAATGAAATAGCTTCTTTCAAATTATCATTTGCTTTTTCCACTGTTTCGCCAAAAGAAGACACATCAAACTCTGGACAAATTGCAACATATTGATCATTCTCTTTTTTAATAACGTGGGTTACAATAATATATTGTTTTCTTTTATTTCTCTTCATATTATTTATCCTCCTTTAGCTTTCTTTCTACATAGAAGGAGAGCTAAGAATAAACATATATTAGTTTAGTTAAATAATAGTTTATCTCAATAATTTTGTCAATTTTATGTTTCTTCGAATTGCCTCATCAAAGAAGTTGTTAGTTGACGTTTCTTTGCCAACAATACTAATTGTTTAGAAAATATCTGAAATTCTTTTTCATCCCAATCTTGGCAGTATAAACTTTGTAATATCTGAAAAGCTTTTATGTCTGACATACTAACTATTTCAAAAAACATTTTACCATTTATTTAGAAATTCTCTAATGGCGTCTTCCGGAGATAAATTAAGATAAATTTCAGTAGTGGCCAATCTGTCATGGCCTAAAAGAGATTGAAGGGCTCTGGTAGAAATACCTTTTTTAATGCAATTTACAGAAAAAGTATGTCTTAAAACATGCGGACTAACTTTCTTTGCAATCCCTGCTTTATCAGCTACTATTTTTACTATCCTCTCGATTGTCCTTTTACTCATTCCGATGTCGTTATTTTCTGCAAAATGGTATTCAATTAACCTTCTCACTCTCTCTGTCATCGGAATGATTCTTCTTTTTGATTTTTTGCCATAAGGTCCACCCTTACCATAAACAACGAGTCTTCTTTCCTGCCACTGTATATTTTCTTTTTTAAGATCGGCAAGTTCAGACAACCTTACTCCGGTGTCGAGCATGGTCCATACAACAAATTTCTCCCGGAACGTATTACAGGCATTCGTTATTTTGTCTACTTCATCATCATTTAATGGTTCTCTTTTATATTGATAGGGCATAAGGCATAGGCTCACTTCAGGAGTTTTAATCTTTTTAAGTCTTTCTCAATCCATCCGGCGTCTTGAATTATTCTTTTTAAGGTTTTAGGGGGAAAGATATCACTCGGATGGTGAAAAGAAACTGTCACTCGTCCTTTATTTGGATGAAGATATTGTTGATGACTTCCTGATTCTCGGTCAAGGTGAAATCCATCTTTGTTTAAAGCAGAGATAATCCTCTTGGCAGTTAGAGAACGCAGTTTTGAATAGTCGATTTCACTCATACAGTCACAGCTACTTTTGGTTCAGAGAAAATTTGAACCTCTTCCGGTGTTTCTACGATTTTCTCCTTATGCTCGATCATACTCTCTACAGTCATCTCAACTACTTCTCTGATGTTTTTTAAAGCTTCCTCTTTTGTATAGCCCCAGGTACTTGCTCCTTTTAAGGTTGGGCAAAATACATGGTAGGCCATTCTTCCATCTTCAAAAGGATCTTCCTCAAGCACTACTTTAAAAAGATAAGTTTTCATTTTTTTTACCTTTCCTTTAATGATTTGGTGAGTATTGATATTCATAAAGTTTAATTTTCTAAACTTTCACCTTCGTTTTTAGTTTATCTTTTACCTATGTATTTGTCAACATTTGGTAAAAAAGACGACATAGTGTCGTCAATCTATAATTTGGAATGCTTGTAAAATAAGGATTTTATTTTAGAGGAAATTAATAAATGGCGTGCTTTTACATAGAAGGCGACAATAAGGGTAATATACTTTTCAATTAAACTATATAATAATTTTACCGTTTTAATTTAAAGGGTTTCTTTAATGTCCTGGCAAATATGCAAGTAAAGAGGAGAATATAGAAGAAAAAGAGAGAATATAAGAGGAAAGAAGACTAAAAGCGGGGATTTTCAGGAACTACGAAAATTAATCTTTAATTTAAGCGTGTTTTAAGCTCTTATTTTAAGGTGGCTGGTATGAATCATCGTATTTTTTAAATACGCCTCATATACGCCAAATACGAAGCTTTTTTCAAAAACGCTAAAACCCTTATATATCAACGGTCTTATCGATTTTTAGCAAAATCAACCCGCAATTCATTGATAGTCTGCTTGATTTCTTTGATTTCAGCGGTAACATTATGGGAAAATTCCTTTTGATTTTTGATTATTTCGGCAATAAAAAACTCTAATTTATATACCAGGTATATAGATAGTACCAGGGGGAAGCCATTATTTGCTATTAATTTTAGTACATATTCAATATCCAATTAATTTATTTCCTTTCCAGGTGTGCTTTGGTCCAGGCCTAATATCCAGGTGTAAGAAATTTTTCTCTTCATAAAACCCAATACCATTAAACCCTATTTCCTGAGCAATAGTGAGAAGATCAGAAAGTAAAAAATCCTTTACGTGAATATCTACCGCCATACCCAGGAGATGATAAGAGCCGGGAGCTCCCCCGACTTTATGATTTTCTTCCTTACAGCGGTAACCGGAATTAATATATATGGGCCTATCGATGACCCTTCTTAAATGATTCAGTCTGGCCAAAAGGTCCGGAGACAACATAACCCGCCTGCAGCAGGGGCACTCAAACTCATACAAAGAAAAATATTCAGCTATTTTTATATCATTAATTTTATCCATAGTTTATTTGTATTTTAAGGTTCTGCCATTCCTTACTACATCCGGCATAGCATTATAGATTATATCGTTCACCTCCGGAACAGTAGCCTTCATAAGATCCTTTACATAGGAAATTTCGCCCTCTTTTAATTCAACTTTTTGTTTCCTTAATATTTCAATCAACTTTACCCAGGCAATTTTCCACTTTTCCTCACCGTTTCCTATCCCCAGCTCTTCTTCAGCCCATAGCATAGCTGCAAGAATAGCCTCTTTTATTTTGTCTGCCCTGTCCTGGCCAAACTTATTGATCATAAACTTAGAGGCCAAACCAACCAGAAAAACCAGAACGAAATCTAATAGATATTTAGTGATAAAACCTTCTAACATTTATTACTCCTTTCTCTCTCCCAGGGAAGGTCCGCGGTCCCTTCCGAGGAAGAATATTATAATATATTAAGCTCCCACATCCATAACATCAGTAGACTTGTAATCAAGTATCCGAGCATTAACTTTAGTTATTAAGTCATTACCATTGTTA
>Ga0208771_1001913_pt1 | contig 10468 bp, 17 predicted proteins | sample AntAceMetag02UKX_FD_184775 | JGI IMG/M metagenome (GOLD analysis project Ga0208771, IMG submission 184775) | Saline lake microbial communities from Ace Lake, Antarctica - Antarctic Ace Lake Metagenome 02UKX (SPAdes) (version 2) | ecosystem: Environmental > Aquatic > Non-marine Saline and...
GCATATTTTGGAAAAACAACTTCCTCATAATCATCCTCCTCATAAACAAAATCTTCCTCGGGAATTACCAGTGGTATATCATCGCATTTAAATTTTTCATCAATTAATTCATATCTCTTATTAATACTTTCTTGTTTGTCATATCTTTGTACTGTTTCAGGTATAGAAATTGTAGAGTACCAATTAAGTTGAAATGTACTTTTTACTTTTTCTCCATTTACAATAATATCTTTAAGCGAGATTCCATATCCATCAATATTTTTAAAATATATTTTGTCTTTGCATTCTACACCGACTAATTTTAATGTGTTTTTCATTCTGTTCCTTTGTTTGTTTTTGTTGACAGCCAATCTAAATCATTTTCTTTTTTATATTCAACAAGTTTGCATTTTGTATTTCCATGAGCAGCACAGGGTTTAAAACATGAATCTTTAAGCCTATGAAGAATTTTATGCTCACAGTTGCTAGTGCAAGTTTTATACTTTTCGCATATTACCTTGCTCATTATTTTTTTCCTCTTTGCATTCTATACATTTAGACTCAGGATGCAAACTACATGGAAGATCACAACTACTATCTTCTTTATGGGGAATGATATGATTACATGAAGAAAAAGAACATATTTTTGACTTATTACATATCTGCATTGTCTTCCCCCTTTAATATATATGGATTAATTTCTTTCTCCAAAGGATCGCCTCTTCTTAAATTACAATGACTATCCTCCCAGTTTTCTTGCATCATACCTTCAACAGCTCTTGCCTTCCTTAATACAGTGTCGATTGCTGTATATTCCCTGGTATAGCTCTTAAATTTTAAATGTATTTCGTCTTGTATAGAAGACAAACTTTTTAGCAATGAGGCAAATTCTTTAGCCATATTCTCATGCTTTTCGTGTGAAATTTCTTCATATTTCATTTTACAGACTCCTTTGTTTGTTTGTTTCAACGTTTGTTGTTTCAGCATTACTGAAATCAGCAGAAGTGCAATCAGCATATCTACAATCAGCATTACTGAAATCTGCATATCTACAATCAGCATATCTGAAATCAGCAAAAGTGCAATCAGCATTACTGAAATTAGCATTACTGAAATTAGCATTACTGAAATCAGTATTACTGAAATCAGCATTACTGAAATTAGCATTACTGAAATCTGCATTTCTACAATCAGCATTACTGAAATTTGCATTTCTACAATCAGCATATCTGAAATCAGCAGAAGTGCAATCAGCATTACTGAAATTTGCATTTCTTAAATCGAGATTACTGAAATCAGCAAGCTTACCTTTTTTCCCTTTTGTTTTATTATAAAGATTATGAAGATTTAATATTTCTTTTATTTTTACGGCTTCCATTTTTTCCCCTTTTGTTTGTAGTTTATTTTAAAATTACACCTTTAAACATTTTCTTAATTTCATGTATAACTTTGTAAGAAGTTTTCTTCTTATCCTGCAACATACGCATTTCCCGATTGTTATAGGAAACTCCGTCTTCAAATTTTACTCCTATGTTAGTTTTTTTAAACCTCAATCCAATATGTTTAGAATAGAGTTTTTTATTATTTTCCATGTAACTTTATCCTTCCTTTTATGGTTCACTATCACTTAGTTTTTCATTTTGCCTAATAAAGGAGGTCGGGATTTAAAAATCTTTATAATTATAAAAATATCAAAGTTATCGAGCTTCTTCCGTCTAGGCACGTTTAATATACTATTTTTAGCCTTAAAAAGCAATCGGTTCTATTTATTTATAAAAAAAAACAAACCCACTTTTTTTGAAAGTCGATTTTTGACCTTTTAAGGCACTTTTAAAGCACTTTTTGAGGCTAAAAGTCGATTTTTGACCTTTTAAGGCACTTTTAAAGCACTTTTTTTGAAAGTCGATTTTTGACCTTTTAAGGCACTTTTAAAGCACTTTTTGAGGCTAAAAGTCGATTATGAAATATCAAGTTTATAAAAACACTATCACTTAGATCACTTAAAACGGGGCCTACTCACCCCCTATATAAGGGGGGGGGGTAGCATTTTTTTATTTTAATAAAATAAACAGCGACCATGCCTTATATACAGCCTGACTTAGACTTGATTATATGATAGGTATGATAGTAATAAGTTATAAAGTTATATTTTAGCTTTGAAAAGACATAGTTACAACTTTTTTTAAAAACTTCCGTTATGATAATCTTTTTTTTTATGATATTCTTTATGATAGTAGTTTTTTTTTGGCTATAATGATAAAAATATTACTAATTTTTCCTAATTGATAGTAATTAGGAAATTTTGCTTTTACAGTATAAAAGTTATGATAGTGAATTAACACTAAATAATCTTTTATTGTTTTTGTAGGATTTATCAATAGTTCTTATCCAGAACATCAATTGCTTTTTCTCGTTAAAGTCTTTTTTTGCTTTAACAATCTTCATTGCAATTTTCACTTTCAATAGTTAATTCATTCTTTAATCTTAAATTTTTGAATGTATAACTTAATAATTTTCCTTTCCGATAAACTCTTTTCTCTGATCGATACGCATTTACAAAAGTGGTTTTTACTATGTTCTGGAATCTTCTTGAACCTATAATGTATGAGTTATCTTGAACATGCGTGTTTTCTTTATACTTATCGTAAATATCATTGCAGAATACTATACTACCCTCAACTTCTTCATAATAAGATAATAGGAATGTCCTTTCTTCATCACTTTCTTGTCTTAACTCTACAACTAACTTTTTAGCTTTATCTGGAATAGGAAATTCTTTATAATTTGATAGCATTCTAGCACCTTTCAACATCCACATAATTATACCAGGAGCTTCTTTTTCTATGATGTAACTTGAAAAGTCTTTTTTAACATCACTTGTGCCTGATAAAACCTTGTTAAATGGTATTATGACTAATCTTCTCCACATTCCCGACGTTTTGTCTGAAAATGTAGGCAAGGTATTGGCTGCGATTAACAGTTGGGCTGTAACATCAGCCGAATAACCTTGTTTATTTTTTTCTTCAACATAAATTGCACTTCCATCAGTCATAGTTTTTATAACTGCCTCATCGATTCTCATATCCCCATTAACGGCAGACTCCGACGTAACATTTATTAATTTTGTTGTTAAGTCAACTTTTGAAAATCTTCCAGAAATTTCATTTAAGTTTAATGATCCTGTATTTTCTTTTCCAATTATTTTCGATAAAACTTCAAGTAATGTACTTTTCGCTGTTCCTCCACCTCCATGGAAGAAAACTATTATATTATATTTTCTGCTAGGGGTTAGACAATATCCAAAAATCATTTGAACAAGCCTTATCAATTCTTTGTTCCCGTCTAAATATAAATCCATTGCGGATTCCCATTCAGGGCATTCAGCTTTTTCATCCAAATTATAGGGAATTTTTGTAAGGCTAAAAAAGTCTGGTGAGTGTTCACTGATATTAATAGTCCCTGATTCTCTATATTCTGTTAAATCTAAAAAACCATTGTCAAAATTAATCCACCTATGACTGCTTAATTCCTTGTTGGAACTAAGAAGGCACGGAGGTCTTTTATTTGAACTTACATGAACATACTTGTTGCTATCCATATTCGTTATAACTTCTTTTATCATGACGGATGTAGGGTTAATTTCGGTATCCTGTAAATAACTCATCACCTCGGCTTTAAGGTCTCCCTCATTTACTTCTATATATTTTCCTTCATTATATCCATAAAATTTAGAGTTCCATTTTTTTAGGGTATATACTCCATCATCAAAAGTCCAATTATTTTCCAAAAATGTTATTCCAACTTCTTTGTAGTTAATTTTAGTCCTTGATTGTACAACGCTTGATGCGTGGTTTAATGTGGGACTAAATCTAGCATTAGCTTTTAGTGCTAATTTTATTATATATTCTAGCGTTTCTACTTCTTTGCATTCATCAAATGTTGTCCACAATCTCCTACATGAAGATGCGTCTGTTTTATTACTCCACCGCCTCCATAAATCAAAACCTTTATCAAGGTTCCAGTTAAATAATGAAAGTCCTACTCTACGCCAGTTTTCATAGTCGCAGTTTGGGGAAATTTCTTTAAGTATATTCCGAATAGATTTTTCGGAACTAGAATAAATACTTATATCTAACTCTTTTTCTAATATACGATTAGTATAAATGTCTGATATAAATGGTGGAACATCTCTTAGTAAAAGTTCATTAATTATGTTATAGCTACCTCCTGATAATTTTGAAGGTGGAACTATAATGTATCCGTCATCCCCAAATGTATTAATTCCATTTGAAATTTTATTAGTGCCAGTTTTCATTTTGTTATTATAGTTATAATATAAATGAACTCCGCCACTTGGAGATTGTATTTGTTTGGTTTGATATGGGCTATACTCAAACTCTTTTGTTATGTTTTCCCATGTCTCTATACCATTAGTGCCGTTGTTGCTGTATGAGCTTAAATCAAGCACTGTAAGACCTGAGGCTTGCCCAGTTGGGACACCTATTATCGCTTTGGGATATCTATCCCACCATTTTTGAATTGTATTAAAATCTATGGAAGCCTTACTAAGATCAACGTATGGAGATTTAGCGATTTTTTCTCCAAAATCTTTTTCTAAGCAAGGAAAAACTGGTGTTCCTCTTTCAGCCAAATCAAGGGCTGCATTAACCATCGTGTTCATATAGTTAGTCCTTGATATACATTATTTGTAGTGCAAAAAGTAGCCTTTGGGCTTATATTCCAAAGGCTTTTTTTTATTACTATTTTGTCAAAAAGGTATATCTTCTTCATCAGCTACGGGAACTTTTGGAACGTATTTTGCTTTATTAACTACTAAATAATGAGTTCTATCTTCTGCTGGTTCTTTAAGTTCATTTGCAAATAGAGTAAAATATTTTTTACCGTTACTTCCAACTACAATTTTATCTTTTGGTATATCTGAGAGACAAATATTTATCTTATAACCACCGTAACCACCATTAGATGGTGTCATTGAGCCTAAATAAATTTTATCTGATTCTTGATTGTTTGACATAATAAGTTTCCTTTTTGTTTTCTTTTTAGGTTAAATTATTTTTTTTTGGATAGTATTTGTTACCCTGTTTGTAGCTCCTTTCTAAGCGGGTAGCTTTTTAATTTACATATAATTTCACAATCTTTCAATGTATGATTATGAATCTTTTTTAATATTGCATACATATTTGTAAGTAAATTCAATACTGCTACTATTTTCTTTCTCTACTTTTTCCCATTTGCAACCTTCATTTGATAATTCTTTAGGATAATTTCCTATATCAGAACTTAACCATATTTCAAATAGATTATCATCAGAAACCCATGAAGTCATTAGTTCATTTGAACCACCATACCATCTTATTTGATATCTGAAGTTTCTTAATTCTAAATTATTGCTTAACCAGCGTCTACATTTATTTAAATCTTTTATATCATATATAATAATGCGATAATCTCCGCTGGAAATTGAGATATTGTGATTAAACGAAGGAGAAGTAGCCTTTTTTAAGTTATTATATAACTTTACACTAAAATTGTTTTTTAATGCCAGAAGTTCTAATCCTTTGTTAAACTCATTTGAAAATTTATCAATAATCATGTCAATTCTTTCGTTAATTTGTTATATATTTTTGAAAACATAGCATTTAGTTTTACATGTCTTTCTACGCTGGTAAGTATAGAGTATTTTTTCATAATATAAGTAAAGGCATTGTATAATGAGTTTAAATTATTACCTTCATTCTCTGAAAATGTTGGTCTTTTATATTCATTCATTACATTTACTACATCAGAAGCATTTATTATTTTGTCCTTAGCCATTGATAAAACTATATGAGAAGCTTTCTCATTATGTATTGTAATTTTTTTGTAGTCAATTATATTTTGACCAAGCGTTGAACATTGACTTTCAAAGATTAAAAAAGAAATGTCAATTATTTGTTGTGGATTCAGTTGTTTAGTATGCTTACTTGATAATTTAACGTTACCATTAAATATCAAGTTGCTACATACAAGAATATCTAGCCCCGCAACAATACCAAAGGCTATGCTTTTATCATAGCTATTTTTTACGGCAACTACACGAGTATATTCTTTATTATCCGTAGGCTCAAATTTGATAATACCAAACATTTTATTTCCATCATTGGCAACTCCGTATTCCTCGCTTCTAATTTTATATCCTATCTCCTCTGCTTTTTTGATAACCATATGAACAGCATCAATATGATGCAATGGGTGATAGGTTTTTGTTTTAGGGGGAGACAAATAGCAACTGAGTTGGTCTCTGTCTGTCATTGTAGAATCTCTTTTAGGTACTTTACCCATAACTTTCTCCTTAATTCCTGGATTTGTTATGTGAGCCTTGCGAATCAAGAATCACAATACAAGCCCAGGCAGGCTTGCATGTATATATTTATCTTTGTGTTTTTTTTGGCTCAAACCAATGTCCAGCTTTTCCGCAATGGTTATGTCTTACGGAATAGCAAAAATAATCATTAACTTTCTTTTTACCGGTAACAACATCTATATGATAGTTTTGCGGGTGTACGCATATTTGCTTAGGTAGAAAAAGTAACATTGCACCTATACTAACTTTACAAAACTTGCAATCTTTACAATAATTTTCACTCATTATTTTTTGCCTGATATTTGTTTTTCCATGGCGGTATAAAGGATGTGTCTTGCTTCGTACTCTGTCGCATCTTGTGCCAGCTTCCATTCAGATTTAGAACCTCTAAGAACATTTAAATAACAGAAGTTATCTCCGTAGTTATATTTATGAAACTTTTTTGCTGAAACCTTATAAATGCTACATGTAGCGTATGAAATATCATATTTTTTCCTCCATATGTCTATTAGTTGTTTAAACATTTCTATGTGTAAAAATGTTTTTTCTTTACGCTCGATTGATAGAGTATATTCACCAAGTTTATCTATCTCGACATCATATATGTTGGTACTGTCTGTATCTATTGATTCTTTAATTTTTTTAATAAACCTGTCATTATGAGATTCTTTATCAAACTCTAGTATAAATTCCGTTGAGTATAGATCCTTCATTTTTTTATATCCTTGTTTATTGATAAGTTAAATTAATTAGTGTGGCAGTAGGTTCATCATTTTTGAATTTATTCATTACTGCTTTATGAGCATTTTTGCTATGTGCATAATAAGGAGATTCTTTTCTTATGGTTAATCCATTAATTTGGATTAACGAATAACTGGCAACATACTCTTCTGAATATTTAACCTTTTCATCAATACATAACTTGCCATACTCTCCGCTATTGAATATTTTTTTAGACATTTTTTTTACTTTCACTGGCAAAAAAACCATTTACTTGTGGTAAGAAACTATACGGAATTTGGCTTGAACTATTAATTTTATTCTTTTTTAGAAATACTAAAAAAGTGTTTGAATCACAATTTGCTTCTCGCATATCAGAAAATACTTTTTGTCTTTCTGCCATATTAAGAAGTCTCTTTGAGCTAGGAGTAAAACTGGATACTCTATCGTTCATAGTAGACTCTGCATCATCGTCAGCTTGCGGAACTCCAAATATTGCAGATAAACTATATCGTCTGAGGTACGTAATAGCAGATCCAACAGCTTGCGGAGTATTTTTAATCATTGGTATAGTTGCAATATTACTCATCCATTGCCCTGAGTTGTGCATTATTGTTGTTTCAAGATATAATTGCTCACTTGATCCGCCTATAACAGGAAATTGTGTGTATGATAATCCATTTTCCGCACATGGCTTCCTTATAGCTTCTATTACTGATGAAATATCAGCATATTGGCTTTTAAACTGGGGATTCGTACTATCTTTAATAGCTCCGCATATCAAATGTTGAGCATTATTTAGGGCTGTAGCAATTTCATTTATTGATTCAGATTTACTCATTTTTCTATTCCCTTATAAATTTTTATTAACTAGCAAGAGTCTGCGACCTGATGTTTTATTTGTACAGATTTTATATATTTCTATATATTCTTCTTTTAGCTTTTTTGAGTTTATTCTAGTAGAGTAAGATGTTTTATATGTTGCAAGGGTAACTCCGTTGCAAACTAAAGACTCTTTGTCCGAAAATGCTTCTTTAACTATAAAATCAAGCTCTTCTTTTCGCTTTGTTATAACTGATTCCTGGGATTTTATGTTTTTTAATTCTAGTAAAGCATTAATTATTGTTTCGTCGGCTTGAACAGAAGAATCGGGAGAAGCTACTGGAAACTTATTATTTAAATCTCCAACACTCGACGGTGCAGGTGGAATTTGTGGTATTATATGATCATTCCAAAAATTAACTCCCTCACTGACAAGAAATTCATAATAGTTTTTGTCAAACTCAATCTCTTTAATGAAAAAGTCTTTTGCTCCTGCTAAACATTGAACACCTAAATAACATTTCTTCTTGCCCGATAAACCAAGGTAATATTGTATCTGAGTGTAATAAGTTGCTGGTATTTCTTCGCTTTCTTTTATCTTATGCGAAGCGGTTGTTTTTGCCTCTATTATACAATCACCTATTAGTGCATCTGGACTTCCACCTAAAAAGTCGTATACAGGGTGTTGTAAAAAATATGGCTTTATCAGAGGAAGACCAACTTTGTCTGCTACATTTTGTAACACCATAGGTTCGAGAGCTAAGCCAATTTTCATGTGGCTATTTGATTCTGTTTTTGGATTTAATCCTAATTTATCCTCATATAACTCTAATAAAGTTTTGTACTCATTGACTCCAACAACTGTAGAAATACATGAGCCTCCTAGATAACTTAGCCGTGATTTTCCGTACTCGTTTGCTTGTTCCATTTTAATTTCCTTTTTTTGTTTGATTTATTATTCAGTAATTATACTGAAATGCGAATGAAGCCTGCCGATTTGTGGGCGGTAGGCTATATCGTACTTCAATGTTATGGGGTTAGTAGTTTGTATACTTCCTGGAATAGCTCGGGGAGAATAACTTTGTTTATTTCATCATGTTTTTTTTGGTCTTTTAGCTTTTCCGCCATAGGATTTGACGTTATAAACGAACCTCCATGATGATAAAGTTCTGCTATATCTGACAGAGAATAAAATGTTTTCATTAATTCTGATAATAACCAGCTTTCATTATTATCCACTACTGTGGATTTAAAGTCTTTATTCTCATTAATATGACTACAAGATTTATTGTGGAATTTCCATGCAATTGAATGATTCCAGTGACTATGAGACATTATATCTTTGCTCCGTGAAGGTACATTTGAGGTAAATATTGTAATATATCCAAATCCCCAGTACCAACCACAATCCCATGATGCCTCAGTTAACCATACTTTTTTGCCATCATGGTCTGTTCCCAATAAATAATATTTTTCGCCGTTCCGCTCATCAATCTTTTTTTTACACTTGTTCATTTTTGCCCGCCTAACTTGTACGATAATATTTTGCTTGTTTTCTCGCCAAGCTCACAAAGTTCTTTGAATTTTCTCATACGTCTCGGGTGTAAATCCTTACCTTTAGTACTCACCAATAGTTTTACTTGTGCATCTGAAACACATTCTTCTAATATCGTTAGTTCATCTGTTGTAAATTCTGTATCCATTTTTTTATAGCCCTTTTGCATTTTTTGCGTAGTCGTTAACTCTTTTTATCTTTGCATAGTAACCAGCTTTTTTTATATTTATCATAGATTTTTAGATAATTATATAAATGACCAAATTCAATTTTGTAAAATGATGAAAGTTAATAAATTGTTTTCATCAATTTCGATTGGAGTAAAAGAGATAGACTATAAGTTAATTGATGAAATCAAAAAAGAAAAAATTATACCTGATTTTTTAACTATTGATGTGGCTCATGGACATAGTATTGCAGTTAAAAATATGACAGAGTATATTAAAAAAATATTGCCAGAAATATTTCTGATAGTAGGCAATGTTTGTACAAAAGAAGCTGTTAAAGATATAGAAGAATGGGGGGCTAGTGCTATTAAGGTTGGTTTGGGGTGTGGAAACCCCTGTATAACATATAATAAAACAGGATTTGGAAGTAATAAATGGCAGGCTTCTTGCATTAAAATGTGTTCTTCTGTATCTGGTGTTCCAATTATTGCGGATGGAGGAATAATAGAACACGGAGATATTGCTAAAGCGATAGCTTGCGGTGCTTCTATGGTTATGGCTGGTTCTTTATTTGCAGGTTATGATCAATCAGCAGGCAGAATAATAGAAATAGAAGATAGAATGTATAAAGAGTACTATGGAAGTGCTTCAAAAGATAGTAAGATTATACATAAGAATATTGAAGGCAAAAAAATCTTAATTCAATATAGAGGAGATATGAGAAAACTACTAATTGAATTAAAGGAAGACCTGCAAAGTTCTATATCTTATACAGGAGGAAATAAATTAGTAGATTTGAAAGGAAAAGAATATTATGTTGTTAATAATTGATTTAGAATCAACTTGTTGGGATACTAACTC